>Ga0209536_100016651_pt1 | contig 10443 bp, 12 predicted proteins | sample DeeMarSeWOR28_12_FD_187461 | JGI IMG/M metagenome (GOLD analysis project Ga0209536, IMG submission 187461) | Marine sediment microbial communities from White Oak River estuary, North Carolina - WOR-2-8_12 (SPAdes) (version 2) | ecosystem: Environmental > Aquatic > Marine > Intertidal zone >...
CGCCGCCTCGCTGGCGTCGTGAATGTAATGCCGTGTCGTCGTCTGACCCGTCTCGCCGAACTCGCGGAACGTCGACTCCAGCCGCTCCAGCAGGTTGGCCGTGGGGCCGAAATGGCTGAAATGATTGTTACCCTTCTCACTCTCTTCCTGCATGACCTGCTTCATGCCGGCGCGGTCATAAGCATGAAAAGCGTCACCTTCGATATACGCCGCGTTGATCCCTTCGCGCCGGAAGATCTGCTCGAATGTATGCCTGACCGATGTGGTACCTGCCCCGGAAGAGCCGGTAACCGAGATGATGGGATGTGCTACTGACATTGTCTTCTCCCCAGTCCCTGGAACTCAGGTATTGAAAAGGCCGTGTTCGCGGAAAAGTTCTGACCGGGCTGCCGTCATGTTCTTGCCTGCGAAATAGTCCTCGATCCGCCGGATCTCCCTGCGTGAACCGAAGATCAGCGGAATGCGCTGATGGAACTCGCGAGGCTGCACCTCGAGAATTCGCTGCTCTCCGGTGGTAGCGTAACCGTCCGCCTGTTCCACCAGCATGGCGATCGGGTTGGCCTCATACAGCAGTCTCAGGCGGCCCTGCTCGTAGCCTTCGCGCTTGTCCCGCGGGTACAGGAACACGCCGCCGCGAATGAGGATGCGGTGGCACTCCGCGACCAGCGACGCGATCCAGCGCATGTTGTAATTGCCGCGCGGAATTCCCGGGTCGCCGGCAATGCAGTCATCGAAATAGGATCGGACGGCACGCTCCCAGTGGCGCGCATTCGAGGCATTGACCGCGAATTCGGTTGTCGTTTCCGGGATTGCCGTCTCCGTCCGCGTATGGCGAAACTCCTTGTTCAGCGGGTCCAGTGTGAACATTTCCGTACCGTTGCCGATCGTCAGCACGAGCTTCGTATGCGGCCCGTAGATGCAGTAGCCGGCCGCGAGCTGCCGGGTGCCGGGCTGCAGGAACACTTCTTCGGCAGTTGCGTCCGGGCCGGGGTTCGGGAGGATGCTGAAAATAGTGCCGATCGGCGCATTTGTCTCGATGTTCGATGAACCGTCCAGAGGATCTATCGCGATAGCGAGCGGCCGGCTGCGATCCAGCTCGATCGGCAATTCCTGCTCCTCGGACAGAATCCAGGCCGCAGGAGAATTCTTGAGTGCGTCAATAATGTAGTCGTGCGCGACGATATCGAGTTTCTTCTGTACATCCCCGTCGGCGTTGGTGTCCTGCGCGGCCGCGAGGTCGCCGGCCAGCGGACCGCAGGCGACGATCGTCGAGATCTTGATGAGGGCGGTTCTCAACTGCCGGCAAAGCTGCAGCACCGCCTGTCCTGTTTCGTCTTCGGGTTGTTCCTTTTCCAGGAAGTCCTCGAGCGTTTGGAATTTCGGCATGTTGTTTTCCCCCAGCTTGGCTCCTGCGTCCGGGATCGGAGTGGAGTGCTGTGACATTGATGCTAGCCAGCGCGACGACGCGACGGCATATGCATAGGAGTGGGTAGTTATCTGAAATACGGGTGGTATTAGAACCACCCTTTCGGGTAGGTCTCTTGCAGGTCAGGATTTGAGGTAAATGGCGATTGCCTGGCTGCGATTGTTGACGCCGAGCTTCTCGTAGACGTTTCGCAGGTGAAATTTGATGGTGTTGGGTGTTACCCGCTGGGCAACCGCGATTTCCTTGGTGGTGAGCCCCGTGGCGGCGGCGGCAAGCACTTCCATTTCGCGATGCGTCAGCGTCGTCAGGGGGTTCAGGTTGAGCCGGCGAACATCCACGAACGGGAAGACCATGTGGCCGGCCCCCACGGACGCTACGGTATCCAGGAGATAGTCCGTCTCCTCCCGCTTGGATACGAACGCGGCAGCCCCATGGGCCATCGCGAGGACGGGAATATTCGCGTCGTCCGACCCGGTATAAATGATGATGCGCGGCGCATCGGGCCTGCCGCGCAGCTGGTCGAGTATGTATTTCCCCCTGCTGGGCTCGATCACCCAGCCGGATATCACGACATCCAGCGGCTCGTCCTCGAGCGAGGCTAGCAGTGACTGCCCGTCGTTGCAGACCGTCACGAGATCGAAGCGGTCGTCGTTCTCGAACAGGTGCCGCAGGCCCGCCCGGACGAGCGGGCTCTTGTCGGCAATGCCGACGCGTACGGTCGGGCGTTTTCGTCGCGACTGACTGACCATTTATTGTGCGCACGGCATCATGTCCGTGGCTGGATTATAGACGCCACGGGGTCATTCCGCATGTCGTTCAAGGCTGGCGCCCCCTTACCGAACATTGGTCCGCCCCGCGCCGCTTTCACCCCGGAGACTCAGAACCCGGTCAATCAAGGTATGGTCAAGGCAAGGTTTCTGGACAACGTCAATCCGACCTGAATCGCGTGCAACTTCGATCAGCTCCGGCGAAGCAGTGCTGACGAGCATTAGCACGGGGATATGGACGTGCAGTTCGTTGAGTTCACGAAGCAATGCCGGCCCGCTTTGTCCTGGAAGATCGGCTTCGGTGATCAGACAGCAGTTGCAGGCTCGCCTAGGCAACCAGAATTTCAGAAAGGACTCGGCATCCGGGTATGACAGAACCCTGATGCCGTAGGTGCTCAGCAAGATCGCCAGACCGTCGGCAATCGCCTGGTCGGAATCCACGACGTGGACCAAGAAGTTCTCGCGCTTCACAAGCCGCCACTCGAACCTGTTTGAGCCTCAAATCACAGTATGAGCCCTGCGGGCAGCACAACGGTATTGGGGTTACCTCTTAGCGTTTTGTGGGTATCACACGCAGTGATTGGAGCCACCACTCAGGCGGCCGCATATCGCTCCATGTCGATCTTGACACGAACCAGCTGCGCGAGGGTCTTCACGCCGAGCTTCTTCATCGCCTGGCCGCGATGAACCTCGACCGTTCTCTCGCTTATGCCCAGTTCGGCGGCGATTACCTTGTTCATCTGGCCGTCCGCCACGCGATCGAAGACTTCCATTTCCCTGTCCGACAACGTCGACAGCTTTTCGGCGAGTTCCTCGTGGTTCCGGGCCCTCCTGTACGCGTCCTCATCGATATTTAACGCCTCATTGATTCGGTCGAGGAGATCATGTTCCCGGAACGGCTTGCGAATAAAATCCAGCGCACCGCGCCGCATGGCTTCGACTGCCATGGGAATATCACCATGACCGGTGATAAATATGATCGGCAAGGTGGAACCCATTTCCTGGAGTTTCTTCTGCAGGTCCAGGCCGGTCATTCGCGGCATTCGGATGTCGAGCACCAGGCACCCGCGCTTGTCCTCGGCAAATACGTCGAGAAAATCCTGGCCGCACTCGTAGAGCTCACAGGGCTGACCGACAGTTGCCAGCAGGAGACTGAGTCCGTCGCGCACTCCCTCGTCGTCATCTACGATAAAAACCGTCTGATCATTACTCATGCTGATGTTCTCGTTTGACAGCAGGCAGTGTGAACCAGAATGTCGAACCGCCGTCGTCATTGTTGTGGAAACCGATACTTCCGCCATGCGCACGCACAATCGCCTGGCTGATGGAGAGGCCCATCCCCATCCCGGACGACTTCGTCGTCGAGAACGGCGTGAAGAGCTTGTCTGCATGTTCATCCGGCACGCCGCAGCCCTTGTCGCTGACAGAAACCTCTATCTGTCCGTCCTCGCGCATGCAGGTGCGAATCGATATGGATCTCGCGTCGCCCTCCGTTGCGACCATCGCCTCCATGCCGTTGCGTAACAGGTTGAGTGCAACTTGCTGAATCTGCACCCCGTCGACGGACACGGGAGCAAGGCCCGGTCCCTTGTCGAATTCGATCTGGATGTCGTATATACGGGCCTCGGATTCGGCGAGTTGTACCGCAGTGTCGATGAGGTCATTGCAGTCCATAACCGCCTTGACGTTCTCGCCCTGTCGGGCCATGGTCTGCATTCGTTCTACGACTTCGCTCGCCCGGAGGGCATGCTCGTTCAACTTGGTGCACACCTCGCCCATGCGTTCGAAATTGCCGCTGTCGACGAGGCGACGGCCTGCCTGTGCAAACAACGAGATAGCGGTTAGCGGCTGGTTGATCTCGTGCGCGATGCCCGCGGCCATTTCCCCGAGTGTGCTCAGTCTCGCGACGTGTGCGACCCGCGCACGATGCTGCCTCGCCTCTTCCTCTGCCAGTCTGCGCTCCGTGATGTCGTGACTTTCGGTCACCAGGAAAACGATATTGCCGTCCTTGTCCATGATTGGGCGGACCGAGAAATCCAGCGTGGCCAGCTGTCCGTCCGCACGCGTTCGCGTCGCTTCAAACCATACTGTCTCGCCATGTGCCGCAGCCCGAATCGCTGCACGCATGCGCTCACGCATCTCTTGTGAATGGCTCCACCACGGCAGATCCCAGTAGTAGCGGCCGGTAACGGATTCGTGCTCTGCACCTCCGAATTCACGCGACTTGCGGTTAGCCTCGAGCACTTTGCCATCTACGCTGAGTATCCCCGACAGCTGATGCCTTTGCTCGAAAACGGCGCGGAAACGCCGCTCAACGGCCTTACGCGATTCTTCCGCTTTTTTCTGGTCCGAGATGTCCCTCATGATTCCTGCGAAGCATCGCTCGCCGTCGAGAAGGACCTCGCTCGCCGCAAGGTAGATCGGAAATTCGGTGCCATCCTTGCGCTGCGCCGGCACCTCGCGCCCCGCGCCACAAATAGTCCCCGTGCCAGTCGCCACATAGTCGTTGATGTAGCCAGTGTGCTTACTGCGATATGACCTGGGCATCAGGACGCTAATATCCTTGCCGATCAGCTCGTGGGCTTCGTAACCGAACATATTTTCTGCTGCGCGGTTGAACGTCTCGATCCGTCCCCGAGCGTCGACCGTAATGATGCCTTCCGCCGCCGTCGCAACGATTGCTTTCGAGTAAGCCTCGGATCGCGCCAGGGCCGCCTGCTGCTGGCGATGTTCCAGTTCCGCAGATACTCTGACGGCCGCAAGCGAAACCAGCGCGCTGGCCATTTCCGGATCGTGAAGTGGCTGGGCGCCGAAAACGCATACCTGGCCGATCTTCTCGCCATCACGATTGACGATAGGACTGCCAACGAAGCTCTCGCAGCCGTAGCCGATACTGGAGCGGTCCAGCGTGTAACGCCTTCCCAATTCGCAATCAACGACCTGTACGCCATGGCTCATGACTGCAGCACAGGGTGTGCCGCTCAAGGCATACTCGCGCGTGGGGCCAGGTTTGCCCTCCTCCCATGACGCTATGGTGCGGGACATTCCCGGGTCAAAATTCTCGGTAACGTAGGCTCGCCGGGCGCCCAATATCGCAGTCAGGGCCGACAGCAGCTTGAGCAGCAGCTCGTCGGTGGTTTCTCCTGGCGCAATGGCCGCGAGCTCGCGAACCTGCTCCGACGGACTCCTTGCACCGACGGTTGTTTGCGAGTCATTGCTGTGCCCTCTTGCGACGTGGCTGGTGATTTCGGTGGGCTCCGGAATTGGGCGGTCGTCGCCAAGATATTAGCTGCACCGGCTACGCAGCCCAATTTCGGTAACCCACAGGGCGCTAGGTGCTGACACGTACCTTTGGGCGCGGTCCTTCCCTGGACCACGCCCAGCATTCGGTCAGTTGCGGCCGCGGCCTCCGTGCTCGCGCTGGCGATCGCCACCGCGATTGCCGGCTCGGTAGCCGGTGTCTCGCTCGCGCATGCTCCGTTGCCGGTCGGATCCGCCGGTAGCACCTTCGGGCCGGATCTGCCGCCTATCCTGCACCCGCGCATTCTTGCGCTCGCCCGCCTGCTGCTTCGCCTGGGCCTGCTCGGTCGCCGCCTTGCCCTTCTGTTCCTTGGCTCTCTGCGCCGTGTTTTCGTCCGGGGGGTTCTCGCTGTTGACCGATTCTGCGCCCTCTCCGTACTTCACGAAATCGCGAAACGCCTCGTTGTCATTGGACTCGAGGGTCTCGACACGGGTGTTGTGAATATCATTGGGCATGTTCGCCCACCCCGGGCCATGCGGGCTGTTGTGGTCCGCGATCGCCGGGGATGCGCACAGCACGAGAGCTGTCGCAGTGCCAGCTGCAAAAATTGATCCTTTCATCGTGTCGCTCCTTTCGTTGCTCCTGTCTCAGTAACGAGGCAGCAGTCATGGGGTTGACACGAAAGATCGCTTTCACTCGATTGGCACGGGAGAGACCAGGATGCCGTCCTCGTCACAATAGACCCACTCGCCCGGCCTGAAACAGGCACCGCCGAACTCGACGGCTATGTCCGTTTCGCCCTCGCCTTTCTTGTCGCTTTTTGCCGGGTTGACGCCGAGTGCCTTGACGCCAACGTCAATAGCGGCGATTTCGGCCGAATCGCGGATCGCGCCGTTGATGATGACGCCTGCCCAGCCATTGTCTCGCGCCCTGGCGGCAAGCATGTCGCCCATCAAGGCTATTGCCGTGGAGCCGCCGCCATCGACGACGATAACGCCGCCCTCGCCAGGCTCGTTCAGCAGCTGCCGGAACAGCACGTTGTCATGGAAACACCTGACGGTGCGAATCCTGCCGAAGAAACGCGCACGTCCGCCGAAATCGCGAAACTGGACGGAACAGGTCTGGCATGTGTCTTCAAAATCATCGTAGAGATCGGTCGTCGGTCGCACTGGAGCCCCTTGGTTTTATTGGTAGCGGCCGCTTCAACGGGCCTTGCTGGCAATGATAAAGACTACCCGCTTATCCGGCTGCCACGCATGTTCGATCTCGAATCCTGCGGCTGTGAGGCTTTCTTCCAGCTCGTTCCTGGTAATAATCCGTATCAGCGGGAAGAGGCCGAGCCAATGGCCGATCGGGCCGATAAAGCGGAACCATTGGGTATTGTCTCCCAGGCACACGGTATTGCTGACGAAGATCCCGCCTGGCCTCAGCATGTCGTATATCCGGGCGATGGCCGCTTCCCTGTCTTCGAGCAGGTGCAGGAGACTGAGCGCCAACACGACATCGACCGACTCGCCCGCAACGTCGAGATCCTCGACGGCTACTACTTCGAAGGTCAGGTTCTCGACGTTCGCGGCTGCCGCCCTGCCTTTCGCGATCTCGATCATCTTCTCCGAGATGTCGGTCGCGCGGATGTGCTTTACATGCGGTGCGTGGGCGACTGCGGTCAGGCCGGTGCCACAGCCGATCTCGAGTACCTCCATATCCGGGCGAAGGTATCCGCGGGTCTTCGCGAGCTTGCGCTGATAGGCCGCTTCGTCGCCCAACGGTTTCTTCGCGTACCGCTTCGCGATCCGGTCCCAGAATTTCTTCGATCGAGCCAATGTCCGCCCTGCCGTTGATTCTCGTCAAGTTAGCTAAACTTTTTGTCAATAATACTTGACACTGCGTTTCTGCCCACATAAGCTGTGTAAAGTATTATTTACATTAAGACAAAGAGGTTTTACTGATGAATGACACACCATCGCACAGAGAGGGCTGGCAGACCAATGTCCGGAGACAGACGCGGAGGCTTGGCTACTGGACGGCAGCCTGGTTGCTCACCATGGCGATAGCGAACTTCGGGCCGAAGTTTTTCTGGGATTCGAACGACCTCATGACGATCGCCGCAATCGGCCTCAACCTGCTGATCGGGATCGGCATGATCGTTGCGAACAAGGATCACCTGCGGAGCCTCGACGAGATGCACCAAAAGATACAGCTGGAGGCGATGGGCCTGACGCTTGGCATCGGGCTCGTGGTCGGCCTCGCCTACTCCAACCTGGACATCGCGAACATTGTCAGCTTCGACGCCGAGATCGCTCACGTTGTCATCCTGATGAGCCTCACCTATCTCGCAACCCTGATCACGCTGACCCGGAAGATGCGATGAAGAACAGGCTCAAAGTGCTGCGCGCCGAGAGAGACTGGACCCAGGCGCAGCTGGCGGAGAAACTCGACGTTTCACGACAGACGATCAATGCCATCGAGAAGGGCAAATTCGATCCGAGCCTGCCGCTAGCGTTCAGGGCGGCACGGCTGTTCGGCCTGTCGATCGAAGACATCTTCCAGGACCAGGATAGCGCCTGAGGTAAGTACGCCAATGCACACACGAGATTCGGAACGCTGGCAGCACGATCACGTCTTCGCGCAGGACCGGGTGCGGCCGGGGGAAATGCGTACCCTGATCGTCGTCGGTATAACCGCGACGATGATGGTGGTCGAGATCGCGGCCGGACTCGTTTACGGGTCGATGGCATTGCTCGCCGATGGTCTGCACATGGCGTCCCACGCCGCGGCGCTCGGTATCGCGTTCCTTGCCTATGTCATTGCCCGCCGGCTGGCCGCGGACGAGCGCTTCTCCTTCGGCACCGGCAAGCTCAACAGCCTGGCGGGCTTTGCCAGCGCGGTACTGCTGCTCGGCTTCGCGCTGATCATGGTCACGGAGAGCACGTCGCGGTTCATTTCCCCGGTGGAGATTTCCTACAACCAGGCGCTCGTCGTTGCCGTCGTCGGGCTGATAGTGAACGGCGTCAGCGCCTGGATCTTCGCGGCGACGCCGCACGATCATCACGCTCATGGCCACAGTCATGCTCATCATCACGACCATAACCTGCGTGCCGCTTACCTGCATGTCCTCGCGGACGCGCTGACATCGGTGCTCGCGATCATCGCCCTGCTGGCCGCCAAGTTCTATGGTTTGAACTGGCTCGATCCCTTCATGGGCCTCGTCGGTGCGGCTCTCGTCTCGCGATGGTCGTACGGCCTGATCAAAGACTCGGCGCGAGTGCTGCTTGACCGCCAGGCGGACGACGAGACGGTTGCGGCGATCAGGAAAGCTCTCGAATCCGACGCCGGCGAGCGCATCACCGACCTGCATTGCTGGAGCATCGGCCCCGGGATCTACGCCGCGGACCTCGCGATCGTGAGCGATGACCCACAGCCACCGGCCTACTACCGGTCGCGAATTCCACCTGAACTCGGGATCGTCCACGCGACGGTCGAGGTGCACCGCTGCCCGGATCACTGAGGTTTATACTCGGTGCATTCGACTGCCTGCATCGAGGACCACATGAAACGGATCGTTACCCATGGACTTGCCTTGCTAGCCTGTTCAACGGCGACGCTTTCTCATGCCGACTGGACCGAAGCACGCTGCGACGTCTACCCGGCCGGCTCGGACCACACCGACAAGATGATCGGCTGCACGTTTTCGCAACGGCAAGGCTACGTCACGATCACGCGTGACGACGGCGTGACGCACGACCTGGCACCCACTGGCGATCTGGCCGGCAATTACCGCGACCAGCATGGCCGCGAGGTCGCGCGCGAGGACGGCCTCGGCGACCAGGGCCTGATATTCCGCTTTCCGGACGAGAGCGTGTTTGTCTACTGGGATACCTCGGCACTGCAGCCTGTCGCGGATGAGGACAATCCCACCGCGCCCTTCAGCACCGCGGACTACGATGCAACCACCCTCCTGCGATGCCGACGCGTCGACGAGGCCGAGTTCGGCTACTGTCCCGCCGGCATCCTCCGCATGGACGGGGGCGAGGCCTCGATCGTCGTGCAGAGCCAGGCGGGCGAGCAGTTCACGATCAACTTCATGAAGGACTACATCAATGCCACGAATCGCGAAGCGGATGCCCGGCGCGAAGGGGACACCTGGATCGTGGTGATCGATGACACCGACGTGTACGAGGTACCGCTGGCCGCAATCGAGGGCGGCTGACAGGAATCATCCAGGAAAAAAAACGGCGGCGCTTCCTGCGCCGCCGTTTGTTATCGCAGCTTTCTCAGTGCGTCTGGATCAACGGCTGGCTACTGCCGTGCCCTTCGGTGCCTGCATGACGTCGAAACGATCCAGCATCATCACCTTGTTCCATGCAGCGACGAAGTCGTTTACGAGCTTTTCCTCGCCGCCATCGGAGGCATAGACCTCGGCGATGGCACGCAGCTCGGCGTGCGATCCGAACACGAGGTCGACCGGGGTGGCCGTCCACTTGACTTTGCCCGTGGCCCGATCGCGGCCCTCGTACAGGCCTGCTTCCTTTTCGGACTTCGTCCAGACCGTGTCCATGCTGAGCAGGTTCACGAAGAAATCGTTGCTCAGGGTGCCCGGCTGACCGGTGAAAATACCGTGCTTGGAGTCGCCGGCGTTCGCGCCGAGGACGCGCATGCCGCCCACCAGGGCAGTCATTTCAGGAACGCTCAGGGTCAGCATGTCTGCCTTGTCCACCATCATATGAACCGGCGAGCGGTAGTTGCCTTCACCGAAGTAGTTGCGGAACGCATCCGCTTTCGGACGAAGTACCTCGAACGACGCAATGTCGGTCTGCTCCTGCGTCGCATCGGTGCGTCCCGGTGTGAACGGCACACCGACGTCATAGCCTACTCTCTTGGCAGCACTCGCGACGGCTGCGTCGCCGGCGAGCACGATCATGTCGGCCATCGATATGCGCTTGCCGCCCCGCGCTGAACGGTTGAAGTCTGCACGGATGCGCTCGAGAACTTTCAGCACTTTCTCCAAC
>Ga0209536_100016652_pt1 | contig 10443 bp, 9 predicted proteins | sample DeeMarSeWOR28_12_FD_187461 | JGI IMG/M metagenome (GOLD analysis project Ga0209536, IMG submission 187461) | Marine sediment microbial communities from White Oak River estuary, North Carolina - WOR-2-8_12 (SPAdes) (version 2) | ecosystem: Environmental > Aquatic > Marine > Intertidal zone >...
GCGCCGATGCCGAAGACGTCGCTTCTCGCAGTGGCGCGTTCTCCCCGCTTCACTTCGGGCGCAAGGCAGGCCTGGTCACTATCTTTGAAGGCGCTCGGACCGGCGGCGTCGAGGAGCACTCGGCCGACGCCGAAGTCGTGGACTTTGACGCGGCCGCCGCGTGTCACACAGACGACGCTGGGACGGAGGGTTCCGTGAGGTCCCCGTTCCTGTGCGTAGCTGAGCGCGCTGCACAGGTGCGCGATGACGTTGTAGACGCCTCGCAGCGAGATCGGCTTGCCGCCGCGCGACTGAATGAAAACCGAGAGAGGGGTCCCTTCGATCCACTCGCCGGCGACAAAATGCTCACCCTTGGGCGTGCGGCCAACACCCAAGACACGCGCGATGTTGCGGTGCGATAGTTTCGAGGCCGCACGGCACGCTTCTCGAAACTCCGGTGCCGTCGCAGCAGGGACCAGATCGGGCTTGATCACGCGAACCAGAATCGAGCGTTTGGTCTGCTGGTCTGTTGCGGACCAGACGACGGCCTGCCGATCTTCGTCGATCTGATCGACGACCTCGAACCTTCCCCCAACCACGACGCCGGGGTGTAACCCCGGAGCCCCCGGCCTCGTCGACGCAATCCCCTCCGCCATGTCCGAAAAACAAGATAGACGACCGAGGGACGACGTCCCAAATTTGGCGTCGAGAGACCCTGGTTCCTGGGGCCGTAGAGGCCTAGTCGTCCTTGGCGAGCTCCAGCTCGAGCTTCCGTTCGCCAAGCACCGCGCCGGCCATCGATTCGATGATGTCATGGGCCCGATCCTCGGGGACATCGACCAGCGAGTGCTTGTCCCGGACCCGAATGCGCCCGATTTCTTTGCGCTTCAGGCCGGTCCGGTCGCGAAGGATGCGCCCCAGCTCGGAGGCCTTCAGCTGGTCACGCCGACCTACGTTCACACACAGGGTCGCGGTGGGCGCCTCTTGCTCGGCGGCCGGCTTCGGTTCACGGGGGCCGCCATTGGCCGCGCTGTGCTCGTCCGGATGCTGCTTGCCCCTCCTGCGGCGGCTCGCCGCGACCTTATCGACGTCTTCGCTCTCTTCGCCAAAGAACGCCCGGAGCAACCCTGCGAGCATCTGCTCCGCCTTCGCATGGGTCATGAAGCGCCGCACCAAGGCGAGGTCGCGCTCGTTCGGCGGATCCGGGTAGGCCGCCTCGATCATTGCAATCCGGTCGGCTTCCTGCCGTGTTCGTTGCTCGCCCAAGCTAGGCAAGGTTCGCTCGACAGGGAAGATCCGGTACTGCAGCCGGAGATAGTAGAGGATCCCGAGCTCGGTCGGGCCGACCAGCGTGATTGCAGTGCCCGTTCGCCCCGCGCGACCCGTCCGACCAGTGCGGTGTACGTACTGCTCGACGTTCGACGGCAGCGAGAAGTTGATCACGTGCGTGAGGTGAGACACGTCGAGGCCGCGCGCCGCGACGTCAGTCGCGACCAAGAACCGCAGCTCCTCGCGTCGGACACGTCCAAGCACCTCCTCACGCTCCCGTTGAGGTCTGTCGCCGTTGAGCCATTCCGCGTTGAAGCCCGCGCGCTGGAGCGCTGCCGAGACTTCTTCGGTTTCTGCTTTGGTGTTGCAGAAGATGAGGGCGCTCTCCGGATCTTCGATCTCGAGGATGGTGATCAGATCTGCCACACGTCCGACGCCACTCACCATGTAGACGAAATGCTCGATTCCGAGAGCACCCACGTGGTCGCCCGAGAGCCCCAGGAACTGCGGATCGTGCATGTGCTTTTCGGCGACCCGTTTGATCGCGCGGTCCACGGTGGCGGAAAACAGCAGGGTCTGCCGTTTCTTCGGCAGCCTCTCGATGATTGCGTGGAGCTCTTTGGCAAAGCCCATCGACAACATTTCGTCGGCCTCGTCGAGGACCAGGACCCGCAGCCGTGAAGCGTCGATGGTCCCACGCTTGAGATGATCGAGCACGCGCCCCGGCGTTCCACTGATGACGCGCGCGCCTTTTTCGAGTGCACGGATCTGCTGCTCCATCGATGCGCCGCCATAAACTGCGACCGCATCGATGCCACGACGGGCACCGAGCTTTGCGATTTCGCGTGCACTTTGGAGCGCGAGCTCCCGCGTCGGTGCGAGCACGAGGGCTTGCTCGTCGCCGTCGACGGTGATCAGTCGATCGACTAACGGGATTCCAAATGCACCGGTCTTCCCTGTGCCTGTCCGGGATTGTACGATCACGTCGTGGCCGGCGATGGCGAGTGGGTAGGAGTCACGCTGCACGGGAGTCGGGCTGTCCCAACCCATTTCAGAGAGCGCTTCGAGCACATCCTCGTGTATGCCGAGGTCGGCGAATGTTTGGGCGCCTTCCTCTTCGGGATCGGGCGACTCGGTCATGGACTGGGCTCCGGTGTTTCGGGTGATTGGGGGTTCGAATTCGAGTCGAGCGCTTCGCTCACGCGATTGGCAAGAGGGGCGTCCTCGCGCATGTAGGTCTGCAAGCCTAGCTCGACACGATATCGGTATTGATTGAGCAAGTGTACTTCGTCTTCGTCGCAGCGCATGGCAAGCGCATTCAGCCGCCGATCCCAGGATTTGAGCGCTGTCAGGAGCCCAGTCTCATCGGTCGCGTTGCTCGCGAGGTAGGCGAGCCGGAGCTCATCGACCTCATGCCGAAGGAGCTGCAAGCCATCGGCACACTCGAGGTCGAAAGAATCGTCGCTCTCTGGCCAGAACACCTGCACTATGACGGAAGCGAAGCCTACGATGACCAGGTAGGCGAGGGCGCTCGCATAGATGCCTATTGCCAGCCGGCGGCCAAGGCCGCCTCGTTGTTCTTTTCGCGGCAAAGACTCTCCTCGTCCACCAACGTTTTCTCTCGATCGGCTTGGTTGTAACGACCCGCTTGGACCAGGTCAAGACGGCGGTTCATAGCGGCGTTTCCGCTTCTCACGATGGGTTCCCCACATGAACAGGCCGACGCCCACCATGACGGTCAGAAGCACCACGCCGCCGCAGAGCCCGTACCAAAGAAAGGTGGTGACCCCGGTTCCCATCCGATCAGCAGACGAGCTTGTAACCCACGCCGTAGACGGTCAGGATGTGCACCGGGCGATCGGGTTTCGGCTCGATTTTGCGGCGGAGCTTGACGATGAAGTTGTCGACGGTGCGGTTGTTGGGTCCTGCTTCGAGGCCCCAAATCTTCTCGAGAATCTCGTCGCGCGACACGGGTTCGCCCTCGCGCTCCCAGAGGAACTTCAAGAGCTCCACTTCGTAGAACGACAAATGCATCGTGTCCGAGCCCCGGGTCAGCGTCTGTGCGCCGGTTTCGATGTTGCTGTTGCCGATTCGAATTTCGGCCTGCGAGGGTCGGACCGACCGCCCGGCACGCCTGAAGAGCGCCCGTATCCGAGCGACGAGCTCGCCGATCGCGAAAGGCTTGGTGACGTAGTCGTCGGCACCGGCTTCGAGGCCGCGGATCTTGTCCGATTCCTGACCCCGGGCGGTCAGCATGAGGATCGGCAGGATCGGGTCGGTCTTCCGGATCGTTTCGCAAACCTGGTATCCGTTGATGTCGGGCAGCATCAGGTCGAGAATCACGCAGTCGATGTCCTCGGAAGCTGCGAGCTCGATCGCCTGTGCACCCTTCGCCGTGTGTACGACTCGATACCCCTCGAAGCGAAGGCTGTCGGAAAGCCCGAGCGCGAGAGCCGGATCATCTTCAACGAGCAGAATTCCGCGTCCGTCTTCTGACATCGCGTCGAAGATAGCCGCTGTCTGGCCGAGCGGCAAAGGAGCTTGGATCAGAGCGTAGGAACCGGAATGGTGAAGCCGACGATCGCTCCACCTCCCGGAGCGTTTCTTGCCCATGCGCGGCCGCCGTGGGCCTGGGCGATGTGCTTGACCAGCGATAGCCCGATGCCCGAGCCGCGTGTCGGGCCGCTATGAGGCCCCCGATAGAAGCGCTCGAAGACACGACGCAGCGAGTCCGCCGGGATTCCAGGTCCATGGTCACGGACGGCCACGTCGATCGAGTGACGCTTGGCGGTGAGCTTGAGCTCGACCGGGGTTTGTTCGCCGTACTTCACTGCATTGTCGAGCAGGTTGATGACGGCCAATGCGATGGCTTCCTGGTCGATGAACACCGCTGGGAGCTCGGCCTCCCTGTCCAGTTGGATTTCGACACCGTCTTGCTCGCTCCGGTAGCGGAACGCGTCGAGCGCACGGCCAACGGCCTCCCCGAGGTCGCCCTGCTTCAGTCGATAGGGCCCCTTGCCGCCTTCTAGCGCCGAAAAGTCGAGCACGTTGTCGATCAGTGAAGTGAGTCGCTCGGACTCGCGACAGATGATGTCCAGGTATTCCACGCGACGCTGCTCGCTCGGTACGCGGCCGGAGCGAAGCATGTCCGCAAACATACGAACGACAGACAAAGGCGTCTTGAGCTCGTGCGAGACGTTCGCCATGAGCTCGCTCTTGAGTTGGTTGAGGCGGCGCTCTTTCTCGGCCGCGTAAATGAAGAAGATCGCGCTGAGCAGGATGATCGCGAACGACATCAAAGGCAGCGTCACCTCTCCACGCATGCGGGAGCGGCCCTGCGCCTGCAAGAGTGCAGCCTGACGTGGAGCGACTTGGAGACGCCAACCATCGAGGGTCGTCGGGAAGCGGTGGTCGACCGTATAGACACCGACTTCGGAGAGGTCGGGCCCAAAGATCAGTTGGTTGCTTTCGTCGACGATGTTGTAGATCTGCGTCGATTCATCCGAGCCGAACATCGTTGGGAAGACCTCATCGACGAGGTACTTCGTGTCGTGAACGGCGACTATGTACGTCAACTGGCCAGCGGCCGTGTCGTACGCCCTGTAGGACAGGAGGTAACCTCCATCGTCGAGTTGCCGGTGGACGTGTCGAAGGACGTATGGCTCTGGGGAGTCCAGGTCGAGGGTTTCGGCGAGCTCCTGTCGGAACGTCCGGAGAAACGCTCGCCGCGCTTTCTTGTCCTCACGGCTCGCCCACTGAATGATGTTTCCCTCGAGGTCCATGAGGAGCACCGAGCGGACGCTCGGGGTCTGCCCTTCGGCTTGAGGCAGCCAAACGGAGTCTATCGTGCTCGAATCGTTCGGGTCGACTAGGCGAAACACCGTGCCATCGGCGATCGCGATGTAGCGCTCGATTCGCTCCACCCGTTCCTGGGCAACGGTCAGCAAAGACTGAGCGATCGTCTCCTCGCCGAGCTGCGTATGCTCGCGTGAAGAGCGAAATGTATAGTAGCCTAGGATGCCGGCAGCGACGAGAATCGCCGGAACCAAGATCAGGTACCAGAGGCGAAAGCGTCCGCCCTCCATCACTGGCGCTCGGCAACCATTTTAGGGCGCAGACGGCTGAACGGTCTCGCCCATGTCGGGGCGCGGATCGCTGAGGTCCAAGTGGAGGCGATCCGGGTCGAGCAAAGCATTCGCCAACACTGCGTCCATCTTCGACACTGGCACGAACTCCAGGGTCTCCCGGACTTCCTCCGGAATCTCGTCGAGGTCGGCGGTGTTGCGTTCCGGTAGAATGATGCGCTTGATTCCCGCGCGATGAGCCGCGAGGACCTTTTCTTTGACGCCGCCAACCGGAAGCACGCGACCACGCAAGGTTATCTCACCGGTCATCGCAACGTCGTGGCGCACGTGAATACCGGTCAATAGCGAGACGATTGCCGTCATCATCGTGACACCTGCACTCGGCCCGTCCTTGGGCATTGCGCCCGCAGGAATGTGAATGTGGATGTCACTCGTTTCCAGGAAGTCCTCCGGAATGCCGAAGGCCTTGGCGCGGGTCCGCACATAGCTCATCGCCGTTTGTGCAGACTCCTTCATCACATCTCCGAGCTGACCCGTTAGCTGAAGCTTGCCGGTACCGTGCATTCTGGTGCATTCGATGAAGAGGATTTCGCCGCCCACCGAGGTCCAGGCGAGCCCAGTCGCAACGCCGGTTTCTGCGGTGCGTTCTGCTACCTCCGAGCTGAAGCGCGGCGCTCCTAGATAGGGGCGCAGCGACTCCTCGTCGGAGATCTTCCATGGCCCCTCTTCCCCTTCGGCGACCTTGACGGCGACGCCACGAATGACGCTCGCGATCTGACGCTCCAGGTTGCGTACACCGGCTTCACGCGTGTAGTGGTCGATGATTGACTCGATCGCGCCGTCCTCGAGCGTGACTTGCTCGGGCCTGATGCCGTGCTCCTCGAGTTGCTTCGGCACGAGATGCACGCGCGCGATGTCCGCCTTCTCGCGGCGAGTATAGCTGGGGATCTCGATGATCTCCATGCGGTCCCGAAGCGGTGCGGGGATGGTGTCCCCCACGTTGCCCGTGGCGATGAACATGACCTTGGACAGGTCGTAAGGGATTTCGAGGTAGTGGTCACTGAAGGTGTCGTTTTGCTCCGGGTCGAGGACCTCGAGCAGGGCGGCCGCTGGGTCGCCTCGGAAGTCGTGCCCGATCTTGTCGATCTCGTCGAGCATGAAGACCGGGTTGATTGTGCCGGCTTTCTTCATCCCTTGGATGACCTGGCCTGGCAGGGCCCCGACGTACGTGCGTCGGTGACCGCGGATGGCGGCTTCGTCGTGGACGCCACCCAGGCTGATGCGGTGGAACTTACGCCCCAAGGCGCGTGCGACCGAACGGCCGAGCGAGGTCTTGCCGACACCGGGCGGCCCGATGAGACAGAGAATAGGACCCTTCTTGTCGGTCTTGAGCTTGCGAACCGCTAGGTATTCGACGATGCGCTTCTTGACCTTCTCGAGACCCGAGTGATCCTCGTCGAGCACTTTGCGCACGGCCGCGATGTCCATGTTGTCAGCGGTCTGCCTGCTCCAGGGAATGTCGAGAATCCAATCGATATAGGTGCGAACGACGGTGTACTCCGCGGAGCCAACCTGCATCTGACGAAGGCGCTTGAGCTGTTTGTGTGCGACCTTGTCTGCTTCACCCGGCAGGTTTGCCTTGGCCAGGCGCTCCTCGAGGACATCGAGGTCGCCCTGGTCGCCTTCTTCCTCGCCCAGCTCTTCTTTGATCGCCTTGAGCTGCTGGCGCAGGACGTACTCACGTTGGTTCTTGCCCATCTCCTCTTTGATTTGCGAGTTGATGCGCTCCCGCATTTTGAGGATTTCGAGCTGCCGCGTCAGCAGACGAAGGACCTTGCGAATACGCTCTTTCGTGTCGAGCGTCTCCAGCAGTTGCGACTTTTCTTCCACTGGCGCATCGAGATTGGCCGCCACGAGGTCGGCGAGCTGCCCGTGCTCTTGGATCGAGTCGATGAGTGAGCCCGCCTCACGGGGCAGCTCGGGCATCAGCTGGATGACCTGCTTGGCAATGTCACGGAGGCTCATTGCGAGGGCTTCGCTCTCGACATCCTCCCCGGCGGGCTCTTGCAGCCGTGAGACCCTAGCTCGGATGTAGGGTTCGGTGGTCACAACCTGCTCGAGGCGGATGCGCACTAGGCCCTGAAGAATGAGGCTGTAATTACCCGAGCTGTGCTTGAGCGCTTTGAGGACGCGCGCCGCGACGCCGACTGGGTGGAGGTCATTCTGACCGGGATCGTCGGTCGATGGATCCCGCTGCGCAACGATCGCAATGATGGGCTGATCGAGGTTTTCGATGTCCTCGACGAGCGCGACTGACTTCTCGCGGCCCACGTCGAAGGGCGCCACCGCTGCTGGGAAGAGTACGGCATTGCGGATGGGCAGTACGGGCAGCTCGCTGCCGAACTCGATGTCTCCCGTCTCGGGAGGCGGAATCGATGAAACTGTTCCCTCTTCGTCGCTCATGCTGCTGTTCTACTCCAACTCGGTAAGAACCCAAGTTTTCCAATACTGTGGCGAACATAGCCACGCACCATTTTTCTGGCAAGGGGCTCAGCCACGACGCTGCCCGAGCACATCCAGGGCGCCAAGGCCACATCGTGGATTGAAGGCGGGGGATCGGCGAATTAGGCTCAGCACGATGCGTCTTTCAGTAGTAGTTCCGTGTTTCAACGAGGAAGGGAACATCGCTCCTGTGATCGCGCAGGTTGCCGAAGTTGGCCGCCGGCTCGCCTCCGAGCTCGAAATCATCGTCGTGGACGACGGCAGCACCGACGCTACGGCCAAGGTCCTCGGGGGGCTCCAGGCGCTCGTCCCCGAGCTGAGAATCGTGACGCACCAGCGAAACCGGGGTTATGGGGCCGCGGTGCGCTCGGGGCTCGAGCGAGCCCGGATGGACTATGTGTTTCTGACCGACGGCGACGGGCAGTTTGACATGGAAGAGCTCCCAGCCGCGATTCAGCTCCTGGGCGAGCACGATCTGGTGGCAGGCTACCGGACGCATCGCCAGGACGGTTACTGGAGGCGCCTCTGGGGCCAGACCTGGACCGCTCTGGTGAACCGGGTCTTCGGCCTCGGGGTTCGTGACGCCAACTGTGCCTTCAAGCTGGTGCCTCAGAGCCTGCTGCGCTCGAGTGAGTTGAAAAGCGAGGGAGCGCTCATCAGCGCCGAGCTCTTGCTCGCAGCGCGACGCGCAGCGCTCAGCGTAGGGGAGTACGCAGTGACCCACTATCCGCGCATGACGGGTCGGCAATCGGGCGCGTCACCTCGCGTCGTCATGACCGCGCTCATGGAGCTGCTGGTTAGGAGCAGACTTGGTTTCGGCCGGCTCGCTTGGCCTCGTACATCTTATCGTCGGCGGCCTTGAAGAGGTCCCAAGCATCTTCGTAGTGCGCTTGCCACTCGGCTACACCCACACTCACGGTGACCTCGATCGGCGAGCCCTCGAATTCGAATCGTGTGTCTCCGATCAATCGATTGATTTTGCCTGCGAGCTCTTTCGCGCCATCGAGGCCTACCTCCGGCGTGATGAGGGCGAACTCTTCGCCCCCCACTCGTGCCAACACATCGTTGACGCGAAGCCTCCCCAGGAGGACGGCGCCGAGCTGTCGCAAGATCGCGTCGCCCGCCAAGTGACCGAAGCGATCGTTGACGGCTTTGAAGTGATCGAGATCGAAGACCAGTAGGGAGAAGGTTCGCTTGTACCTTTTCGCTCGAGCGACCTCCCGGTCGAGCATCTCATCGAAGTATCGCTTGTTGTTGAGCTGCGTGAGGCCGTCGGTGGTCATCAGCCGGTAGATCTCTTCGTGGTATTGAACTTCCACGTCGTCTCCGACGATGAACTTCAAGATCGTGCGCCCGACCTTGAGCTGGTCGCCATGGCGCAGGCGCCCTTGGGGTTCGATCAGGTCGTCGTTCACGTAGGTCCCATTGGTCGAGCCCAGATCGCGAACGAGGAACCCTCCATCCTCGAAACGAATTTGACAGTGTTTTCGAGAGACGCTCTCTTGGTCGATTGGAACTTCACAGTTGGGTGAGCGCCCAATGGTCAGAGGTTCAGCGCCGACCTGTACGCGGCGACCCATCTCGTGCCCATAGATGACGATGAGACATCCATTCTGGTTGGCAGGACGCGGGCGAGCGTCTCCGGCCTCGGTCAGGACAGTCTGGCTGGCGCTCGTCGTCTGATCTTTGAACGACACTCTTTGAATATACAGCCGAGGGGGCCCGGAGCGAAAATCAGCGACAGTCGATTGCAGCCAGAGCGGACTGTTGGGTTTGTTGACTGCCGCAACCTCGTTCAATAGCGTAGTGTGATGCGCCACGTATTTTCTCACTCCTCGATATGGGGGTTGGCGAGTCTCGCCCTGGTGCTTGGGACGCCCCAGGCTCTGACGGCCAGCCCGCCTACCGCGCAGCGCGCATCGACGAACGTAGCCCGGCTGGTGACGCCCCCGTTCACGGATATCGACATCACAAAGGCCAAGCCTGGTAGTGAGGGATGGGTGGTGCCACGACGCGACGGAACGCGCGCGGTGCTGACCGTTGACCACGATCTCCAATCTCACATTCAAAGCTTGTTCAGTCGCTACGACGTGCCTGAGGGGGGTCTGGTCGCGATCGATCCCAAGACAGGGGATGTGCTTGCTTTCGTCGGATACGAAGCGGGGAAGGGCACCAGCGCGCGGGTGGCGACCGACGCGGGGCCACCGGCTGCGTCGGTGTTCAAGATCATCACCGCGGCAGCTCTACTGGACGCGGGGGTGAAGAGCTCGACGTCGGTTTGCTATGGCGGAGGGATGCGCGACTTGGTCGCGGCCGATTTGATCGACAGCCCCAAACGCGACCGATGGTGCGCAACGATGGCCGATGCGCTGGGTTATTCGATCAACGCCGTCTTCGCGAAGCTTGCCGATCGACACATCGATGAGGCGCGCATGGCGCAGTACGTTTCCGCATTCGGTTTCGGACAGCGCCTGCCCTTCGATCTTCCCACGTCGCCGAGCCCCGCGGACGTGCCGGACAGCCGGCTGGAACGCGCGCGCATGGCGGCCGGATTCTGGCACAGCCAACTCTCTCCGCTTCACGCTGCGCTGCTCGCATCGACCATTGC
>Ga0209536_100016653_pt1 | contig 10443 bp, 6 predicted proteins | sample DeeMarSeWOR28_12_FD_187461 | JGI IMG/M metagenome (GOLD analysis project Ga0209536, IMG submission 187461) | Marine sediment microbial communities from White Oak River estuary, North Carolina - WOR-2-8_12 (SPAdes) (version 2) | ecosystem: Environmental > Aquatic > Marine > Intertidal zone >...
TGGGCGGCGTGATCAATATGAAAACCCGGCCGGATTATAGCAGATGGCTCCGTTTTTCAGCCGAGGGCGGATCTTTTAATACCTACAATTTTGGATTGTCTCTCAACACGACAGTGAAAGACTGGGGATTTTTTGTCAGTACCCGCCACAACAAAACGGACGGACATATTGATAAAACCGGATTTGAATCATACAGAATTCAAGGTGGTATTGAATATACCTTTAATCCTGCCTGGAAGCTCTTCATTGAAGGAAGATATGTGCCTTACACCTTTGACGATCCTTCCCGAGGAGAAAATGATCCTGCCGGTATAGGTACTTATGGTGATATTAAGCGGGCAACCGGAGAAATAATTCTGGAAAATAAAACAGACAAATTGTCCGGATCAACTCAACTTTACGGCAACTGGGGGCATCATCGCTTTTATGATGGCTTTGACGGACGAGATTATACCTATGGACTTTCCAGTTATCAACAATGGCAAACCAGTGACGCGCTGAATTTTTCAGCAGGATTTGATCTGATCAATTACGGTGGAAAAGCCAAAAATGATATTTCTCCTCCGGGAGTCGTTAATGATGAAGAAAAAAATCTGACGAGCTCGGGTGTTTATCTCCTTGGTTTTTATCGCGGCATAAAAAAGTTCAATATCAATTTCGGCGCACGCTATCAACATATCTCCCTGCCTGAACAAAATTTCTCACCGGTTTTGGGAATAACCTACTCTGCCCTGCCACAATTTCAGATTTACACAAACTATCAAAATGGATTTCGCTACCCGACAATTAATGAATTATACCTCTTTCCTCCCCGGAATCCTGATCTTGTTGCTGAAAACCTGAATAGCATTGAGCTCGGTATAAGATACTACTGGTCAGGTAAAAACTCCTTGCGTATCAGTTATTACTATAACGATGTGAAGAATATTATCCAACTTGTACAGAACACACCCCCTCCCCCACCTTTCCGCTATCAGAATAGCGGGGAGGCAAAACAACATGGTATTGAATCTCAGATTCAGGTATCGTTAACTCAAAATCTCGCTCTACAGATAAATTATAGTTATCTTGATCCTGGACAGATTACCGCCTTTAATCCAAAACACCAGTTTAAATATGCTCTGATCTACCAATGGCATCATATTCAGTTATCTGCCTATGGGCGCTATATCGATGCTCTGTATGCTGAGAATGATCATCAGGATAGACTTCCGGATTACCACGTGCTAAACATGAGAATCGGTGTAAAATTGAATCAATGGGATATCTATCTGAAACTGAGAAATGTACTTGACAGACTATATTATGTCGAACCGGATTATCCCGCACCACGTTTTTTCATGCTGGCAGGGTTCAAACTTGGGCTGTAAATTGTGGTTTGTGAATAATTGATTAGACCACGGATGACACGGATTAGACGGATTTCCAAATAGATTTGCTTCAGATCTTTTTCATCAGTAAAATACCGCCATAAATAATGAACTGGATTTCGGTGCACGGGAAGCGCGGTGTAAATCCGCCACTGCCCCGCAACTGTAATAGCTGACGACCGCTTCATATTGCCACCGTAAGCTGACGGTAGACACGGGAAGGCGAAGCCAGTAGGAAGATGCTTGAGTCAGGAGACCGGCCGCAATCATAAATCTGATATACCTTCGCGGGGAGGTTAGATTGTGAAAAAACCTCATTCTTCTTCAACCCAGGATTTACGATTTGTAAATTTTCGGGTTTTTTATTTTCTGCCTTTCACATATCATGCCCTGCCTGAATTTCCTGAAGGTTTATAATTATTTTGTATGTCATTGTATGGGCGAGGTAGCCTCGCCCATACAATGACAAAAGTACTAGCTTTTATGAGAACATTTCTTACCGTTTTCATTTTCATCATAATTCAAGTTATAAGTCTTAATGCTCAATCGCTGACAAAGATTTCAGGTTATGTGTATTCTGAGGAAGGCCATCCGCTTGAAGGGGTCAATGTGGTACTCGTGGGAACTGCTTACGGCGCAGCCACTGATCATCGGGGATATTTTGAAATACAAAATATTTTTTCCGGAGAGTATTCTCTTTCTGTTAACCATGTTGGATACGAAGAAAAAGTAAAACATAATATCATGGTTGCAAAAGATGCACCGCGGCGATTTACATTTTACCTCAAACCAAAAATCGGTACGCTGGAAAAGATTTCTGTCACTGCAGAAAGAGATTCAAATCGCGATAGTGCCTATAAAATAAAGATTAGCTCAGAACAAATTAATAACAGTTCTGCCCGCACACTGGGCGAACTTCTGGTCCAAATACCGGGAGTGGAAATAATCAATGAAAGCGCAGGCGGCGGCCAAAAAAAGATCTCAATTCGTGGTAGTAATCCTAACCAGGTGTTAGTACTTCTGGACGGTATTTCTCTGAATGATCCTCTCACAGGAGAAGCTGATCTGAATCTTGTACCACTCTCCATTATTGAAGATGTTACGATATATAAAGGCGGCAATGCTGCAAAATCAGGCAACGGTTCCCTGGGGGGACAAGTTGAGATTAAAACCAGACAACTTCTCGGCAATGAAATCAGGCTTGGTGTAAATGGCGGAAGTTATCAGTCGAGAGGGGGGCGTGTATCATTATCCGGTACTCGTGGATACTTCAGGATATTCCTCAATTACGATAATCAAGCTGAAAAAGGTAACTTTCCTTATACATATAGTCAATTGGATGGTAATCCGGTTTCTGAACGTCGTCTCAATGCCGGTTTTAATTCTGAGCAAATATTCCTTAAAACAGGCTACTATAATACTCAACACCAATTAATATTGCAGGCCGATCTATTCCAGTCAGAAAGGGGTCTACCCGGTGTTATTTATTTTTGGACTCCTTATGCATCAGCACATGTCGATCGAAAAATGGTAGCGACCAATTATCGGTATCATACACAAAAACTCAGTGTTTCCCTGCAACTATCCGCCTATGAAAACACATCCGAATACATCAATATTTGGCCGGAAACTCCCCCAATACAATACAGGAGAGTTCCTCCCTACCACACAACTTATCAGGTCCTGACCTATCAGGGGGAATTTATCACAGATTGGACCTGGTCTGAACATCATGAAGCAATATTCAGGCTTGTTTACCGTAATGATAAATTCAGAAATGAAGATCTACTATCAATCACTCAGGAACCAATATTGGAGGCTAACAACACACAAGCAGCGATTGGTGTGGAAAATAACTGGCGGTTTTTACCTTCAACAGTGGTTGATCACTCCTTTTTGAAATTGGCCCTTCGCCTGGATCAAGTGCGATTCGATAATCAACTGGGCCAGAGAAAAAACACCTATGCAAGTCCCAAAATTGGAATGTTGATCGGAAATGACGGGGATTGGCTATGGAACTTACAGATCAATCTCGGGCGTTCTTTCCGTTCACCCACATTTGCAGATCTCTATTATCAGGACTTCAGGGTGAAAGGTAATTCGACTCTGTTACCGGAAAGCAGTGTCGATTTTGATGCTGGTTTTCGCTTTGGTATTCCATGGATCGGACAACCGCAATTTGCTGTCAATTATTTTCATCAGCAGATAGAGAATTTAATTGTCTGGGAATTAGGATCTTTTGCAGCCTGGCAGCCTACGAATCTGAATGCACGGATAGAGGGAATGGAATACGAATTTGCATGGCAGATCTGGACAGACCATGTAGATGTGCAATTAAATCATATACAGCTCAATGCACAAAACAGGAGTTTTCGACATACAACCCATAATAAATTTCTAATTTACAGACCGGATCATACAACACGAATAGGGTTGAATTTTCGAATTGGTGATTTTTCACTAACCTATCAAAAGAGAATTATCTCTGAACGATATGTAACCGCTGCCAATACAGTGTCACTTCCCGGTTATCAGGTTGATGACTTGACTTGTCGTTTTTCGTTTTCCTCCGGGCCGCTTAACTGGAATCTCAATGGAATGTTATTAAATATGTTTGATACACGTTATGAAATAGTTCGCGATGCACCGCTGCCCGGCCGCCATTGGCGCGCTGGATTAGAAATAGTCTACGAAGGCTTATAAAAAGATGTCCACGAATTATACAAATTTAAGTTCGTTGTGCGTGGAGCGTAGAGCGTGATGCGTACGCCTTACGCCCTACGCGCTACGGCTTTACGAATGAAATTCGTGTTCTTCGTGTTTATTAAGTATTATGAATGGTCATTTTCCATGTGTTTAACTTTTGACATTTGACGTTTGACTTTGCGCACAGGAGGTTTAATGAAATCTTTGATTCAACTTATTTTCCTAATATTATTTACTCTGATAATAGCAAGCAATGCCCAGGATATACCCCGTACATTATATGTCCTGAATGGACTGGGTCAAACAGTCTCGAATATGACACTGGAATCCAAAATTATTAACAATGATATAGTCACTGTCGGTTCTGTACCTAATCGAATCTATGCACATAACAATTTGGTCTATGTTGTGAATTCTGTTCCAGACGGACTTACAGTCATAGATCCGCTTACCAACCAGATTTTAAAAAATATCTCCCTGACGACCGGCAGCAATCCATGGGATATGGGTTTTGTTGGCATAAACAAAGCATATGTCAGCAATTGGCTGGCTAATTCTATTAGTGTTGTTGATCTGGAAGAGGGTGAAGAAATCAACACAATCGATGTCGGCACGGCCCCTGAAGGGATCCTTGTGGTAGACAATACAGCTTATGTCTGTAATAGCGGTGGCTATCCATTTTATACCAATTCGTCCGTTTCCATCATAGATGTAATAACAGATTCAATCACAAAAACATTGGCAATATTGACGAATCCTCAGGATCTTGCACTGGGTCCAAATGGAAATATTTATGTCGTTTGTACAGGAAATTATGTCGATATACATGGCAAGATTGTGGAAATAAATCCATTTGGGGATCTCGATTATACAGCCCTGGTGACAGATACAATAGATATTGGCGGAACGCCAACAGACATTGTCGTTACCAATGCCGGTATTGCCTATCTTGCCGATTTTGGTGACGATAATAATGGATTTCTCTATGCGTATGATGTGTATAACCAAAAAGTTCTCTATAATGCAGAAAATCCGATTGCGGTGGGAAAAGGGGCTATGGCCCTGTTGTATGACCATCTCTCTGATGACCTGTACATCAATAATTTTTCTGATGATGCAGTACAACTGTTGAATTCTGAAAATGGATCGGTTATCGAAACCTATTTATTTGGAGATGGCGTACAACACATGGCTATTCTGGAAGGACAACCATCTTCTTTGTCTCAGGATCAGAGCTTAACACCTGTTTCATTTGCATTGGAGCAGAATTATCCGAATCCGTTTAATCCCACTACTGCTATCGGCTATCAGCTCTCGGCTGCCAGCCATGTGGATTTGAGCATTTACAATTTGCATGGACAAAAAATTGCGACGCTGGTAAAAGGTAAAAAAGAGCCGGGTTTTCATCAGGTGCAATGGGATGCGACCGGTTTTGCCAGTGGGGTGTATTTGTACCAATTAACTACGGAAAGTGGAATCCGTGAAACAAAACGAATGGTTTTATTGAAATGATCTCCTTTTATGATCCCGGATGCCTGAAACCAGATGTGGGAATTGGTGTATAAAGGTGTCTGATTAATCACATCTAATAGCCAACATCCAATATCTAAAATCAAATGTCCCATATCCCGCATCGCGCATCGCCAATCCCGTATCTCGTATCCCCTATCACACATCTCATATCACATATCTCGAATCCCAGGGCGATTTAATTCCAAAATTATCAATTGAATTAAAAATATCATTTTTATAATTTTAGATTTACTATAATTAAAAAAACAAAGGCGGTATAATGGATACAGAGATCCTGGCCCGACTGCAGTTCGCACTTACCGTCGGATTTCATTATATCTATCCTCCCTTGAGTATCGGCATTGGAGTCCTTTTAGTCATTATGGAGGGACTCTACCTTAAGACCAAGAATGAAGTTTATCAACAGATGACGAAATTCTGGGTAAAAATCTTTGCCCTTACCTTTGCCATCGGTGTCGCTACCGGTATCGTCATGGAGTTCGAATTCGGAACAAACTGGGCCACCTATTCACGCTATGTCGGTGATATTTTTGGCAGTGCATTGGCAGCAGAAGGTATATTTGCCTTTTTTCTCGAGTCGGGATTTTTGGCTATTCTTGTATTCGGCTGGAATAAAGTAAGCCCACGTGTACATTTTTTGTCGACAATTATGGTGTCATTCGGTTCCATGCTCAGCGCGGTTTGGATCGTCGTTGCTAATTCCTGGCAACAGACACCCGCCGGTTTTCATATAGTTGGTGTGGGGATCAATGCCCGGGCCGAGATCACCCATTTTTGGGAAATGGTGTTTAATCCTTCATCAATGGATCGACTTTCGCATGTTTTATCCGGATGCTGGCAGGCGGGGGCATTTCTGGTCCTCAGTGTCAGTGCTTACTATCTGATAAAAAACAGACATGTAGATCTGGCACAAAAATCGCTGAAGATAGCATTATTTCTTGCTATTTTTGCCTCACTATTTCAACTCTTCACCGGCCATCAGAGTTCTGTGGGTGTCAGTGAAAATCAACCGGCTAAACTTGCTGCGTTTGAAGCGCATTATGATTCTTCCGCGGTTGCTCCATTATATCTTTTCGGATGGGTAGATGATGAAAAACAGACTGTCAAATATGGTGTCGCTATTCCTGGATTATTAAGCTATTTGATCTATGGGGACTTTGATCATCCAGTTACCGGTTTAAACGCCTATCCAAAAGATGAGCGTCCCCCGGTAAATTTGGTATTTCAGACATATCACCTGATGGTCGCCATTGGTTTTGCCCTCATTGCAATAAGTTTGGCAGGCTTATTTTTATTATGGCGAGGATCGCTTTTCAGGACAAAATGGTACCTTTATATCCTTGTATTTTCTGTACTATTGCCGCAAACAGCGAATCAGCTTGGATGGATATCGGCTGAGGTTGGTAGACAGCCCTGGATCGTTTATCATCTTTTAAGAACATCCGATGCTTTATCAAAGGTTGTCACCGAAGGTCAAATTTGGTTTTCAATAATCCTGTTCATCTTAATTTACAGCCTTTTATTTGTCTTATTCCTTTATCTTCTCAACGAAAAGATCAAACATGGTCCTGAACCTGTTGATAGTACATCGGCTGTATACGCCCAGCAAAAAGGATTATTCAGTAAAGAAAACAGGAGTCATTAATGGAATTCGCCCTGGATTTAAATATCACCTGGTTTGTCCTCATCGGTGTTCTGTTAAGTGGCTATGCAATTCTTGATGGATTTGATCTTGGTGTAGGTGCAATCTATTTGTTCGTAAAAGGGGATGAAAATCGGCGGTTGGTTTTAAATTCTATTGGTCCGGTCTGGGATGGAAATGAGGTGTGGTTGGTCACCGGCGGTGGCGCCCTCTTTGCCGCCTTCCCCCATGTGTATGCCACTGTTTTCTCAGGTTTTTATACAGCATTTATGCTATTAATTTTTGTATTGGTATTCCGTGCTGTTGCTATAGAATTTAGAAGTAAACAAGAAGCGCTCTGGTGGAGAAATATGTGGGACCGTGCCTTCAGTATTTCGAGTGTGCTCATTGCCTTTCTTATGGGTGTTGCTTTGGGTAATATTATAACCGGTATACCCCTGGGTGCAGACAAAGAATTTGCCGGAAATTTCTGGGATTTAATTAATCCCTATACTGTTATGGTCGGTGTGACAACTGTCGCCTTGTTTATGATGCATGGAACTATCTATGCAACGATGAAAACGGAAGGAGAATTACAAAACAAATTAAAAGGATGGATCAACAATACGATTATATTTTTTGTGATCATGTATGTCGCAGTGACCAATGCGACGCTCATTTATTTTACCGGAATGAGCAGACATTTTATTGACTATCCAGTTCTTTTTAATGTCGCTGTCTTGAACATGCTGGCGATCGCCAATATTCCCCGGGAGATTCATCATGGTCGGGAATTCCGGGCATTTTTATCATCAGCAGCTGCAATTGCTTCCCTGATGATGCTATTTGCTGTCGGGATTTTTCCGAATATGGTACTTTCTAATCCTCACCCGGAATACAGTCTTACCATTTACAACGCTGCTTCATCACAAAAAACTTTAAATATTATGTTGATCTTCGCTATTATCGGCATTCCTTTTGTGTTAGCTTATACGATAAGTATATACTGGATTTTCCGTGGAAAGGTAACACTGGATTCTACCAGCTATTAACTGAATCCCCCCACCACTAGAATCATATATCTTCAAACAGCGTCGTATCCCCGGCCTACAGTCTCCTGTTTCCGGTCTCCAATCATCATATCCCGCATCCCATATCACACATCACAGATCTCACATCCCTATGCATTTTATTTATTGTACTGCAAGTTGATCTAATTCGTCAAACCAATTTAAGATTATTCTGTAAATTTGGGCGTTCCTATTTTCAAATTTATCGTATATCATGACAAATTTTTCACCGTCAGGGCTAATATCGTAATTATGTAATCCGCCCAGGAAAAAATCACCTGAAAATAATTCTTCCGGCGTTGCTATAGTCAGTCCTGGCTCATATGAAACAGGAACTCTCATCATCTTATTTTGTGTTACATAATAAATGCTCTTTCCATCCGGTGCCCATTTTGCACTGCTTCCACCTCCTTTCGAAACTAAAATCTTCGGACCCTTGCCCGGGTAGGCACGTAAATAGACATCTTCCCGACCTGATTCGTCTGATGTGTAAGTAATCCACCTGCCATCAGGTGATAAGCAGGCACTTGATTCATTGTATTTATCATTCAATATTGATTTTATTTTTTTTTGATCTATAGTTGAAAGCATAAGAACATCATTACCTGTGATCGGATTCTCCTCGTTAAATAAAAGTATTTGCCCATTTCCAGATAGTGAAGTAAGTCTGGGGCTGAAACCTGTACTTTGAGCTAATAATTCGGCACCCTGACTACCATCCGCTCTTTGTCGAAATATTGTGGTAAGGCCATATTCAGCCCTATGAAATGTAAGATACCGTCCGTCTGGAGACCAGACAGGGTCATGATTATCACCTTCCATCGTTAATAGCGCAAGGGTTCCGCGCTCTATGTCATATAGCCATAACTGACAATGTACACCAATTTTTCTCAATACTAATTTTTTACCATCCGGAGATATTCGGGGCTGAACATATTGCCCTTGCAAATCAGTGATCATTGAGACTTTTCCGCTTTTGTCCACCCAGCATACTTCACCGCCGTTCGATGAACCCAGCTGTGAATATATAAGCACGCCGTTAGAGGAAAATGAATAATCGGTTGCCCCAAATCGAATATATCTTGCTTGATCTATTATTCTTTGAGGTGTTCCTGAGATATTGAGTTCGTCTAAATCAAAGGGTACTACAAATAACGCCTCTTCGTTCCAATCCTGATATGCAAGATAACCTAATGGGATGTATCGTGCAGAAATTCCTTTATCAATAAGTTCTTTTTTCTTACCAGTTTCAAGATTGATTAAATCGGTTCTCCAGCCCTGTTCTACCCGCACGGAGTATAAAATTACTTGCCCACCGGGTAGTACAAAAGGATTCCTATATTCAACCTCTTTACTATTTACATCAACCGAAAGTAGTGTATCCAGTACACCATTTGTGGAATTTAATCTAAAAATGCCTCGTCCTATTGAATAGACAATTTCATTATCTTCTAGCCAGTGGGCTGTACCGAAGCCTCTTGCCTCTCCTAGTACGATGGGAGTTCCACCGGAAACCGCTACTTTCTTTATTGATTGACTATTGAAATACCCAATCCAATTTCCATCCGGAGAAAAAAACGGATTAATGAAATTTTCATCGGAAGCTAGAGAAAATCTTTCAAACCTGTCAAATCTGCTAAGATATAAATGTTTTCTGCCTTGTTGATCTGTCCCAATATACGCACAACTTCTTCCATCAGGCGCGACAGCAATCGCTGATTCCAATGAAGTTCCTGTCATTGTCAGCTCAAAACGATAGGACTGGTTTATATTGTTACCCGAATCCGCCACAAAAATATAAGTCAGTAAAATTGAAAGTGTTATTAATATTATCGTAATTATCAGCAGCTTCAGTACATTTGAAACATAAAATGCATTTATCACGATCGACTTCAATTTCTTTATCTTTTCTCTCCATCGCACTAACGGCACACTCGTTGCAAAATGCATCCAATACTTTTGTATCTTTCTCAGTACTAGTAATAGTGATAGAACCTTCTACAACTTTTCTAACTTTTTGCCCATTCTCTAAAGTTCGTACTTCTTCTTCAAATTCTGGTAATGAACCGTTTTCTACTAAAAGAAGCTTTTTCTCTCCATTGATATAGAGTTCAAGGGTATAACCCGGACAGATCCAAGTACA
>Ga0209536_100016654_pt1 | contig 10443 bp, 6 predicted proteins | sample DeeMarSeWOR28_12_FD_187461 | JGI IMG/M metagenome (GOLD analysis project Ga0209536, IMG submission 187461) | Marine sediment microbial communities from White Oak River estuary, North Carolina - WOR-2-8_12 (SPAdes) (version 2) | ecosystem: Environmental > Aquatic > Marine > Intertidal zone >...
ACCCAAATGACCGCGGCCTTTGAACTAAACCTGTCCGCCCTCAGTTTGCTGGCCCTGATTGTCGGTATGTTCCTGATCTACAATACCATCAGCTTTTCCGTGGTGCAGCGGCGTCCGGTGCTCGGAACCCTGCGCTGCCTGGGAGTCACTCGTCGTGAAATTTTTGGTCTGGTCCTGACCGAAGCTCTCGTGCTGGGCGCAATTGGAGCCTTGATTGGGCTGGGTCTGGGCATCTTGCTTGGCCGGGGGCTGGTGGCACTGGTCACCCGCACCATCAACGACCTGTACTTCACCCTGACGGTGCAAACAGTGACCCTCTCCCCCTGGACGCTGTACAAGGGCCTGCTGGCCGGTCTGGGGGCCAGTCTCCTGGCTGCCCTAATCCCAGCCATAGAAGCCACGACGGTGCCGCCCAGCAGTACCCTCAAGCGGTCCGAGCAGGAAACACGGATTCAAAAGCTCATCCCCGGGTTGTCGGTAGCCGGGGTGTTGATGATGCTGGGCGGCTGGCTGCTGCTGCGCTTCCCAACCCAGGCTCTGGGGATTAGTTTTACCGCCCTGTTCATCATTTTAATCGGGGCGGCCCTGCTGACTCCGCTGCTGACCCGGTGGCTGATGCAGCTTCTCCGGCCCATCACCAGCCGCAACCTGGGCATCGTGGGTACGATGGCACCTCGCGACATCACCCGCTCGCTGAGCCGCACCTCGGTCACGATTGCCGCTTTGATGCTGGCTGTGACGGTTATCATCGGCGTCAGCATTATGATTGACTCTTTCAGGCATACCATCGTGGTTTGGCTGGACAACGTTCTGGCCGCCGACATCTACGTCAGTCCGGCCGGTCAGGATATGCGAGTTGACGGCGAGATCGATCCGGCTTTTATTAACGAAGTCCGGCAAATGGAGGGAGTCACCTTCGTCTCGATGCTGCGCACGGCCAACGTTCTGTCATCAGATTACGGCCAGGTGGAGATACGGGCCTATTCTCCTCAACCCAATGAAGAAAAGCGCCCGCTGCTGTGGCCAATTGGTAACCCGGTGGAGGTGTACGCCGCCCTTGATGAAGGTGGCGTGATGGTCTCGGAAGTGTTTGCCCGCCGCAACGGTCTGCCGCTGAACGAACCTTCAACGTTGACCCTGGTGACAGACAAGGGGCCACGTTCGTTGCCGGTGGTCGGCATCTTTTACGACTACGCTGCTCCGGAACTGGGCTATGTCCTGATGCGTTTGCAGACTTACCAAACCCACTGGCAAGACCAGAAAATTTCTAACATCGGCATCTTTTTGACTCCCGAGTTAGTGCCCCGGGCTGACGACATTGCCCGTCAGTTACAGAATGAATTTGCCGGACAGTATGCCCTAACCATCGACTCAAACCAGGGCATCAAGGCAAACGCGCTGGAAATATTCGACCGGACTTTTACTATTACCGCGGCCCTGCGCCTGTTGGCAACCATCGTCGCCTTTATCGGGGTTTTGAGCACATTAATGTCGCTTCAGCTTGAGCGGACACGCGAGTTGGGTACGCTGCGAGCCAACGGCATGAGCATCGCCCAACTGTGGGGCAAAACGATGCTGGAAACCGCCCTAATGGGTCTGACTGCCGGGTTGATATCGATGCCGGTCGGCCTGGCTTTGGCAGCCATATTGATTTACGTAATCAATATTCGCTCCTTTGGCTGGTCTTTGCAGCTAAACTTGAACCCGGGCATTTTTCTTATGGCCCTGGTTGTCGCCCTGACTGCGGCTTTGCTGGCGGGCGTCTACCCGGTGCTGAGATTGAATAAAATGGAAATCGCGGCGGCGTTGAGAGAGGAATGAGCGAATGATGATCAGACTGGACAAGTATTCGCCATTCATCGATTTGAGGAACCATGACTTATGCGTTTAATCATTACTATCACCGTCTTACTTATGGCCTCCGGCTTTGTAATTGCCAGGTTTGACCAGGTTGGCAATGGCGCTGAAATCAGGGCCGACGTCGAAAACTTGGTGGTGGCAGAAGATACCAGCGAGTTTGCCCGCGCCTACGAAGTCAAACCGATTATCTTTCCCGCCGACTTGGGTCAACACCCGGAGTACCAGGCCGAGTGGTGGTACTACACCGGCAATCTGGCCGACGCGGCGGGCAACCGGTACGGTTTTCAGCTAACTTTCTTCCGTCGCGGGCTAACGCCGGGACTGGCGGAACGGACCTCAGAGTGGGGCAGCAATCAAATTTATTTTGCCCACTTTACCGTGACCGACGTTTCCGGTGAGAGCTTCACCTTCCACGAGCGTTTCAGCCGGGGCAGTCCTGGCCTGGCCGGAGTCGAAAGCGATCCGTACCACGTCTGGCTGGATGACTGGTATGCCAAGGAGACTGGACCGGGACAGGTCGAGCTCAAAGCAGACGCCGCCGATATTGCCCTGAGTCTAATTCTGGAACAGGCCAAACCGGCCGCTTTACAGGGTGAGCGGGGGTTGAGTCAAAAAAGCGATGAATCAGGCAATGCCAGCTACTACTACTCATTGACCAACAACCCGGCCACGGGGACGATTACTACGCCTCGCGGGACCTTCAACGTCACCGGCAACGCCTGGAAGGATCACGAATGGAGTACTTCCGGTTTGGGACCGGAAGCAGTCGGCTGGGATTGGTTTTCCTTACAACTGAATGACGGCCGGGAAATTATGTATTTCAACATCCGTAAAGAAGATGGCAGTGTCGAGGCCGTTTCCGGCGGCACGCTCATCGACCGAGATGGCAACACCCGTTATCTACCTAAGGAAGCCGTAGTAATCGAGGTGTTGGACTACTGGCAAAGTCCGGAGAGTGGAGCCAGCTATCCGGCTGAATGGACCTTTGCCATTCCCGATGAAGATATAGATTTGCACATCAAGCCGCTACTTCCGCAGCAAGAGTTACAGGTTTCCTTCACTTACTGGGAAGGGGCTGTCGAAATTGAAGGGACTCAGCAAGGGTATGGCTACATTGAGATGACAGGGTATTTTAGCAGTATGCAGGGGCGGTTATAAAAAATGGCGAGGGAAGCAAGTCCTCGCCATTCATTTTTTCCAATAGGTTCTCTTTACTTGGCGTAATCCACCGCCCGCGTCTCACGGACAACGGTTACCTTAATTTGGCCGGGATACTCCAGGCTTTCCTCAACCTGGCGAGCGATATCTTTGGACATCTTGATGGCCGCATAATCGTCTACGTCCTCCGGGCGAACAATGATGCGGATTTCCCGACCGGCCTGGATGGCGAAGGCTTCTTCCACACCTTTGAAGGAGTGCGCGACATCCTCCAAAGCTTTGATACGTTTCACGTAGTTCTCCAGGCTTTCCCGTCGAGCGCCGGGTCTGGCTCCCGAGATAGCATCGGCAATCTCAACAATAATCGCCTCCAACGACTCCTGCTCAACTTCGTGGTGATGAGAGGCGATACAATTAATTACTTGCGGTTTAACCCCACACCGCTTGGCAATATCCGCACCGATGATGGCGTGCGGCCCCTCAACTTCATGGTCAACCGCCTTACCAATATCGTGCAGCAGAGCTCCTTCGCGGCATATCTCAACATTAGCCCCGACTTCATTGGCAATGATGACCGCCAGACGTGAAGCCTCAATGGCATGGGCGTGCTGATTTTGGCCGTAACTGGTCCGATAGTTCAGTCGCCCCAATAACTTGATAATATCGGGATGAAGACGATGAACACCGGCCTCGTACGCAGCTCGTTCACCCTCCTCAATAATAGTCTGGTTAACCTCATCCCGGGCTTTAGCAACTAATTTCTCGATCCGAGCCGGGTGAATACGGCCATCTGATATCAAACGGCTCATCGCCAGCCGGGCAATTTCACGCCGGACCGGATCAAAACCGCTCAGGATAATTGCCTCAGGCGTGTCATCAACAATTACGTCGACGCCGGTGGCATTTTCAAAAGCCCGGATGTTTCGTCCCTGGCGACCAATGATCCGGCCTTTCATATCGTCGCTGGGTAGCGGCACTGCCGACACCACAGTTTCAGAAACCTGCTCAGAAGCAATCCGCTGGATGGCCAGGGTCACAATCTCACGAGATTTGCGGTCGGCTTCTTGCTTGATATCGGCTTCTACCTGACGAATAATGCGGGCCATATCCTGCCCAGCCTCTACTTCAACCATCTTCAACAATTCATCTTTAGCCTCGTCACGAGTCAAACTTGATACCCGCTCCAGTTCAGCTAATCTCTGCTGGTTAAGTTTTTCAACCTCGTGGGATCGCTTATCAATCTGGCTCTGACGCTTGCTAAGTACACGTTCTCGCTTTTCCATGCTTTCAAAACGTCGATCCAAATTCTCTTGACGTTTTTGAACCCTTTCCTCCTGCCGTTCAAGTTCTTGTCGTTTGCGGTTGGCTTCCTTCTCCGCCTCTTGCCGCAGTTGGATTGCTTCTTCTTTTGATTGAACTTCCAACTCTTTGCTGCGAGCCTCGGCTGCGGCGATAATTTCCTCAGCCTGTCGTTCCGCAGACTTCACTTTCTGATCGCTGATATTCCGATGGTAAAAATATCCAAAGGCAAAGCCTATACCAACGCTTACTACTGCTATTACAATCAAAACAATGAGGTCCATAGATCACTTCTCTTTCCTCTCTCAGATTTCAAGGCACTGTTATACCAGGGCAAATCGGTAGGTTGGATTACTCGGATTGGCTGGCTAACACCCAAGCCCGCTCTACAACCTGATACGCAATCTCATAGGTAAACCCACGTCGACTTAAGAAACCCAGCACTTTTTTCCTAAAATCCTCTTCACTTAGGCCCTGCCATCGGGCTAGCTTTTGTTCGACCGCGGTCCAAGCCAGGTTAGCCTCATCCACATCCGCCAAAGCGGTTTCTATCACCTCGTTAGCAATCCCTTTTTGCCTCAGTTCATAACGCAGCGCCTGCTGGCTACGAGGCCGAAAACGCTCTCGGTTTGCCAGCCAAAAGCGAACGAATGCTTCATCATCAAGGTACTGTTCCTCAAGCAACCGGTCAATGGTATCTGTTACTACCACCGGCGCGTATCCCTTCTCCTGCAAATAGCGGACTAGCTCCTGCTGGCTACGAGCGCGAAATCCCAAAAACCGAACAGCCTGATGATAAGCTTTATTACGTTCATCTTGATTTTTAAACCGCTCAATTTCAGGATCGGTCAGGTGCTGGCCTTTTTTTAGGGTCGCGGCTACCAGTACAGTAACGGCAAAGGCATACGTATCATCCAGATATACATTTACCCGCTCTTTATTACGTTTTTGAATTTTCAAGGCCGTAATTGTTCCGGCCATTCAACCCTCTTACAAGAAAAAGAAAAGCCGTGCGCCAAGCGTCACAGCTTTAAATAACTAAAAATATTGACACAATCTGATGTTTTGACCGGCTATTACTACATCCTATCTTTGCACTTTATCTAAAAAGCACCGGGTATGGCCATAACAACGACTTGTTCACTCAAAATTAAACCATCTAAGTGAACAATGCTTTGGATTGACCACACCCACATTTGCCAAGATAGTCAATTAAATCATAGCCTTAGCAACCACTTTACCCGACGATACTCTGAATGCGGATTGATGGGACGGGACAACAAAACCAATTCATAATAAAGAAACGACTTTCTATCGTTTAGAACTACCCTTTACTTACTTCCCATCAACTGCATGTTTGACCCCACCACCCGCTATTGACCGACAGAATTTCTAAATGGCCAAATCAGTTCAACTTTTGGTACTGCCCTGAAAAATAGGTAGGGTTTAGAATTTAACGACGAGTCTTCAAATAGTGTCAATCAGAGACAGAACTTTGAGAGGGTATGTCAACAACGTGACCACACCCCAACCAGCTCTGAAAAGCCTTGTTAGGCTAACAATATGTTTCAAGCAATCAAATTTTCAAAAGCTGTAACAAATAAGTTTAGAACTCTATAGGTTTTTAGGTATAAAAATCTACTTACGCTGTAAAAATGTAGAAAAATTTTTTCAGTCTATCCGCCTCAAAAGCGCCCTATCAGACCGCCTCCAACTGGGCGCCATCAATGGGTTCTCTTCGCGGTAAATTAAACTGTTCTCTGACTTTGTTTTCAATCTCTACTGCCATCTCAGGATTTTCCTGCAGGAATATCTTTGCATTTTCCCGCCCCTGAGCCAAACGAGTTTCACCGTAAGAATAAAAGGCCCCTCGTTTGGTAACAATCTCTTGCTCCACAGCGATATCTAACACATCACCGACTTTAGAAATGCCTTCATTGTACATAATATCAAATTCGGCCACTTTGAACGGGGGAGCCACTTTATTCTTTTTGACCGTGACTTTAGTGCGGTTACCAATGACCTCACCGCCATCCTTGATCGCTTGAATCCGGCGAATATCTAGCCGGACCGAGGCGTAAAAGCGGAGAGCCATTCCACCGGTCGTCGTTTCAGGATTGCCAAACATTACCCCGATTTTTTGACGCAATTGGTTGGTAAAGATAACCGTCGTATTGCTGGTTTTGATAGCACCCGACAATTTCCGCAGGGCCTGGCTCATCAACCGGGCCTGAAGCCCCATGTGGGAGTCGCCCATATCACCTTCAATTTCGGCTCGCGGGACCAGCGCCGCCACCGAGTCGACCACCACTACCGATAACGCCCCCGACCGAACTAACGCTTCGGTAATTTCCAGAGCCTGCTCCCCGGTGTCGGGCTGAGACACGTAAAGGTCATCAATGCTTACCCCGCACTTTTCAGCGTATTGCGGGTCGAGTGCGTGCTCCGTATCCACAAATGCGGCCACACCCCCCATTTTCTGAGCTTCGGCGATGATATGCTGACATAGCGTGGTCTTTCCGGAACTTTCCGGGCCGTAGATTTCAATCACCCGGCCCTTAGGCACACCACCGACACCCAACGCAATATCCAGAGCCAACGAACCCGTTGGGATCGATGCAACCTGTAGATGTTGAGCTTCGCCCAACTTCATGATCGCCCCATCACCAAATCGCTTTTTCAGGTTAACAATGGCGGTTTCTAACGCTTTGGCCTGTCCGTTATCGGCCATAAAAGGTTACAGACTCCCTTTTCTATATTTAAATGCGTATAACAAAGCAAGTTTACATCAACATAAAGGAAAATGCAAGAAAATTTAAAAGGGAATCCCAGAGCATTTATCTTTACGCCAGCGAGGCGCCTCGCAAAACGCTTTCAACAAACTGCTGCATTCGCTTAAAATGAGAGCCGCGCCAATAAACCCGGTCACAGGCAGGGCAATGGCGAAAATGATTGTAATATTGTTGGGTTTGGGGGGATAGGCGATGACTAATTTCCTCCTTGTCAACGGTCTGCAAGGGACTGTTGCAGTGCAGACAGCGTTGGAAGGGCTGAATGGCGCTGAACAGGTCAAACCGGCGCAGCACCTCGACCACCTGCTCGCGGGGATTGGTGGTTCGCAAACAGTAGCCGTGGGTAACGATGTTGCGCTTGAGCAAGCCGCGATCACGCGTCAACAAGATTCGGTTTTCTTGGCTGGAGATGCGGGCCAGTTCTTCGTCGGCGTAATCATTTCGGTAGAGGGTGTCGAAACCCAGCATCCGCAGATAAACGGCTAGCTGGCCGAGATGAACATCCAGCACAAAGCGAGACTCCCGCAGCGGTTCAGGCCGCACCCGCAGCATCGGCGAAATATCAATCGCCTCAAAAACGGGGTAGACGCTGACTCGGTCGCCATCCTGCACCAGGTAAGAAAAGTCAACTGACTGACCGTTGACCAAGATAAGATCAACCTCGGTGTGGGGCACACCCAGCGATTCGATCATATCTTTCACCGACCCACTCAATTCAAAGGAGTAAACGAAAGTGCGCTGTCGTCTACCGGTCGGCAGAAAATCATTCAATTCTGCGTAGAAACGGAAGTGAGCTTGCTGCATCGCCGTCATCCGGCCAACCGAATCCAAACCTTGTTACTGTGAAAGGTACTCTGACCGGCCATATCGCCAAGGGCGTCGGAAGTGGTCCAGTTGACATTTCTGCCGTGGCGTCCATTTCTAAACGGGTCCAACCTGGCCCAACGTCCTTTCGGAGAGGCCAACACCCCAGGACGAACCATATCGGTGACCACGGCCCGGAGTTGGCACCAGCCTCGCTCATTTTCAACTACGACCGTATCACCATCGGCGATACTCCGGACCGCGGCATCAGCCGGGTGAATCTCAACAAAAGGTGTGCCCTCTCGCTCAATCAGGCTATCTTGACTGGCAAAGCTGCTGCTGACAAAATGATGGGCCGCGCCGGAGATCAGATTTAATGGGACCGAGGACGGCGCACTGTTTTGGTCAGGGGGCGACACCCCGTCTTCTCCCCCGGCCCAGCCCGGCAGAGGGTCGAGACCTACGTCGGCCAAAGTCTGAGAGTATAGCTCAACCTTCCCGCTGGGCGTAGGAAAGTGCAGGTCGGCAAAGGGCACGGTTGACTCAAGCATAAGCGGCACCGCCCCATTTGCCTTTAGTTCCGTCAAGGTTATCCCTCGCAAGGCCGGAGAGTGAACCGCCGTAGCGATCAAAATCTCTTCGATGACCTCGTCCGGGCTTTGGTGCAGCCACGGTTCGTCAAAACCCATCGCGTCCGCCAAGAGACCCATCACTTCCCAGTTACTTTTGCTCTCGCCTAGGGGCGGAATCGCCGGGTGGTTGTAGGTCAGCATGGTGTGGCCGTAGGCTTTATGCAGGTCGACTTGCTCAAGCTGAGACGTGGCTGGGAGAACGATGTCGGCATACAGCGCCGTGTCGGTCATAAAGAGTTCGTGGACCACCGTGAAGAGATCATCACAACGAAGTCCCTGCACAATCTTACCGGCATTAGGCGAAGAAGTGACCGGATTGGCCCCAAACACAAACAGCGACATAAGCGGCGGATCGGTGACTTCACCCAGCAAGGCCGCGCCCAGCTGATTCATATTGACGCTCCGGGCTGGCGGCGGACACTCAGCCCACCGTTTGACCGTGTCACTATCCCATTTGACGTAGCCGCTGGTGCTGTAGGCTAGTCCACCGCCGCGACGGCCGTACTGCCCGGTTAGGGCCGGTAGGGCACAGATGGCCCGCACGGTTTGACCGCCGTTCAAATGGCGCTGTAAGCCATCGGCAATCTTGATTAGGCCGGGTCTCATAGTGGCATACTGGCGGGCCAGATCAATGATGGCTTGCTCCGGCAAACCAGTGATGGCGGCTACCCGCGCCGGTTCGTAATCGGCCAGACGCTCACGAAACTGAGGCCAGCCAACGGTATAGGCTGTCAGCCAAGCTTCATCGTGCCGTCCCTCGCTGACGATAAGGTGAGCCAGTCCCAGCGCCAGGGCCGCGTAGGGCCTCACGGCGCCGTTGCTGGATCGCGGGACGGCGCTCATGAGGACGGAGACGCCGAACGGCTGGTGGGCGGTGCCCATGCCGACGGCGCAGAAACTGCGGACGAGCGGATCGTGGCTCTTGTCGAACGTCCTGAGCAGGGCCTCCTGCCCCGCTTGTCGTTGCTCCTGGTCCAGGTCGTCTCGCCGCAGCATGAGCCCCACGGCCAGGGCCGCGCCGCGCCGGGTCTGCGTCTGCGCGCGGCGCGACCGCAGGACCTGGACCAGCGTGTGGATCGCACTCGCGTCGCCGCCCATCGCCAGGGCCAGGGCCGCGTGGGAACGCGCCACGTCGTGGATCTTCCGCTTCCCGAGCGCTCCCTCGCGCACGGCCTCCAGGAGCGCCGGCGCGACCAGCGGATCCCGCGCGAGGCCGCAGCTGTACAGGATGGCCGCCGCCTCGTTGACGGTCCGCATCTCGCGGGTGCAGCGCACCGCCAGGCTGGCGCCGAGCGCGCGGTCGTCGCGAATCCGCAGGCTCACGGCCATGATCGCGAGCATCCGGCTCCGGCCGCTCAGCACGGCGTCCCCGGCCAGCAGGTCGCCGTAGTAGGCGCGCACGGCGTCGCGCACCTCGGCGGCCTCGATGCGCTCGAGACAACCCAGGCCGACGGCGGCCGCCTCTAGAATCCGACCCGGCTGCTGCCGCATCCGCAACAGACGGAGGAGCAGCCGCGCGTCCTCGTCGTTCCCCACCCGGCCCAGCGCGCGCAGGGATGCGGCGCGCAGGTCGTTGTGCTTGGCTCGCTGGGCGACGTCGCGCAGTGCGGTGCGCACCTTCTCGCGGGTCACGGCCATCGACTCGGCCGCCACCTGCGGATCGCGCGGGCCGCCGGAGATCACGTCGCCGCGCCGGCAGGCCGAAGCTTACTTCGCGTGTCTCGTCATCAACGACGCGGTCAAGCATATGGGTCGCTTCCGTATACGCGAGTTTGCCCTCGACATGATGGACCATGCCGAGAACCTGGGTGCCTACATGCCGCTCTATCCGCGCCCGTCATTCGGACCCGGGCAGCGCTTTATCAACAAGGGCGGCTACATCCTGCCGATCATCGACG
>Ga0209536_100016656_pt1 | contig 10442 bp, 8 predicted proteins | sample DeeMarSeWOR28_12_FD_187461 | JGI IMG/M metagenome (GOLD analysis project Ga0209536, IMG submission 187461) | Marine sediment microbial communities from White Oak River estuary, North Carolina - WOR-2-8_12 (SPAdes) (version 2) | ecosystem: Environmental > Aquatic > Marine > Intertidal zone >...
GGCTGCCGATCCTGACCGGGTTGGACGAGAACGCCAAGGTAATACCTTCCAAGACCCTCAAAAGGGTGATCGAAGACGTCAAGGCGTCCCTCGAGGACGGGAGCAACCTGTTCGATGCCATGAGCCAGTTCCCGAAGATCTTTGAAAAGTTGGACTTGGGTATTATCAGGATGGGTGAACAGGGGGGCGTGCTGCCGCAATGCCTGAACGACCTGGCAGACTTCCGGGAATGGAAGGAAGATCTCCGAGGGACCATCAAGAGGGCCACGATCTATCCCTGCTTCGTCCTGTTGGCCATCACCGCCGTGATTGGCGTCTGGGTGGGATACGTGCTGCCCCAGGTCGGAACCCTGCTCCTGGACATGGGTGTGGAGCTTCCTACCATGACGAAGGTCCTCCTCACGACCAGCGAATTCCTTCAGGCAAACTGGGGATGGATGGTCTTCGGTCTCTTCGCGATAATCGTCTCCGTCTACCTCTTCCAGAAGACGAAACCAGGGAAGAAGATCTTGCACCAGTACCTGTTGCGAGTACCCATCATCGGGGACTTGGCCGGCAACATCGCATACGCCCGGTTGAGCCACAATTTCTCGACCATGCATCGGGCCGGCATGACAATCCCGAAGATATTCGGTGTCTTATCGGACAATGTCTTGGGCAACCGCCACCTAGAAGCGCAGGTGGCTCTGGCCTACCACGAGCTACAACTCGGCCAGTCCCTTGCGGAGAGCTTCGAGAACGCGGGCGGCTTCCCTCCTCTTCTGGTGGGAGGTATCCGCCATGGGGAGGTCACCGGGAGCCTCGAGGATTCGTTCAGGCGCATGGGCGAATACTACGACGGCGAGGTGAAAAGAGCCGTGGAGGTGGTGGTCAATGCCTTTGAGCCTTTGATCATGCTCGTCCTGGGCGGGGTCTTCGGGCTCATCATTCTGTCGATCATGCTTCCCCTGTATGACGTCCTCGGCGGGCTCGGCCAAGCGTATTGAGTGCGATCCCTGCTTCCCGTTTTCGATGTCTCGACGCTATCCCCTCTCACGTCTCGAATTGTTTGGGCTCCAGCGCTCCGGCGTTACCGTCTTTCTCCTGGTCGGCAGATGCGGAACACGAAAGTTCCGCACCTTTGAGAGATTGGGCTTCTGCCTCCGCGAGTCGCCTTGCACAAATCTCGTCCGTGACAGGGGATGGCACCGGAGACAGTATCTTTCGGATACCATCTGGCCACATACGGTCAGAAACATACTCAATACGCCTGGCTTTCGCCGGCAGATCCCCACCCGGCCCGTACCGGCACCCGAAAAAGAAGCTCTTCGTATGGCACAACCGAGAACGGGGGATTGCCACGCTTCGCTCGCAATATCCACCATTGCGGCTGATGCCCGAGGTTGAGGCCGATGGATTTCCGTTTTCACCGGAATGACAGACTCCTTTGGAGGCACGGCAGAAGGCGAGGCGTGGGGCACCTAAAACCTCATACCTAATACCTAAAACCTTTTTCAGGGAATGGCGTTGATCGTGTGGGCCTGGCCTGCAACCCATATGGGCGTGGGAAGAGTGCAATTCACAATCCCGCCCGGTTAGAAGAAAAAAAGGGCACAACAACGTGTGCCCTTTCCGTCTTCTTGTTCTCTAAATACCGACCGCTTAGAAGAGCATGTAAAAGGTGCCCACCGTATTCCCAGGGGTATAGTCCTCGCTGGCCAGGATGGACCCGCTGGTGCGATCGCCATCATCGTTCTTCATGTCGATTTCCAGGCAGACCTCGGCAGGAAGGTTGTAGAACCTGAAATAGTGCTTCGCCTCGCCCGGTCCGGGATCGATCCACGTGAGGTCCATGTCGTCGCCAAAGGCATGCTTGGGCAGATCGCTCGTCCCATCATAATTTCCACTGATCAGCCCAGCCAGCTGAAGATCCCTGTAGAGCTCAAAGCGTTCCGCATTGTTGTCAACCTGTCCGTCTCCATCCCCTTCCGCGTCCGCACCGGGAGGAATGGGGGCCAAGTCCTCGTCCCCGGGGTAGACGCCGTACTTGTCGTAGAAGGCCATCACTCCGGCCCGGATCTCATCCCCCTGCTTGACCACGCGCTTGACCTTGGCGTTCTGGACCATGGCCTGTCCTTTGAGAACCCCGCCGATCAGGAGCCCGATGATCACCATAACGATGGCGATTTCGACCAGTGTGAAACCTGCTTGTCTCCTCTTCAACATAGCCTCTCTCTTTCCTTTTCAGGTTAACGGCTTCTAGGCCTCTTTTTGCGCTCTCTTGAAGTAATCGGCCCGACTGGAAAATTTCTTTATACTCCCGGGGACACTCCTCACTGAGAACGGGGATCAGCCGGCTTCCCGGACCAGGGGGGAGATGAAGATCACCAATTCCTTGCTCTCGAGCTTCTCCTCCACATTCTTGAAGAGGTTCCCGACATACGGGATGCTGCCTAGCAAGGGCAGACCCACGTCATTTCGCTCCTTCGTCTGGGAGATCAAACCGGCCAGGATGATAGACTCTCCTGATTTCACCCTGACCGTGGTCGAGAACTCCTGCAGGGCTATGATCGGGTTCCTGATGTTCTGTGTCTCGGTCACGGTGAGCGGGATCGTCACCTCCTCCTCACCCTGGATCTTGGTGATGCTGGGCACGATGTGGAGCGTGATCATCCCATCCTGCGATATCTGCGGGGTAATGCCCAACTGGAGGCCGAGGATGACACGCCTGATCGAGGTCCCGTAGGTAACCAATCCGGTCTCGGCATCTCGATCCACCCCATCCACATCCCCAAAGGGGAACTGGAAACCCACGGTCATGACCGCGGACTGCCCGTTCATGACCGAGAGGTGGGGGCTGGAGAGGACCGAAATCTCGCCTTGCGTCCGGAGGAAGTCCACCGTGACATTCAGCTCGGATGTATCTGCACGGAAAACCTTCCCGCTATCGTTCACGAAGATGTTCAGGATATCCGGCAGGTCACTCGAGCCTGACTCGAAACCAACCTCCAGGCTCTCCCAGTCGATGCCATACTTGCTGTCGTCGTTGAGTTTCACCTCAAAGATCTTGGCCTCGATGAAGACCTGTCTTTGGAGGGCTTCCGACACGTTGTCAAGGAACCGTGTCATGGCGGCGATCCTTCGAGGGGTATCGACAAGATAGATCAACCCTGCATTCCGGTTTATGCGGATCACGCCACCCTCTGACTGGAATCCCTTGAGGGCCGTCTCCACTGAGGTCCACACGTCGCTGTGCTCGCTCTTCCTCTCACCCTTGACCTGAAACTTGGCGATGACCCCGGCATTCTCGACACTCGTCGAGAGCATGTCGCCCCCTACCTCGATCTGGGTATCACCAACCAGATCCAGGTAGTCCAGCTGGTAGATCTTCTCTTCGAACTGGTTGATGTGTAGACAGCCATCCTCCTTCTTCCATGCATAGTCAGCCCCCTTGACGACCACCATGTTCAACGCCTCGACAAAGGTAACCGTCTTCAGGTGCACCGTGACCGGTCGCTCCAGGTCCACACCGGATTCCACCGAGAGATTCAGGTCCGTGTCCTGGATGAGTGCGCTGAGCACCTCCCCCAGGGGGGCTTCCTCGAAGAACAGAGAGAAGAGTTTTGTTTCCTCGAGGACCTCGTCCCTGACGGGTTCCAATTTTTCCGTAAAGGGTGGAGGCCCAGGGGTGGCACGAAGCTGATTCACTTCGTCCGCAAGCATGTCGCTTGGCTCTGTCTTGAGCATCGCCTCGAGATCGTCTTGCACCACGGGCCTGGGTCCGGTGACCGGGGCCGAGCATCCGACCCCAAGACCGAGGAGGACACAGATCGCCAGGACCCCCAACCGATTGCTTGGCAAACCGTTCATGACCGCTCCTGCTCTCGTGCCAGGTCTCCCCATGCAGAAAGCCTCTTTGCTTCTTGGTTGATCCCGGGTTCCTCCCGGGAGAATCCCCACCGTGTATGGCTGGAACCCGTCATGGGCCCAGATCCTTCCGAATCGAAGTGAATTCGCTCTCCGGGGCCGGGACAAACCAGTTCGTGCCCCATTTGGTCAGGTACACACCTTCTTCAGCGATCTTCTCGATCCTGAAACCTTGCACCTCATCCTTTTCCTTGTATCTCTTGCCGTCGATAACGGCCGTGGATCGAACGTTGCCCTCCAGGTCTGAAACACTCAGTATTCCGACGAGGTGTGGGAGCATCGGCCCTGATTCCCCCTCTTCTTCTTGGCCTATTAGCTCCGTGTCCCAAACGTCGTCCAGGATCAAGACCGGATCAAACCGCGAAAACACGCGATCGAGGTCAACATCGGCCACGGCTTTTGCCTCCCGGATTGCGAGAGAGCCCAATTGCTCGAGCAGTTTCCATTGGCGCCTGATCCCCTGGACCTCCTGAGAGTGTCCGAGGAGGGGTTGATCGAGTAGATTCGCCATGTTCAGCCCGTTGTGTCCGAGCACCAGCAGGGCCCCCAGCACCCAGGCGCCTATGAACGATCGCCGCTTATCCCCGATGGTAATCCTCATGTCTGGGTCTCCGGACCGACGATCTTGTAGCGATAGTTCAGGGAGATCTCACTCTTGGCCGGTGCCCCGCGGTCCTCGATCACGATTGTCACCTTGGTGACCGGAACGTAGGCATAGTCCCTTCGAAGCGCCTCCAGGCACTCGACCATCTTCCTCAAGGATCCTTCACACGACAACGAGACCGGGATGGTGCCATCGTCGGCCTGATCCGGCTGGCTCTGTACCTTGACCCCTGTAAGCTCGTACTCTGCGGCGAGGGCACTCAGCTCGTTCTCGACGGTGAGCAGCCCCAGATTCAGGGCCTCTGCAGAGTGAAAGAAGGCCTCCCGCTCTCTAAGGCTGTCCGAGATCTCTTGGGAGTGAGCCTTGAGGAACTGCTCATCCATCTTCAGAAAGATCTTTCTCTCCCTGGCCTCGGTGATTCGATACATCTCACCGATGTTCCAATAGTCGATCGAGAGGGCCACGGCCCAGATGAGGCCCACAACGATCCATCTCTTATTGATCCGGTCTTTCATGGCAATTCAAACTTCATCGCAATGACACAAGTATGGTACCCGTCCCCCGTCTTGCACTCTTCTGTGTCTAGATCGATGTCCTGCAAGCCGAGGGATTGGGTCCCCTGAAAATAGTTGTTCAAGTTGTCTATGAAAGCGGACAGGGTCTGCCGGAACTGACCCGGCTTCGATGCTCTCACCGTCCCGGTCAGGACCAAGCTCGGGTTCGGTTCCGTCTCGACGACCATCTCCTTTATCCACACATCCTCGGGGAGTGCTCTGGCCAGGTTGATGATCGTTTTGCCTGCCGAAGGCCGTTGACCCTCTTTGAGGAACAGGTCAAGGGCTTCGTTGTATTGTCGAAGGGCACGGACCGCTTCCGTGTTGCCCGCGCCTCTACCCTGTGTAGCCTCTACCCGGACGGGCCTCGACCACTTCCAGAGCAGGAGACCTTCCGCGGACAACAGGAGCAGAAGGATCAATCCGACGGCAATCCCCATCTTCTGGACCGGCTTCCACTGCTGTTCTTTCTCCAACAGCTTGTGGGAGAGGCTCAGAAACCTGTGCGTACGGGAGAGATCAGGCAAACAAAACCCGCTCAAAAGGCCCGGAAGTCCGATGGTCATCGAATCTTGGGTAAGCCCTTCCTCCAGGCCGGAGACTTCTTCGACCTCCCTGCCGAGCTTCTCGGCAAGGTCGCTGGCTTCTACATAACCAAAGGACGCCATGTAGATCCGGTCGATCTCCGCCTTGGCCTTCTGGGAAAAGAGGTAAAGGGACTGATTGGTCTCATAAGCCAGTGTATCGAGTTGATCGGAGGGGTCTGATTGAACTTCCGGAAGCCTTATCTGCCTCGAAAAAAGGTAATGGCCCTCAAAGAAGAAATACAGGAAGCACTCGTTCGAGACGTTGTGAAGAAAGGCCTTCCCCCCTTGTTGGAAGTCAGATACCTCGTTCTTGAGCCTGTACTCCCACAGGAACGCCGGGGTGGTGATGCGGCGTGGGCTGAGATCCCATTCGACCAACACGTCGTACAACTCGAAGAAGGCCTGCTCCTGCAAGAAATATGCATAGAGCATGGTTTCCCCTTGGTCCGTTTGGTAAAAGAAATGCCCGAAGAAGTCCTTGACCTCGGGAAGTTCTGGAAATTCCTCGCCGAGCTTTCTCGAGAGAAACGCCTCGATGAGTGACTTCCTTTTTGACTGGAACGGGAAGGAGGTATTTCCGAGCCAATAATCGGGTACGACCATCACCCGATTGCCCCGCTCGCGAAACGGTTTCGGTATGACACTCGGGTCCACTTCACCCCGGAGTAATGTGTCCAGGGGAACAGGCTCGGAGATCTTTCCTTCGCCAGAGTCCCCCTGAATGATGAAGTAGATCTCATCATCGCTTATCAAGGTGATCGGTGTAACTGGCTTCCTGAACAGTCTCATTCGTTACCCGTCCATAGCCGGCATTGGGCGCACGGACCGACTACAAGGGTTCGAGGTCCGGGTCCTCCTGAAGATCCCCGCCTGACGATTTTCGTCAACAATGGGCACAAGATTTCCGAATCTCTCAACTTCCCAGATTCATTGAAACTTCACTGACTCACACATCGGAACAAAGGATGAAAAAACTTACTGCTCGGGCAAGAATCTGGAGCGGAATTGCGGGCATCAGGGGGCAGGGGGCAGGGATTTAAAGGAGGCAAAAGGCGAAAGGACAAAGGCGAAAGGAATCGAGTCAACTTGAGGAGGGCTTTAAGTCATTGAATTTGCAATGGATTCAGGGCTGGTCCGGGCGCGGGACCTTTTCCTGAGACACGGCGGCCATGGTGAGCAGTGCCTTTGCGACCAGGTCCTCTTTCTCTCCCTTGACCGCGTACACCTCGGACTCGGTCACCAACAAAGTCCTGCCCTGCTGGATGACCCGGGAGCGACACTCCAGATAATCCCCACTTGCAGGGCTCAGGAAGTTGATCTTGTACTCCACGGTCAGGATTCGCTGGTCCGGCGGGACCAGCGAGAAGGAGGCATAGCCTGCCGTGTGATCAGCCATGGTGGCCATTACCCCCGCGTGTACGAAGCCATCCTGCTGAAGGTGACAGTCCCGGATACGGATCCGTGTAATGAATCGGCCAGGGTCGAGGGAAACCGCTTCAAGCCCACAGTGTTCAGTGAATCCCTGAACAGCATCCTGCTCCAGGGAACGGAGGCGTTCCCTTTCATTGTTCATTACGACTCCAAGGTCTCTGTCTTCACGTGGGGGGCTCTTTACTCCACCTTTTCGTATCCTGCGCCCACCTCGAGAAAGCCCCTCCGCATTTCGCCGGACAGAGGTAGGTTGAGATCCGCTGCGAGCATGTAGAAGGCTTTGGCCAGCTCACGTCGGACCAGGGATTGATGTTCGAGACGCCACTGTTGGGCCTTCTCTCGCGCCAGTCTCTCTGCCCACGCGAGGATTTGTTTTGCCCTGACCGCCACCGAGTGTTCGTTCAGGACCTTCCGTTGACCTGCCCGGGCCAGTTCCTCAAGACTTTCCGCCTCCGCGAGTGCCTCCCGGGCGGTCTGTGCGGCCGCTCCCGCATCGCCTCTTGGGAAGGTCAAGATGTCCTCACCCGGACAAAACAGGTCGGCAAGGCCATTCTCCACTCCCTCCGTGAGGACGGCGGCACCATGTGCAGCGGCCTGAAAGATCCTGAAATTGAGTTCCCCGGCTGCGCTCTGGTTAAGGACAATCCGGCTTCGAGAAAAGATCGAGCCGTATTCACCTTCGTGGACCCTCAGTGGATGCTGTTCCCGAAAGGCCTCCAAAAAGACCCATCTGTCAGGGTTCATCGGTGGCTTCAGGGTCCCGACAAAACTCACCGGGATATCCCTTTCCAGCCCCGGGTCCGAGTCCCGCCGCGGTTCGCAGAACAGGGGAAACCATCGACAGGGCCTGGGCACATGATCCAGATCAAAGGTCCGGAGTGAATCCTTTTGGGATACCAGAAAGAGGTCAAAGACGGCACTGTACGGAACATGCCAGGGATTGCAGTACTGATCGATCGAAAACCCGATATTCACGCCCGGCAAGCGTTCGAGCCCGTGCACGGCGGGGGGCCGGCATCTATCGTTCCAGACGATCAGGTCAGGCCAGAAGTTTCGGGCCTCCAGGAACTCGAACAGGCCCTTCAGGTCCAAGGAAGTCGTCAGTTCAAGATCGTGCCCCGCTCCCTGGCCGATCGTCAGGACCTGATGTCCCCAGTCGCGGAACTGTGACACAAAATACTGGCTATCGATATTCAGAATCCGCATGATCTGTGAGGTCTGTAGGATATACGATCAAGACACAAGATTTTTGTGCCATTCTTGTATCCGCTCCTCCCGAGTTCGTCAAGGGAGTATTTTGCACGCCGATTTCGAACACCTCTCTCCTCTTCCTGCATCCAAAGCTATGGGGGATTCCAGGGGTCAGGCAACCAGGATCGGGGGTAGGTCAATACAGGCTAGACAAACCGGAGAGGGGAGATTCAAAATGCTTACGATCTACGGGGCAGATCTTTCGCCGCCGTCCTGCAAGGTACGGTTCGCTGCGAACGCGCTTGGGCTGAAGTACGAGTACAAGAAAGTTGATTTAATCAATGGAGAGAACACGTCGGAAGACTTCCTCAAACTCAATCCTGCGGGCAAGGTTCCTGTGATAGAGGATGACGGGTTCGTCCTGTTCGAGAGCAATGCCATCATCAAGTATCTGGCCACCAAATCCGAATCGCCTCTCTACCCGGCGGGCACAAGACAGAGGGCCGTGATCGATCAGTGGATTGACTTCGCATCCCATCACGTAGCCACGGCGATGAATCGTGTTCTCTTCAACCGGGTCTTCGCTCCCTTCCTGAAGATGGAGGTTGACGAGCGGTCTTTGAGTGAGGGGCTTTCCTTCCTGGACAGGTTCCTGCCCGTCGTGGACAATCCGTTGGAGGAGAGAAGATACCTGGCAGGAGGGGAACTCACGCTCGCCGATCTCAATCTGCTCTCTGCCCTTGATCCTGCCGAGGTCGCCCAAGTGGACCTGTCAGGGTATCTGAACATCACGCGGTGGCGACAAGACCTGATGGGCCGGGACTTCTACACAAAGTGCCACAAGAGCTACGGGGATGCATTGGCCGCATTCGCCGGCTAGTGGCAGTTTGGGGCGGTTTGGCAGTTTGTGCAGTTTGGGGTCAGGTCGTAACTATCAACTTTTCGGACCCTCGCAAAGTTGATAGTTACGACCTGACCCCAGAACCTGACCCCAGAACCCTCTCGACAGCCTGCGGACAGAGTAGTTCTCCAAGAAAATCCGGGACAGCCACTGAACAACACTAATCCTTCCCTGGGGCGGGGCGTGGAGCCCTGGGCGCCCGCAATTCCGCGCACCGCGCCCTCAATCCTGGATTCCTTTGCATCAAGGGGGCCCACGGTCAGTTGCTGCTACGTTCCCCGAGTAGAGTCTCAGCGCATTGGTGCTGTCCTGCATTCCGTCGGAGATTTGCGCCGGGCGACTCGTGATCAGCGATCGGGGGCCGGGGCCAGGGCTCGGGTGGCCTCCCCGCACAGTCCAAGGGAGGTTGGGCGCGGACGATCTGGTGCAATCCTCCTGTCACGCGCGAGGTTTGTGCAGGACGACTTTGTAGGGGGAGGGAGCGACGGAGGCCAAACAAACCGAGACGGGACAGGGGATTGCAGGGAGAGGGAGACGGAATGCAGGACAGCACCAACCGGCACCACTCACCAGCAACCCAGCAATATTCCCTGAATGCCCCACTAGTAGCGGACGCGGAAGAAGATCGAATAGAGTACCGGCACCAGGCCGAGGGTCAATACGGTTGCGAACAAGAGACCGAAGATGATCGCAATGGCCATGGGTTCCCACATCGGCCCCCCACCAAGCCACAACGGAAGAAGGCCGCCTATTGTGGTGAGGGTTGTGAGCAGGATGGGCCGCAGGCGGCGCTGAGCCGCCTCCACTACAGCCCGCTGGGGCTCGAGTCCGTGCTCGTCGATCTCGATCCGAATCCTGTCCAGCAGGACGATCGCATTGTTGATCACGATGCCCGCCAGCGAGATGATGCCCAGCAGGGTCATGAACCCGAAGTAGGATTTCGCCACGAGCAGCCCGACCACCACGCCAATCATCCCCAGTGGGATCGTGAGCAAGATGATCAGCGGCCTGCGAAGGGAATTGAACTGGGCGACGAGGAGGAAGAGGATGATGAAGCCTGCCACGGGCAGTTTTTCTGCGATCGACTGGTTCGCCTTGACCGATTTCTCCAATTCCCCACCCAACTCGTATTTGTAACCCCTACCCCAGCGTCGCCTTTCACCCTGGAGCCACGTTTCCATCTCGCTGCTCACCGCGATCGGCGTGGTATACGGCTCGATGTCGCACTCCACCGTTATGGTCTTCAGCCTGTCCCGACGAAAGATCTT
>Ga0209536_100016657_pt1 | contig 10442 bp, 7 predicted proteins | sample DeeMarSeWOR28_12_FD_187461 | JGI IMG/M metagenome (GOLD analysis project Ga0209536, IMG submission 187461) | Marine sediment microbial communities from White Oak River estuary, North Carolina - WOR-2-8_12 (SPAdes) (version 2) | ecosystem: Environmental > Aquatic > Marine > Intertidal zone >...
CGAACATTCTCTGGGACCGACCATTACCTCCCAGTTAGTAGCTTCTTCGAGTTTGCCGCTCATTACAGCCACATATCCGGGTATTATCAGTTTGCGATGCTTGACGAGGCTTTCGACTCCGTATTTGGCCATGGCATCGGCAACGGTTTTCTCGTTTAATTTGTCGCCTGAATAAGCCGTAAGCACACTTGTACCTTCAGTATCGACCACGAGTATATAGCTTGGCACCCTGCTGGCTTCGACGTCCGACTCGACGGTGTAGTATGTCAGCGAGAAGTTTGTCGTGAACATCACCGGCGAATTCTCGTCGGGCTCGCCGATGGAATACACCTTTGGCTCAACCTGGACGGGTTTCTGCGGGTCGGTATAAATATTCATCACCACAGTAAGCATCGGCAGAATCGCATAAGGCTCTACTGTATCGACTACGACTACTCCGGAATACTTACAGATAAGACTTGCGGCAGAAGCCACCTGAGTATCGTCATCAACGCCGGTCACGAAAGAAATGGTCGGGTACCCTAATGGTCTGAAGACTTTTTTCAGTGCCAGGACTCGCGTATCGGAAAGACTATGCAGCAGTTCTTTCATTTCACCTGTTGCTCCTCCGGGTGGACAAAGAACAATATTCTCCAGGCCTTCTGCTTTGATTTTTTCAGTCAAATCGGCAAGAGCTTCGAGCGAGTCTGCCGCTGCCACGAGGGGACAACTGTTTTCTTTTGCTACTTTCGCCATATCTGCTGCATTCTCCGGCGTGGCTTGTGCGAGCAATGGAATGCTGTCTTTGACTTTCTGTGCAGCCGCTGCCATCGCATCGGGTGATTTTGTTACGAGAATCAGGGCATGGTCACATTCTTTTTTGACTGCTTCGGCAGTCTGAGCAAAAGTTTCGGTCGAGCCGCTGTCATTGACGATAGCTACAGCCTGGACTCCAATTTTTATGCCAATCCGCTCGAATTTAAGGGCATTTATCGAATCGAGGCGACTCTTCAAATCCGAACCGCTTAGTTTGTCCGAAACCGTAACACCGATGACCGTAGGGCTGTGAAACTTCTCTTCGTGCCGGAAACATACGGTCTCCTGACCAAGAGTGACCTGATTGTCGCCGGCGCCGAACTGGACTTTCAGCATCGGTGGTGCCGCTGCGGCCGCGAGTTTCTCTTTGGCCTCATCGGAAACATCGGGACATTCTTCGAGCTTGGCGCGTTTTTGTGCAAGAGCCATGGCGAAGGCAAGGCACGTTGGCTTGCCGCATTTTTTGCAGTTGGTTTTCGGCAAGAGTTTGAATATGTCCAATCCAGTCAATGCCATAACATTAATCCTTTCATTAGTTCCTGTGTTTCGCTTTTCTCACCTTGGATTTTATTAGAACATTGGCTCCAAAGCTGTCGCAGGATGGCTGTTTTTGGTGATAAATTCCAGAACTTCTTCCTCGGTAGTTGCCGTGGTTTCGTCGGCAATCTTGTCGAGGAAATCCTTGCCGCCGAGCTCGAGTTCTTCCGCCCTTTTAACAAAAGCGTCCATGATTTCTTCTTTAAGCATCGTAGGCATCCAGACAATTCGCTGGATTCCTCCTTCGGCTGCTATGAATTTCTTCGAATTGATGTAATGCTTTGAGTGCCCGATGAATCCCGGCGTCTGCTGCCCGCCACCCACTGTGCCGGCAAGAGTCGAGAATTTCATGCCGCATGGGGTCATTTCGGGGTATTCCCTGTTGACAATCATTATTCCCCCGGTTGACGGCAGTACTGCGGCAATACATTCGAAACAGCCGCATGATGTCATCGGATCGACAATCATGCTGTACTGGCTCATTCGTTCGATGTTACTGCCGCTTCCTTGCAGAACAAATGCGTTTACTTTGTCCCACTGGCCGACGGTCGGCTCGATGCAGTTACCTTTTGAGATAGGTTGGTTCGGCCCCGAAGGAGTAATTTCGAAAGCAGCCCGGCAGTCCAGCCAGCTATATGCTCCACACAATCCGGGTCGTTCCGGGGAAACGACACAGATATGATTAGGAGCAAAACTCTGACAAAGCGTGCAGGAATAAAATGTTTCAACGTCTTCGTCCTGCATTCCCGCCAATCGGGCATCGCGGTCGGCATAAACCTGCTGGGCCTGTTTTCGAAGTTTCTCAACCTCCTTTTCATCCGTGTATATCTTGACCTGCACTTTGTCGACGATGCTGGAGTACTCGTCATGATACTTTGCGTGCAGGAGTTTGCCGATATGTTCCAGCGTAAATTCTGCCTTGGCGGCATCCTTGCTGATTCGCACCCAGTTGATGTCCCGCTGGCCCATGTGCCAGATTCCCTGTGCTTCGTTCAGGAAAGTATGCACCTGCCGCTCCAGCACCGGCTCGAAATCGGGCTGCATTTTTCGCCCGGCCACTTCAATGACTATCCCTAACGGCAGCTTTCCACCCGGTTCAACTGAATCGACATCCGGCCCAATCACCTCAACATAAGCGTCTTCTACTTCGCTAATATCTCGCATCCGAAGCCATTCGAAGGCCGGTGTCCTCTGGCCACCGAATTCGCAGTGCATCTCTTCCTTGCGGATTCGTTCACCCTCGAATGCCGGGCTGACTGAGACCGGGATGGGAATTTCGGTGATCTTGATTTTCAGGCCGCGAACTTCGATGGCCTTTTCCACAATCTGGTTATGAGGTATTTTCGAAACAACGTGTTCATAAGTACACACACCGGTGGGAAGAATCTGGGGTATGTCCGAATCGGCAATAACCGGGAAGCCATAATTAATCGCGCCGGCAGCAGTTGCGTACCATTCATCTGTGACCTCACCCAGAGGCATAACGAAGGCGAAGATTCTGTTTTTGTTATAAAGCAGATTACGCCGGAAGTCACCAGCCTGGACGCCTCCGAAACTTAATGCCGCCCTGCTGGCAAAACCGAGTGAATAGATGGCGGCGGTAATTTCCCGCCCGAAAGGCACTAATCTTGTTTCCCAGCCTAATTGAACATCGCCTTCAACAAGCTGCTCGGCAAATGTGGTGCCGTTATTATGGCCGCACATGAATACGTACAAACATCGCTCCTGGAGTTTGCGTGCGATGTCAACGGCCGTTTCAACATCAGGCGCGGCACCAACTACGGCCGCGAAGCCCGGTGCAGAACCATCCACAAACTGGATGCCACGCTCTCGGAGGATTACATCATCGGCCGCTCCCAACCAGATGTCATCGACCGGATTCGGCCCGATCAGATATTTGCAGGCCTCGATCATCTCTTCGGCAAAAAGCGTTGCCATACCCGCATCCAGAGCCTGACCAAGATAAGGAAGCCATAAATCATCATCGACAAGCGGAGGCAGCAAATCCTTTATCTCCTGCATAACTTCTTTGAAATCAGCGAGTTTCTCTACCGTTCTTCCGGTCATGGAATAAATGATCGGCATGTAATAACCGGTATTGGGAAACTCGACATGGCAATCTTCACCTTCCTGCTTGATGGCACGGTCTAAGATATCTTCGGCCTGTTTGGCTATTTTATGAGCACCTCGTATGGCCGCTGACGCAATGAGTTTTGACATTTAATAACCTTTCAAATTGCGTTTATGTATAGATTTTTTTTGCTTTCACCTTTTATACGAATTAGAATTTACTCGACGCTTAATGCCCGCCGGTCTTCCATATCATAAAGCTTACGTTCTGCCTCTTTGTTAATTCCCAGAGCATCGCGTTTGCTTTCGATTTGTTCAGCTATCAGCTCAGCAGCTTTAACAGGATCGGATTCAATCGCCCATCGACCACCGAGGTCCTTTTCAATCCCATTGAACAGATAATCGCTAACGTTCTCGCTACCCAATATCGGCATCATTTCTTTAGCAAAGACAACTAATGCGCCGCTTGCCACGAAGTATTGGCCGATAGCAAAGGCCTTCTCGCTTACCGATTCCAGGCACGCACCGGCAACAGGCAGATCGGCAAGGTCTTCGCCCAGTCCGCCCTCCCGAACAAGTTCGCTACAGGATACGAGCAGGCGTGTATTGTCAACACAACTGCCACAAGCCAATACCGGTGGGATGCCGACGGCCTCGCAGACCTCTCTGAGGCCGGGTCCGGCCCAGTCCAGAGCTACTTTTGGATTCGTCATGCCTTGTTTGCCACATGCAATTGTTGCGCAACCCGTAGTCAGCACAAGAATGTCCCTTTTGATCAACTCGCGGGTTAGCGTTGTGTGAGTTAAGTCCTGTGGCATTTTCGGATTAGTACAACCGACTACGCCAACTACGCCGCGGATTCGACCGTTGATGATGTTATCGTTCAGGGGGCGGAAGCTCGCACGGAAGCGGCCGCCTAACATGTAGTTTATGGATTCGAAGCTGAAACCGCCAACGGCTGCATTTTTCTCTTTGGGAATATGGACCTGGCCGCGATTCTTGTAATTGTCGATGGCCATTTTGACCAGTTCCTTGGCAGTATCGAGGGCGGTCTTTTCATCCATCGAGATGTGTTCCACACCCTGCATTTTGGCTTTGTCGGCGGTTGTTACCAATTTCGTGTGGTAGCTGCCGGCAATACTTGTCAATCCCTGCATAACGCACTGTACATCGACGGCCATCAATTCTATCGCGCCAGTAGCGATGACTAATTCCTGGTTAAGGAAGTTGCCTGCAATTGGTATACCGTGTCGCATTAGCAGTTCGTTAGCAGTGCAGCAAGTCCCAGCCACGTTTATGCCCTTGGCGCCAACCTTTTCGGCTTCAGTCAGCATATCTTTGTCCTGGGATGCCGCGGCTATCATCTCTGATAAAATAGGCTCATGTCCGTGAACGATAATGTTCACTTCATCTTTCTTGAGAACGCCCATATTAATCTCGCCGCGTCCCGGATAAGGTGTGCCGAACAGAACATCCTGCAATTCGGTTGCGAGCATCGATCCGCCCCAGCCGTCGGCCAAAGCCACCCGGCTGGCGTGCATGAGAACATTCTTGTAATCCTGGTCCACACCCATATGTGTCCTGTGAAGTGACTCGGTCACTTCCCGATCTACGGCCCGTGGTGTTATTCCCAGTTTGTCCCAGATTTCCTGGCGGGGCTTTGGCGCCCGCTTAGCCATAAACTGGGTACCTTCAGGCTTGCCGAACTCACATAGGGCAATATGACCAACATCTATGGCAATCTCGTTATCCGAGCGGCCTTTGGTCTCTACGCCCAATTCCTCAGCAAGCTTGTACAGCTTTGTGGTATCTTTCAACTGATAATCACCTGCCTCGCCTTTTGCGGTTGAAAGGAATACCTCAGCTACGGTTCGGCCATGGTCGCTGTGAGCACTAACACCAGCGGCGATTGCCCGCAGAAAATTGCGAGCAACAATGGTGTCCACATCGGCGCCGCAAACTCCCAGCTTTGCTTTCTTGGTTATCCGGCATGGCCCCATAGTACAAATGCGACAGCATATACCCTGCTTGCCAAACCCACACTGCGGCGATTGTGCTTCAAGTCTGTCCCAGGCATTTTCCTGACCGGCTTTCGCCATATGAGCTATCATTTCCTGTGCTGCTTTATCAGAACTGCGTTCTTTCGGATCCATAAAACTCCTCGTTTAAAGTTTTGTTAAACTATCCTAAATGAAGGAATTCCTTCTCGTTATTAATCACTACTTTCTAACCTTTGAAACAAGTTGTGTCAATCGATTCTTCACCTGTTTCAATTCATTTGTAATTTCAGTATCGGCCCCGAATACTGGAGCACGTCCAAGGTCTGCCTGCTGCAGAGAACGGCTATACCGAAGATTTCCGAGTAGCTCTACATCTCGTAATTGATTTGTTATTGTATCTATCTGGGATATCTCGGTTATTTTATTCGCAATCGCGGCAACGCATTCGATACCTAATTCTTTGCCCATTTTCGCCATATTGTTGGCTGTTTCAATACTTCTGCCGCCTGGCTCAACAACCAAAACCAGAGCATCAATACCCTGTACACTCGCCCTGCCCATAAATTCGACGCCGGCGGCCAGGTCAACCAAGACCATCTCCTGCCGCTGCAATATCGTATCCCTTAATAATGCCTTTAAGAACGCTCCTTCAGGGCATGCGCAGCCCGAGCCGGCTTGTGTAATGGCGCCTAAAACCAGCAACTTCAAGCCGTTAGATTCATGCCAGTATTTTTCAGGCAGATCGCTTACACTGGGATTCAGCTTAAAATACATGCCGATAGCATTTTTTTCGGTGCCAGTCCGCTCAGCGATCAAGTCTTTCATATGGATAAGGGGCTCAGGGCTTTGCTCGGGAGCTACGCCAAGGGCCGAAGCAAGGTTTGCATCCGGATCGGCGTCAATTGCCAATACATCGAATCCGCTTTCGGCAAAAAGTTGCGCCAGGACGGCACAAACAGTGGTTTTTCCAACACCACCTTTACCACCTATCGCTATTTTGATGCCCTGCTTTCCTGACATGGTAATACTATCTTATGCTGGATATGAGTGTTCACTCACGTGAACGGATGAATAAAATCGCCAATACGTCTCGAAGAATATTCATATATTTCACATGCATTTTGTTTTTACATACAAAACAGATTATCTGTCTCGCAAACAACCTTCTTGCGATGATATTATATTGACTGTTTTAATAATTTCAAGCACAGTTCTTGAAATTAATGCTCTATATCAAAAATAAATCAAAAATCCTTATTCCAAATTAAATAATAGCGTATTTACCAATCAAATAGTATCGATAGAAGCTGTTATCAAAGCGTCTACAGCCAGATTCACAGACGCCAATAGAGCATCCAAGGGCATGTGAGAACCTGCTGTTTGATCGAATAGTATAGAAGCCCGGGCCTCAAATTCCTCATCACCACGCCAAATTACGATAGTCAGTGGCAAACGAGGTAATATAAAAAGCGAAATAGATGCATCGCCAAATTCACATATTTCAGCATTGAATTGCTCTGATGCATCCAGCAATGCTTGTGGACGTTCACCAAAAGCTTCCTCCAGCTTTTCAGTTGGAAGTTTGTGTACGCCACGGAAGAAAAACTGTCCACCAGGGAGCGTTTCGCCTTTGACCAGTTTATTGGCGAGGGGAATTTCTTTCGAATTTATTAAATAAGCCAGGATACAAAGTTCCTCGATGAATGAAGCCGGCTTTTGATCGGAATCTTCGTGGTATGAATATATCTTCCTATCTGGAAGATCGATTATGTATTCAGTGTTAAGAAGTTCAATAATGTAACATTCTTTATCGCTTAGATATTCACACTTTGTCCGCTGTGCCGTTTCGGCATGATCAAGCTGTTGAAGTTGTTCCCAAAGACCTTCGTTAGACATTAGATTTTATATTGGAATTTTTCTGGAATTCTTCGTATTCGGTCATTGTATTTAAATTCACCAGATTTAAACCCAGCTCAACTTTTTTTACCTTACACAAGTTAAAAACATCGCTTATTTTACGCCCGCCTGATGACAGAACCTTATTTATAGCATTTAGAGCACTTTTACGATAGACCGCAAACAATGGTTCGTATTTTCCGTCACTGCTGACCGGAACAGTTATATCAGCATCGCTACTGACTGCTTCGGTAAGGATTCTTCTGACATCTCTAATCTCTATTTGTGGAATATCGCATGCTATCACGAAATTAATTTCGTTGCCCGAAGCTTCAAGAGCGGAAGCAATTCCCATCAATGGACCTTGTTCAGGAACTTTGTCAGGGACTATCTGAAAACCGAGAAACTTAAACTTGTCCACTTCATTGGTGCTGATAAGTATCTGTTCGAAACAGCCGGCGAGCCGCTCGCAGGTTCTTTCTATAATCGGCCTGCCCTCAATTTCCAGCATACTTTTGTCTGTACCCATTCGCCTGCTGCTCCCCCCAGCCATGATTATTGCCGTAGCTTTTTCCTGAAGTGTCCATTTCCCATCGACAAGTTTTATCCGGTCGAGATTTAAATCGAAATTGCCGCTATCAGAGACAATAATTTTATCAGCATATTCTCTTACCTGCTGAGCAGACTTTTTCCATGAGTCCGAGTCATTGTTCCTGGCCATCAGAAAAAGCCCCGGCTCTACTTCCTGTCGAAGCGAATTCGATTCGCAGATTGAAACCACTTCGGGGCCGATTATATCCAGCATAGCATTTATGCCCTCGACAAGATGATCTTTTAGAACGCGAATCCAGAAAACCCGGCTGGCCCCTGCCGCAAGAAGCCTTGCTGTGTCTTTATCCGAAGTCTTGCCGGTTTCTTCTGTGATGCAAAAGTTCCCTTCAAGCGAGGAGCATACGCCGCAACCTTCGCCGCCACGAGGGCACTGCCCGTCTTTGTCCTTTATCGTAGTGACTTTTATCCCAGTAATATTATGGTTTTTACAGAATTTCCGAAGAATCTCGCACGCCAAATCAGTTTTACCGACGTTTGCCCCGGCAGAACCTATCATTAACATTCCATCCAGCTTTATCATGTTGTTTCTCGCTGTAATTGACGGCAATCTCTGAGTATCCCCATGACTGTGTCGATGGATCCCGGTTCATTAGCAGCAAGATTTCGGCAGGAGTAACCTGCGTATGTCTGCCGTACCTCATCGGTCAATTCCTGCCGAACGACGAGAAGTATCAAGGCGTTGCTTGAAGTGATTAACGAATCTACATTTTTACGCCAGCCCTGACCATTCAGCTCCAAAGGCCCGAACTCGTCAACAATGACAAGGTCGGCGGATTTTGTGGCTGTCGTGCTCAATGCGGTGTTTCCGAATTCTATTCCTTCGGTAAAGAATGTGAACTGCCCTGTTTTGCGCTTTGCAAGAGGAAATCGAGCTTCGCTGTGAAGATCAATAGCATCAAATCCCAGCAATTCGCTGTCATTGTATAAAGAAGGAGCCAATAATCCGGCGACGTTGAATCCTTCGTTGCGGGCGATTTCGACAAGGTTGGTCACACTGGTCGTCTTGCCACTGTGTTTTTCCCCTGTCCACAATATAAGTTTATTACGAGTCGATACCATCGGCGATTAAACAATAAATGCAACTATACTGAAAACCCACAATCCGATGGTAACTATCAATACGCTGCTCGGAACAAATTTCAGCTTCAGGTTAAAAGGCCCGGAATAGTTTGCTTTGATCTGCCGGCCGAGACGAAAACTCACCGGCACCAGAACCGCGCAGCCCAAAGCAGCCATGCTGCCGCTGATAAGCACATGCCGCAGCATGCCGGCAAATCCGGCCTGCACCCAGTGTTCGTAGCGGAAAATATAAGTAATCATCAAAGCAAATAATAAGTAATTTAAATAAACGGCTGCCGCCGCAGAAAGCGACCGGCTCTTTATTTTCAGCACGCTGAAAAATAAGTCATAGCACATACCCATCATCAAAATACCGAGAAGATGGCAGAAAAAGAACGGCACATTAAGAAATTTATACAGCATCGCGCATGCGGCAATAAGTGTTGCCGTGCCGGTATGAGGGAAATATACATGCGCAACAGCCATTATGACAAAGCCTATAATGGTTAGTGGGACCGATGCGTAAGGCACATTTGCACTGTACAAAGCGTCGCCCAGAACGGCTTCCGATATGCCCCACAATCCGCTGAAAAATAATATGCCCAAAATGTATTCTTTTTTCATTGTGACTTTCCTTAAAATGAACTGTTTCCTTGCCTCTGCTTACCTTCGAGCCAGTGCTCGGTGAAAATCCCGAAATCCAGGAAATCGACGTCACAGTCACCGTCGAGATCGGCGATCTGCTCGATAGTAAAATCCTCGGTACTTGTTGTCAGCAGTTGATAATAGTCATAAAAAATACCATCCTGCTCGCCGGTATATTGCTCCAGCACTCCGGTTACGCCGCAGAAGTTTTTCCCTGTCTCAACAGAAGGGTGATATATCAGGCCTTTGTCCTTGCCGGCGTTCATATAGTCGGAGGCCCAGCAGATAATATTAGGATCGGCATTGCTTGCAAGTATGTAGTTGTCATAAGCCTTCCCATAACCGGTGTCCTTCACGTTAACATTGACGACTTTAATCAGCATTGCCTCATATTTTTCGGCACTATAGTCAGAGATAGTCCACGAGTCAAGGCCCTCGATGGGTGCTGCGATTTGGTCAACTGTGACAATCAGCGGTTTGGGCAGCGGATTATTTCTGCTGACTATCGTAAAGCCGGCGTTATTGTCTTCTATATACTGCAAAAACGTTGTACCTTTATTGTCTTCAACCTCCACGTTGGTCAGAGAAATCCAGTCCCCGACATTTACATCTGCAAAGACTCCGGTACTAAACAAATCTTTTACCTGGACAGCACCCCAGCCGTCAGGATAGTTCGGATCCTGAATTATAAGTCTCGGCCTTCCCGTTGGAGGTATATGAGTGACTATTCCGCCGAGACAATCTACAAGATTGCCGTGTTGAGGGCTGGTGCCGTTGGCATCGGTGGTGTATTGGATTTCATAGATTGATAGTTCTGCCGCCTTTGCG
>Ga0209536_100016658_pt1 | contig 10441 bp, 8 predicted proteins | sample DeeMarSeWOR28_12_FD_187461 | JGI IMG/M metagenome (GOLD analysis project Ga0209536, IMG submission 187461) | Marine sediment microbial communities from White Oak River estuary, North Carolina - WOR-2-8_12 (SPAdes) (version 2) | ecosystem: Environmental > Aquatic > Marine > Intertidal zone >...
CTTCGTGATTAAAAGGCACGACTGTAACGGAAATGTTATTTCAGCGCCTGGCATAATCCGCATGAAGTATCCTCCGCTCCAATCTTCCGCCACTTTCCGCGTGAACTCGTCTTTGTTCTTGTCGATAAGGTTCCACATGTACCCTTCAAGCCAAGAATACTTTTTCAAAGCTACTTTCGTATCCATAAGCTCGATTTTTCCCTTAAAAAGTTGATTGACTTTCGAGTAGACCGTGGACTCGTCCACGTGGTAAAAAGTGCCGGAGCGGTCTTTATCGTCTGCTTCCATGCCTGCCTTGTATGTTTCTTCCAGAATTTCATGCGGTAATTTCGTTAGTTCATTTTTTTTGCTCAAACTGCCAGCCTTCCGTTTTTCTTACTCTGCAGGCTACGCATTCTTCATAGCCGACCTTCTTGATTTCCTCGTAAATGCGTGAAGGATCCGTAAAACAGTGAAACTTTCCACTTAGCAGTACACAACCGTATTTGGCTTTAATGTGGTCCAGTATGTCGCCTTTGTGAGTTATTATCAGCGCGGAACTGCCCTTCCGCTCAACGTATCGTTGAATCTCGCCAGCGATAAGTCGCAGACTTTCAACATCCACCCCAGAATCAGGTTCGTCCAAAAGCAGAAGCTTCGGCTTCAAAAAAATCAACTGCAGAATCTCGGAGCGTTTCCTTTCACCACCAGAGAAGCCCACGTTAATGTCCCTGTCCAAGAATTCAGTTAGCCTGAAGGATTCTATGAGTGCTTTCTCTTCTTCGTTGAAGCGGGCAATAGGGCTTTTGCCTAAACACAGTTTCAGAAGGTCAACCAATTTCACGCCCGTAATTTCCGGTGGATTCTGAAAACTTATAACCATGCCGAGTCTCGCTCTTTCCTCAACGCTTTTGTCGGTGATGTCAACACCCATGAAGGAAATTTTGCCTGAAACAAGTTCGTACGAGGGAAGCCCCATTAGGGCGCTAAGCAGAGTTGTCTTTCCAGACCCGTTTGGTCCAAAAAGAATGTGGCTTTCAAGGCTCTTCAGGTTAAAGGAGACGTCTTTAAGGATAAGCTTACCTTCAACTTTAACTGATAAATTCTCAACCTCAAGTATGTTCATAATTACCGATTAGAAATGTTTTCAAGGAAAAAATAAACCTTTTGAATAGCTTTTGTTAAACTAAGACCTGAAGTTTGCAGGGAGTTCTACCTATAACTTGTTGTAGCGCGCACAAACGTGTAACATAAGATCAAGGCGGAAAAACTCAAAAACAAATTCATTCTTCTCTTTTCTACTCGGTTTCAGAGCCTTAACAAAGCCTTTGCTGATTCTAACATTCTTGATGTTTGCTGATATATCCTTATTGCTATAGAAATCAGGGGATTATCTCGCAGCCATTATACTTCATAAACTTAAAATCGTTTAGGCTCACTTTCCCATTATCAATTAGCTGGTTAATTCTTGGAAGTTCCTTCTTAACCGCGTTCACAAGCCCTCTTACTGTGTAACAAACCGTGGCGTAAGCTTCTTTGCTCCAGCGTTTGGTTATGTTCGCGTAGAGACAGCGACCGCCGCAAACGTTAAGTATGTCACATTCGGTGCAGGGTGCCTCCACGAAAATCTTCTCTAATTTAAGCGGATGCGCGTTGCTTATATGATTTAGGTAGTAGTTTTTCATTCCCCACATGGCGGGGCACGGGATTATGTGACCGTCGGTTTGGATGGAGTAGTTTATCCACCCGCTACCGCAGCGGAGAAAGCCCTCTTTTTCATTCAACAAAAACGAGTTTGCGATGCCCAAGAGGGGGTAAAGCTTGAGCACATTACGTTTTTCTTCCATGTGGTCAACCCAGAAACGTGCCAGCCGCTCTACAGCTGGGACGTAACTATCCTCGCTCCAGCTTTTGAAGTTTCGACGTGCGTAATCGTTTGCCCAGAACCCCGCGTTCAGCTGCCAGTGCACACAAGAAAACGGGAACTCTTCGTTGTTCACGAGCCATCTGACTTGCTTGTAGATATCTGTGTGCTCCATCACAGTCATGCGGGCAATTAACTCGCCGCGGAAACCATTTTGTACAATCAGCTTCACGTTATCCATTACTTTGCGAAAAGTACCTAAGCCTCTGTAGTAATCTGTTAATTCTTCGTCGCCGTCTAGAGAAACTAGAATTGTGTGAAAACGGTTAACATACTCAGGATTCAATTTATCCAAGAGCAAACCGTTTGTTTGAATCATGAAATGCCGCGGCGTGGCTGAGTCCATGATTTGTCTGACCTCATCGATACAGACCAAAGGCTCACCGCCGTAGAAAGTTAAAACGCATTCAGGATCTTTGCCGCAAAATTCTGTCAACAACTTAAGGTCGTAGTTGACTTTTTTTGGCAAGGTGTAGTCCACCTTAAAACCCGTGAAGTCCTCGTCAAAGTCCTCAAACGACTCGCCGAAACAGTATCTGCATTGAAGATTACATTCAGTTGTTAATATTACGTGAAAAAACATCGCTTTGTCGCCGAAAAGTTAACTCTTACTCTTAACATGCTTGTCTTAAGCCACTTAGCTTTAGAAGGCAATTAAGTTTTCTATCCAACATCTAAGCAAATGGCGTGGCATTTTGAACTTTTAGGTACATACAATAGACTTCAAGTAAGGGTCTTTTATACACCCATCCTCTTAGCTTAGTGGCTAGCAATAATTGTCGCCCATATTTTTTAATCCACAATCCATTGAATATCTCAGGACTACCCTCAATGATTGCTTCCGCGGATAGTTCTCCGTCTAATAAGGCATAAATTATGCCGCCTCCAGTTATCGAGTCCACATGGCCAGCGGCGTCGCCGATTAATATCCAATTTGATCCTGCACTGGGCGTACGAAACGTTTTGGTATCCTTGACGTTCGGTATTAACGCAGTCCACTCAGAGATTTTTTCTGCTTGTGGACAAAATTTCTGGATAAATGTATCCAGTTCTTTTTTGAGTTCATAACGCGAACATATTTCGGAGTTGCCGATTCCTACGCTGGTATCTTCGCCCCTTGGGATGATCCATATATATCCTTTCCTTCCAGGAAGGAATTTTATGGTGACATCTCCATTTTCCAACCCCTTTACGAAATATCCAAAACACACGCCCTTGTCCCTCTTACTTAATGACCCCACTATATTCCTTCTTACCATGCTGTTGACACCGTCAGCCCCAACTACAGTTTCAACAGCGTACGATTGCTTTTGAGTTCTAACTCTCCACAATCCATCCTCTCGTTCTAAACCTATGACTTTTTCCTCGATTAAATCAGCGCCTTCATTTACAGCCTTATCTAGTAGGTACTGATCAAATTTCAACCGTGAGAAACCTCTGATCTTACCTTTCCTGAAACTTACGACGCGCCTTTTTCCACTTGGCATTATAAAGATCATTGAATCTCTTTCGCTGTGCGCTATTGGAAGAGTCTTAAAAAAAGGAAAAAATTTTTGAGCCTCAGCAGGGACTAAACCACCACAAGGTTTCTCCCTAGGGTGCGAGTAATCAAAGATGCTGGGAAAAATACCCTTCTCTGCAAGTTTGTACGCGCAATATGAGCCGGCTGGCCCAGCTCCCACAATTGCTACCCTAATCACAGCTGTACGCCGAAACCTATATTATAGATATTTGTTGGCTATAAAAGTTACAACCGTATCCTTCATTGCAATAGGATAGAGCTTCTAAAGCCCAAGACTATTTAATAATATTTTTCGACTTCCCTCAGTTTTTCCTCGATTTCTGTGTTCTCAAGTTCCGTATCATTCTCATAATTTTCTCTCGGTAGGCTCTCGTCTTGTTTTTTCTGGGCTTTTGTGGCTTCCTTCTGTGCTTTCTCGAGATAATTCTTCAATTCACGGGCTCTTACAATTTTCTGAGGCAAAGTTTCAGGTGCATAAACCAAGGGTAAGACAGCTAGAAACAGGAAAAAGCTCGCAAAAGAAAAAATTACTGAAAAGTTGATTACCTCGTTAGCGATGAAAGCTCCAATGGAAAAGCGGAGGAATGTGGATAGCAAATAGGGCAAAATGCCCATGGCGTAATATCTTTCACTTCTAAATTCCTCCGCCAGATCACCCCATAGAGTAAAAAGGAAAATCGTAACAAAAATGCCCCAAGCTACACCGTCAACGCACGTGTAAAACCACCAGCCAATCATGTCGCCCCCGGAAAATCCGAGGATTGCGTGACCTAAACCTAGAAGAGCAAATCCTGCTACAGCTAAACGTTTTCGTCCTTTCGCATCTGCTAGAAACCCGAAAATAACTGCTGAAACACCGCCTAGGACAAACTCAATGCTGGATGACACTCGGACAAGTTCAGTTGAAAAATACATCTCGTTTATCGGAAAAATTAAGCTATTCACGAGCAAAAACATTGTCCATGGGATAAAATATAAGACAAAAGTCTTGTTCGACAAAACCTCACAATATGATATCTTTTGTTTTTGTTTTATGCTTATTTTCTCAGGTTTTAGGGCGAGAAGCAGTACTACGCCGAGAGTTTTCCATGCCGCAAGAACTAAACTAGCAAGTGTCGTATTCTCGTTCCCAATAAGACTAAGCAGGTAAGCCACTGCGCCAATTAGGAGGAATGTAATTCCGCCCAACCGTCCACGGTTAGCTGTGTCAGTTGATGCTGCAAAATAACCTAAGCACGCAGGTATACCGAATCCAAAAGTTACACCTGTAATCACAGACAACGTGAGTAAACCCAGGTATGTTGAAACGTTAGCAACAAATGGTATTAGAGACAAGAATACTCCTGCGACCATCCAATAGAACAGAAAACGAATTCGGTTTTTTATTTTTCGGCTTGCCAACTCACCGAAAATAACCGAAGAGAATACCCCGAGGAAATGAATGCTCATTATTGAAAGAAAGGCATCGGATAATTCTGCGCTGGCAATTGAAGTTGTCAGAAAAGTGAAGGCATAGGAATACCAAACAAAAGCGTTACCTAAAATAACTATGTTTGCAGCCAAAGTCTTTCCGCTACTGCCGAATATCCTCTTTAATATTCCTTGGCGCATTGCCATCGAACATAGAAACCATGTTTACTCTACCTTAAGAAAATTAAGAAGCCAGAAACCTTATTCTGAATACCTATAACAAAAAGTTTTTAAGCAATTTGAAACGTATATTCTGTTGTACACATATACACTTCGGGAGAAGGAAACATTGAAGCCTAAGATAATCCGAGGCTTTGGTTGGTAATTTCAACCAACATTATGAAGTATTTCAGTCAATACATCAAGTAGTAATGATAGATCTAAGAGCGGTGCTGAGGTTTTCATTATCACTTTCTTAATTTCTTCAAGTTTCCCTTCAGCTAATAAAATTATGTCTTTCTTGAGTTTCTGGGATTCATCGGAATGTAATACTAAGTCAGCAATTTTATCCGCATCTTTTTTCTTGACATTATTTTTCTCAATCAGTGACTTAACCTCTGTCCTCATCAACGGACTGCCAAGTGTGCATAATACAGGTAACGGAAGGCACTCGTTTTTAAGTCTATTTTTAAACTTGCGATAATCAAGAAGATCCATGAAATCATCTACGACAGTTCCCACAATACCATATGTTCTACCATAATTTCCAAGGGCGCCAATAATTTCTTTATTGCCACCTCCTAAAATCCCCCCAATCTTGCAATATGCCTCAGGAACAGCTGCTCTCAGCCTAATTACTTCAAAATAATCCTTCGGTTCAATGTCAATTTTTCTCCTCATTTTTGATTCCATTGCAGCAGAATTGCTAATTTCGATGAGAGCCGAAAAAGTCAAGTCGAGAACAGTTTTCTTCTCGTCAGCAGACAACTCATCACCTCCACTGTGCAAGAGCATTGCTCCCTTAACCAGAAGCACATCACCAGCTAGCAATGTAATATCACTACCATATTTCCCAAAAACAGTTTTTCTATAATATTTGGTAGCCGTCTGGTCGATAATGTCATCATGCAAATTAGCAGCTTCGACAAAAAGCGTCAACGCTGCACTGATGTTTGTAGCTTTTTCCCTTCTTCCTCCTGCGGCTTCGCATGAAAGCGCAGTCAAAGCTGGAAAAATAGGTGATACGCGACGAAGAAACTTTGCATGATATTTCAATGCTGAAGAGACTTTTCCCCCATTATACTTCTGATCCAAAATTTCAACCACTGCTTTCTCCATGGCGTTTCTCCCATACTTTTCAATAACATTCTGAAAAACTTCTATTCGCTCTGATCCGGAGTCCATGTTCCAGCTTATGCAAGTACCTCGTATTTCTCATTTTTGGATTACGTTAAATGACAACAGTTTTCCAGAAAGACCTAAAACCAATATTACTGGATGATCAAAACAAAACTCTTAATAGTTTACGGTTCAATTCAACAGTTTCATGAACCCGATGAAACAAATTGAGGAAAAATGGCAGAAAAAGTGGGAGGCCTCCCGAGTTTTCGAGGCTGACCCCGATCCGAAACGAAAGAAAATGCTTGTTACTTTTCCTTACCCCTACATGAACGGACCCTTGCATGTGGGTCACACATTCACGGCCACGAGAGTGGACGCATACGCGCGGTTCAAACGCATGCAAGGCTACAATGTGCTTTGGCCATGGGCTTGGCACTGGACAGGTCAACCGCTGCTAGGCGCAAGTGAGCGCGTGGCGAAGGGCGACGAGGCTTTCATATATGTCCTGCGTGAGATAGATGGGGTCCCGGAAGTGGAGCTCAAAAAGTTTGTTGATCCACTTTACATGGCTCAATATTATACTAATGAGGGACAAAAGATTGCCAAGCGAATAGGCTTTTCTGTGGATTGGCGTCGCGAATTCACAACGGTTATGCCGACTTACCAGCGTTTTATCACATGGCAATACTTGAATCTGCACGAGAAGGGCTATGTCACGCGAGGGACACATCCAGTGGTTTGGTGTCCCAAAGACAAGAGCCCTACAGGCGACCATGACCGTCAAATCGGCGAAGGAGTCACACCCGAAGAGTACATACTGATTAAGTACAAACTGGATGAGGAGACGTTTATGCCCGCAGCGACTTTTCGCCCTGAGACAATATTCGGGGTGACCAATATGTGGATCAACCCTGACGCTGACTACGCAGAAACTGTAGTGAACGGCGAAAAATGGATAGTCAGCTGCGAAGCAGCAGAAAAACTGAAGGAACAAGAGCGCAAAGTCGAGGTTAAACATGTTTTCAAAGGACGCAAGCTTATCGGGAAAAACTTTACTAACCCCGTAACTGGAAAGCAGTTTCCTGTTCTGCCCGGCTGGTTTGTTGAGCCAAAAACAGCGACGGGCGTGGTTTACAGCGTGCCCGCACATGCACCGTACGACTGGTTGGCGTTGAAAGACTTGCAGGAGAAAACCGAAATTCTCCGTGAATTCGACCTAGACATAGAGATGGTAAAAGCCATTAAACCCATTTCGATGATTGAAGTGGAGGGTTACGGGGAGTTCCCCGCAGTGGAACTCGTCGGGGAGATGGGCGTACGTGACCAGCACGACCCACGGGCGGACGACGCCACAAAAGCGTTGTATAAGAAGGAATTCCACGGTGGAGTGCTCAAAGCAAACTGTGGTATGTACTCTGGGAAAACAGTTCGAGAAGCCAAAGACTTATTGATCAAGGATTTCAAAGGACGCGGCTACGCAGACAGCATGTACGATTTGTCTGAGCCCGTCGTGTGCCGTTGCATGACACCGTGCATCGTGAAGGTCCTGTCGGACCAGTGGTTTTTAAACTACAGTGACGCTGAATGGAAAACCAAAGCCAAAGAAGTCGTGGCTCAGATGCAGATTTACCCTGAAACCGCGCGGCAGTACTTTCTCACGGTCATTGACTGGCTAAAAGAATGGGCCTGTGCGAGGACAACAGGCTTCGGGACACCGCTGCCGTGGGGCAAAGGTTGGATTGTGGAAACCCTAAGCGACTCAACCATCTACATGGCTTTCTACACTATAAACAAACACATCCGCGAATATGGAATAGAACCTGAAACGCTCACACGGGAAGTATTTGATTACATCTTTTACGGTAAAGGCGAAACTAAAAACGTCTGCCAAGCTTCAGATATACCCGCAGATATTCTGGACGCTATGCGCAACGAGTTCCTATACTGGTACCCCTTTGACCTTCGAGTCTCAGCGAAAGAACTTGTACCCAATCACTTATCATTCTGCATTTTTCACCATGCTGCGCTTTTTCCACGTGAACACTGGCCTAGAGCCATAGGTGTAAACGGCATGCTCATGATTGAAGGCAAACAGATGCACAAGTCAAAAGGCAACTTCGTAACCATGAAAAACGCTGTGGACAATTACGGTGCTGACGCAACGAGATGCGCGCTTCTGCTAGGCGCCGAGGGCATGGACGACCCTGACTGGAGAGGAGATAACGCTGCAGACATACGAGGAAAATTAGTATCTCTGCGCAAACTCGCCTTAGACATAATCGAGAAAGCTAAGAACGGGGCGACAGGGCACTTGGAGAAGTGGTTGCTGAGCAAAATGCAGCAGCGCATCGGAGAGGTTACGAGAAACCTTGATGAGTTGAAAACGAGAACAGCATTGGAGATCGCACTATTTGAAGTTTGGAATGATTTCCGATGGTACGCTAACAGGAAAGGCGAAAACGAAGCCGCGGCTGTTAAGGAATCTTTGGAAGTTTGGCTTAGGCTTCTTGCGCCCTTTGCACCGCACATTTGTGAGGAGTTGTGGAGCGTCGCGGGAAAAGAGAGCTTCATTTCTCTGGCTGAGTGGCCAAGTGTTGACGAAGAAAAAGTGGATGTGCTTGCTGAGGAACGGGAAAACCTGCTGAACGAATTGATTGACGACACATCCAATATTTTGAGAGCTACAAAGATTTCGCCTAAGCGCGTGTGCTATTACACGGCTAACAATTGGAAGTGGCGCATTTACCATAGTATTCTCGAAAAGACGGTTCAGGGTGAAGTCAAAGTGAACGAGATTATGAAGGAACTCTCCAAAGACAACAGTTTGAGGGCGAACATGAAGGCCGTCGCCAGTTTCGTACCCAAAGTGTTGACAACGATAAACAGGATGCCTAACGAAAGAAAAGAGCAACTCGCTAGAATTGAAAATGCAGACGAAAAAGAGTTCATCGAAAACGCATTGGATTTTTTGGAGGAAAGGTTTAACGCGAAGGTAAATGTTTACGATGAGGAAGACCAAGAGCGTTTTGACCCTAAACACCGAGCAGCGCTGGCTATGCCCAGTCAACCTGCTATCTACATAGAATAGCAACTTGAGAGGACTGCAATGCCCCAGAAACAACGAAAGCACTCTTTAAAGTCAAAACAAGTTAAGCAAATTCTAAATGAGGTTTCGGAGAAGCTTAAGGTTAACGTGGAAGCCCTTTTTGGTCCAAAACCCAAAGTCGAAATTGTCGAGTCAGATATGGGCAACGTTTACCTAATAAATGATAAACCTTTGTTCTTTAACTTTGAAAAAAAAGTGATACCAACACTGCTTTTCCAAGGTTTCGTTTCAAGGGCTTCGAAAATCGTAGTGGACATGGGAGCGATTCCTTATGTGTGCAATGGCGCTGACATTATGGCGCCTGGAATCGTGCGGGTTGAAGGTGAATTCAGCAAAGGAGACTTGGTTCTGGTTGTTGATGAGAAACATGGGAAACCGATTGCCATGGGCGAAAGCCTTCATGACTCAGCAAACGTTAGAAACGCCAAGCAAGGTGCCGTCGTCAAGAACGTTCACTTTGTAAGTGATAAAATCTGGAATTTCGCCAAAACATTAGCTGAATAAAAACCGTTTCAGAGTAGAGAGGATGCCTCAAGTCAAAGAGCAAACGTTGTTTTTAACATAAAGTTGTAATCTTTATCATGGATTCATAAGGCACTTATTAATATAATTCATATTAGCTATCAGAATTCAGACTTGAAATTAAGAAACGCTTAACTGTTGAAAGGTAATTAAATATTAGGTTGAGAGGAGAAAACTTGCCAGATCTTGGATTATTCCGCAAAGCAAGGAAAGAAGAAGACGAGAAAGCAGTGGTTCCACCTTCAAAAGATAAAGAGGTCTCAGACAAAACTTACTTGAAGGCAATGCCTCTCCGCGAATTATCAGATTTAGAAGAAATCAAGAATGAAATCAAAAAAGGAAATGTCCTGATTCTCCGCGTGACTCCCCTTGCAAGCAAGAGCATAGAAGACGTTAAACGCGCAGTAAACGAACTATACGAGTTCGCCGAATCCATCAGCGGAGACATCGCCCGCCTAGGCGAAGAACGGGTAGTCATTTGCCCGCCAAATATTAGAATCTGGCGAGAAAACAGGCAAGTTTCAAATAAGCCTCTGCCTACAGCAGCCTAAAGGTTTCCAAAATATTTGGAACGACAGCGCTAATGCCGACTTTACGGTCGAGGAAACCTGCCATATTCCTGATTTTGCTTTTTTCT
>Ga0209536_100016659_pt1 | contig 10441 bp, 10 predicted proteins | sample DeeMarSeWOR28_12_FD_187461 | JGI IMG/M metagenome (GOLD analysis project Ga0209536, IMG submission 187461) | Marine sediment microbial communities from White Oak River estuary, North Carolina - WOR-2-8_12 (SPAdes) (version 2) | ecosystem: Environmental > Aquatic > Marine > Intertidal zone >...
ATAAAGTTGATTAACGAAAGGATCAACACAATGCCGGCAATGGAGATGAATAGCCAGATTATTTTAATATCCCCGTTATTTTCAATCTCGCGGTCCTTGTGCGAGTATAAATGAATTTGATGGATGGGTTGGAGATGGGGAGTTATATTGGCTATGTCCTGTTCCGTTTCATAATTCTTAATAAATTCCGGGAAATTTTCAATTATTCCGGGAGCGTCCGATTTATTGTTCAGCAGGAAATATGTATAAGCCCAGCCTTCATAATCCTCCGGGTCATCCAGGGAAACAAGCATTTCGGGATGAAAATGAGAATTTTCCGGGAAATCCTGAAAGATACCGACTACTTCGTAGTCGTTGAATTCGGTTTCAAATGCCCCACTCATCTCAATCCGTTGTCCGATCATATCCTGATTGCCGAAAAACCGTTCATAGATACTTTTCGAGATCAAAACCCGGTTCGGTTCTGTAAAACGGGAGTTTTTACTTCCATGAATAATTTCGATGCCGAAGACCTCAAAAGTTTCCTGATTACACCGGAATACCTGATGGGAATTGAATTTTACATCCTCTTTTTTAATGGCTGTCCGCCGTAAAGGAGCAAAAAAGGCCGCGTTTTTAATTTGCGGAAAGTGGTCCGGCATTTCCCGGGTCCAGGATTGCCAGCAACGTGCAAAATGGCTTTCATAGCCGTTATTCTGCCTGACTTCCACTGTAAATCTGAAAATCCGGTCGGAATAATGAAAATGCCGGTCAAAGCTCAACTCATAATTTACCCAGGCGGTTATTAACAGGAAGGTAGTGATCCCTACGGTCAGACCCAGAATATTGATAAGTGAAAAAAACCTGTTTTTAAAAAGGTTTCTCAGGGATAATATGAAATGATATTTGATCAGGGACCCGTTAACCAATGATTTAAAATTTAAATAACAGATAAATTACCGGTATTAAAAAATTTTATTTTTTAAAAAAGGTTAAAAAATTATACTTTCCCGGAATAAGGATATTATCGGGGAGATCCGTTAAGTTCCATGGGGATTTAATGTGAGTTTATGGAGATCAACAGGAATTAGCCTGCCTGATCGTACGCCTCTTTAATCCACTTAATTACCTCCTGGTCAACTTCATCCGGTGTTTCCATTCTGATCCGGTGGGTACACATGGCGCTGAAGCTTCCCGATGCCTCCAGCCTACTCCCGGGATCCTTTCCCTTAATATTTAATCCGATATCCAACCGGGTTTTGGTGGATGGTTGGATGAGCGCAAATTGTTTTTTACGCCGCAGACTCACGTAGGCATTCTTGGGCGCAATTTCAATATCGTTACCAAATTTCTGTACTGCCTCCATGATCTTCTCGTAAACCGGCCGGAGTGATTCTTTATTTTCATACTGCTTTTCAATAAGTTGTTGGACGTCGCCCGCTGAGCCAGCATCAGATCCTTTGGATTTATGGGCCACCATATTGGCAAATCCATGGGTGAAATCGTGTTCTGTTTTCAGAAATTTTACGATTTCACCATGTTTTTTCAAGCCGGATTTTCTTACGATCTCAATCCAGGTTTCAAGGGATTTCCCGGTATTTTTCACGATATTTTCGATCATGGTCTGTTCTGCTTTTTCAATGCTGTTCATGTCCTTCTATTTTTAGATTTTTCGGTTCTCTTTTTCTGTGTATGTATCTTACTTTCCCTACCTTCGCGGCTTCCTTATGGAAAAGTTCATAAATGTTCATTTCCGCGTCACCTCCTACATCAAAATTAAATACGGAAAATTATAAGTCTTTTTTTAAAATCCAATACATTTTCCTCCTGGAAATTTTGATTGGCGGTCCAGAATTAAGTGAACGGACGATCTATTCGTTCAACAAATCATATGTTTGAAGCTCAAACCGGGCTTCTCCGGAAGCCAGTAATTTACCCCAATCTTCGTTCAGATCTTCAAAATCAGTACTCACCATACAGGCCTCATGAGATTCCTTGTCTTTCCAGGCCATATAGGTCATCGTATGGGTTCCATCATGGCTGATATGACTCGCAATCGAGATCAATCCCGGTTGTTTTTTAAAAATGGGAAAGGATTTTTTTACCAGATCAAGTACTTTTTTCTTCCCGGAAGATTGAAAGAAGGTTCTTGTTAAAACGATGAAATAGGGCTTCATAATTGATTGGTCTGATTAAAATATATGGGTTTAATATATGGGTTCACACGGATCAATTTTATTTGATTTTTTCATTGATGCGGTTATTTAATTCTGTCTTTCGCTCTCCGGTTCAGTTCCTCGCTGGCTACATCTTCAATAGGAGTGGCGATCCAGAAATAATTTCCAAACGGGCCCTGAACACTTCCGCTCCGGTCTCCGTAATACTGATCTGCCGGTTCCATGATGGATTGTGCACCGGTTTTTATTGCCCGTTCATATGCGGCATCAACATCCCGGGTATAGATATAAATCATACTTCTGAAGGATGGCGATTCTGCCGTTTCCCGTCCAATCATGATGACCGAATCATCAATTCTGATCTCTCCGTGAGTAATATTCCCATCCCTGTCGTGTATTTCCTCTATTTTCACTCCATCAAAAGCACGGACCATAAAATCCATCATGCGTTCGACCTCTTACACGACCAGGTAGGGTAAAACAGCGGGATAATTGACGGGTTTAAAAGGCACTTTCATTATTTTGATTAGTTAGGGTTGTTTATTTCGTTCCACCTGGACGAACCTTAAAATATATAACCTTTAAAATAGCAATAATCACGGAATATTAAAATGGATATTTATGACCTCGCCTTCATAATGGTTAAAATTATTTGAATCAGGGATCTTCGAACCCTGAGAAAAGACATGTTAGAATAAGTCATATTCAGTAGGAAGATGATAATATTATTTATAGCCGCCAGTATCCTGATGATGTCATGCAAGCAGTAGAAAACGGAGATCACAGAGGGAAATAAATACAAAGATTCATTAGGGAGAGCTGGTTGAGATATTCGGAGAGGCCATCGGGGCTGTGGTAAATCGTGCCATGATCATCAGCCGGTTACAGACTGCGCTGGCTGAACCGGCTCCTGAAAACTGTGACGATTTGCCGTGCAGCGCATCGCGTAAAATGATGAATAATGATCGTTATCGCTTTCAGTATTATTTTGGTTTACCGGCAATGAAATACGATATTGAACTTCCCGAGCGACTCAGCCAGGAAGCGCTGGCGGAATTTGATCGTATACAGAACCTGCCGTCCGATGACTTCGACAGGGAATTAATTGAACTGAAAAGCCGGATCCATCGGGAAGATATAGAACGGGTGGAACGTCTTTAAGAGGGAAGAGAAGAGGCGATGGAAAGAGGTATGATCGAAGAAATATAGGATACCATGAAGCAACACCTGATATTTGTCAATCGCCGGGATAATATGAATGCGTAAAAGGTTCCCGGAATTTAGGTTTTTAAACGGTGGAACAATGAAATGTTGCTCCACCGTTTAATTAAATCATAGATTATCATTAATAATATAAGGCGACCTGTATTCCCGGGTAAGCATTTTGTCAGCTTCCGGGTCACTGACGAATTTTTCTTTGCTTCCATCGAAGGTAAGGGTTCTGCCAAGCCGGTAAGAAATATTTGCCAGTATGGGAAGGTCGGAAGAGATTACACCTTCTTCCACCGGGCAGGACAAGTCCGATTTTTTCCCCGACCGGACCGCTGCAATGAAATTATTGTAATGCCCTCCACCGCCGGGTGCCGCCAGGTACCCCACAACCTTATCTTCCTCTTCTCCGGACGATTCACTGCTCGGACCAGGCTCTCCATCCCTTCCCAGATAGGTTTTCCAGGTCGAGCCGTCAATTTCCATCCAGCCTTCGGTTCCATAGAACAGGTTCCCGATTTTCACATTCAGGTCGTCCTCCCCGGCCGTATATAATCCTCTTACCTCGAACTGAAGAATCCGTCCGTCCGCATATTCCATTACCGCTGTTTGCGTATTGGCAGTTTCCTGATCGCAGTCTTTCCATTTATAATAACCGCCTGAAGAACTGATCCTTACGGGATGTTCGCTCTGATTCATTCCCCAGCGGGCGATGTCCCATTGATGGGGTCCCTGATTTCCGATGTCCCCGTTGCCTGTATTCCAGAACCAGTGCCAGTTATAATGAAACTTTTTCTCATTGTAAGGAAACATTCCGGCCGGCCCGACCCAAAGGTCATAATGCACTCCGTCAGGAACTTCACTATCGGGAGCACGCCCGAAAGAATCCCGGGGCTTGAAACAGAGTCCTCTGGCCATGTAGACATCCCCTATGCCTCCGTTATGAAGAAACTGGATTGCCTTTCGCACATTCTGGATCGAACGGTTCTGGAATCCGACCTGAACGATCCGGCCGTATTTATTGGCAGCCTCGATCATTTTTCTCCCTTCCCAGACATTATGATTGGAAGGTTTTTCAACATAAACATCCTTTCCCGCCTGAACTGCCCAGATAGTAGCCAGTGCGTGCCAGTGATTGGGTGTGGCAATCGAAACGGCATCGATTTCCTTATCATCGTAAACTTTTCGGAGATCATATTCCGTACCCGGCTTTACGCCCTGAATTTCTTCAACGGCATTTACCCGTTCTTCCCACAGGTTTTCATCGACGTCACAAATTGTTTTTACATAGACATTTTCCTTTGAAGCCATCTCAGCCCATCTTCGTAAATGCCCAAAACCCTGGCCGCGAACGCCGATCACACTCATATGGATCCGGTCATTGGCACCCAGGATGGACCGGTAACTTCGGGCACTGAAGGCCAGGGACCCGGCTCCCATGGAGAGGCCGGCTGTGCCCAGGGCGGTATTTCTGATAAATTTTCTTCTGGAATTATTCATAATCTCATTAATTAATTAAAAAACAGGGTTAATTAGTATCTTCATATATATTACTCCGGTAAAACAGCAAATAGATCATCCGGATACCCGTGAGTGATATCAAATATAGGATGATTTAAACTGCTGTCCAACCTCCGTCGATCAATATTGTCTCACCCGTAATCATTGAGGCGGCCGGCGAGGCAAGGAACACCACCGCGCTTGATACTTCCTGTGGGATGCCGATTCTGCCCAATTGTATTTTGGATAACACGTTCGATTTAAATTCCGGATCGTTCAGCCAGGGTTCGGTGCCCGGTGTTTCGATAAAAGTAGGCGCCACGGCATTTACATTAATATTGTATTTTGCCCATTCCACAGCAAAACATTTAGTCAGATGCCGGATACCGGCCTTGGTCATGCAATATACCGACTCGGAAGGCAAGGCAATAAAACCGGCCTGGGAGCTAAGATTAATAATTTTACCCGATTGATTTGCGATCATGTTTTTTCCGACGGCCTGGCTGGTAAAATAGGTTCCTTTCAGATTGACGGCCACCGTAAGATCAAAATCCTCTTCCCGGAAATCTTCAATTAAATTTGAAGGTGCGATGCCGGCGTTATTAACCAGAATATCTATCTGTCCAAATGCTTCAATGGCTTCTTCAACTGCCTCAAAAATCTGACGTGTGTCCGAAACATCCATTTGCAAAGGAATTACATCCCGATTCAATCTTCTGATTTCTTCGGCAACGCCATTGTCCTGCTCCACATCACGTAAACCGAGTGCTATATCGGCACCGGCTTCCGCGAGTGCCAGGGCGCAGGATTTTCCGATGCCTCGTGCCGCTCCGGTTACCAGGGCTTTTTTCCCATGTACGTTAAAATCTAATAATTGTCCCATTATTAATCAGGTTTTATTTGAAGCTAATAAAATTCGGGAGATTAAAAAAAATTGAAAATGGAAAAATTAGGTTGTAAATTAAGGGGTTATTTTAGTGGAACGGTAAATACTATTCTTAAATAAATACTAATGAAAAAGAAGGAAGGATTAAAAACGAGAAGGCGATTTCTGAAAACATCCGGAAAGGCAGCCCTGGGATCTACGGTAGCCATGAATTTTATAGTACCCGGAGTGGCCAGGGCCTTGAATAACGACACGCTCAAAGTCGGACTCATCGGTTGTGGTGGAAGAGGCACCGGGGCAGCCAATCAGGCACTCAAAGCCGATGATAATGTAATATTGACCGCCATGGCGGATGTATTTGAAGACAGATTGGAAGCCTCTCTTGCCAATCTCAAGGAAATCCAGGGAGATAAAGTGCAGGTGCATAAAAAACAGCAATTTTCAGGATTTGACGCCTACCAGAAAGTGATCGATTCGGATGTGGATGTGGTGATCCTGACCACACCCCCGGTTTTCCGTCCGCTTCATCTGGAGAAGGCAGTTGCTGCCGGAAAACATATTTTCTGTGAAAAGCCCATGGCCGTCGATGCTCCGGGTATCCGGAGAGCGATGGAAGCCTCAAAAAAGGCCAGGGAAAAAAAACTTTCACTGGTATCTGGATTCTGCTGGAGATTCCATAGTCCGAAACGGGAAACTTTCGGGAAGATACGCAATGGAGACATCGGAGATGTGCATACCGTTTACAATACATATAATACGGGAGAATTATGGTCGAAACCGTGGCAACCGGAGTGGTCGGATATGGAGAAAAAAATGAGGAACTGGTTGTACTACAGCTGGATTTCGGGCGATCACATCGTGGAACAGGCAATCCACAGCATTGATATGGGTTCCTGGGCCTTGAACGACATGCAACCCAAATCCGTAACCGCCACGGGAGGCAGACAAGTTCGAACGGAAGAAATCTATGGAAACATATTTGATCATTTTGCCGTCGTATTTGATTATGAGAACGGGGCAAAAGCATTTCATTTCAGCAGGCAGCAGAAAAATTGTTCCAGAAGTTATGCAGTGGAAATGTGGGGAACTCAAGGCCGGTGTGTAGTGGATGTGATCCGGCGGCAACATGAAATTTTCGGGGATAATCCCTGGCGCTACCGGGGAGAAGGGAACGACATGTATCAGCAGGAGCACGATGAATTATTTGCCTCCATCCGCAATAATGATCCGATTTATAACGGGGATTGGATGCTGCAGAGTAACATGATGGCCATCATGGGACGGATGGCCGCTTACAGCGGACAGACCATCACCTATGAGGAGGCCTGGAATTCCGAAGAAAATCTGGGTCCCGATCCGGAAGATTATTCCTGGGAATTGGTTTATGAAGGGCCTCCGGTTGCCAAACCCGGCGTTACAAAATTTAGTTAATCTTTAAAAATCCTCCACTGTGACTGGTGGTTAAAATATTAAAATCGAATGAACCGTAAAAAATTTATTAAAACAAGTCTGGGCATTACGGGTGCAGGCATAATGGTCCCGAATGCATTTGCAGTAAATTCGGATACGCTGGGCCGGAAACAAACCCCGATTAAAAAATCGCTGAAATTCGGCATGTTGAAGGAGGAAATATCGATAGAAGAGAAGTTCAGGATGTTGAAAGACCTGGGATTTGACGGAGTGGAAATGGACAGTCCGAATGAATTGAATAATGCAGAAATTATAGCTGCGCGTGATAAAACCGGACTGGAAATTCCAGGTGTGATCAACTCGGTACATTGGAAATCACCTATGTCTCATCCGGATGAAAAGGTAAGAAAGGAATGTTTCGATTCTATGGTCACTGCGTTGAGGGATTGTAAGGAATATGGCGGTACTACGGTATTACTTGTCCCCGGTGTGGTGAATGCGGATATTTCTTACGAGGATGCCTATCTTCGATCCCAGCAGGAGATAAGAAAACTGCTCCCCTATGCCGAGGAAACCGGTGTTAAAATAGCCATTGAAAATGTATGGAATAATTTTCTGATCAGTCCGCTGGAAGCTGCCCGGTACCTGGATGAGATTAACAGCCCCATGGTGGGATGGTATTTTGATGTGGGAAACATAATACGTTATGGATGGCCGGAACACTGGATCTCGGCCCTAAACAGGCGGATTCTGAAACTTGACATAAAGGAATACAGCCGGGAAAAACAGCGCAATGAGGGTGTCTGGAAAGGATTTGAAGTCGAACTGACCGAAGGCGACTGCAACTGGCCGGTTGTCAACCAGGCCTTGGAAAAGATTGGATACAGCGGTTGGGCCTCGGCGGAAGTTCCGGGAGGTGATCGTAAGCGGATCGAACAGATCTCCAGGTTGATGGATAAAATTTTCAAAAGTTAGCCTTACTAAAATAAGTCAGTAGAATATCGTTAGAATTTCATACATTTTCGGACAGATTATTCAAAAGCAGGCATGTGGCCCTATAAATATTAAAACGAATTACATGCTTTTGCACTTTTTGGGAAATCATCCATCATGAGAGTTTAATGATTTTTTTTCTGGAATAAAGTTAATCCTGCTTCATCCGGGATTATTAATTTTGGATTAGTTCAGAAGGCCGTTGAACCCATCCTGTCCAAATATTCCTACCAAAAGGATCGGTGTGGATTACGAATGAAGAATCATAACAGAGGGACCATGCCCAATCCCGGATTTTCCCAGGATCTGATCTCCGATCCGCAGTAACTGTATCCTCCCAGCATGGGATCGGTTTTCATCAGTAAAGGCGTATCCAGGTCGATGTACCGGATAGGGCAATAGCCAAAGGCAATCGAGCTGGAACAGCCCATGGCAAGCCTCGTTTCGACCATCCCGCCAATCATCAGTTCGAGACCAAACGATAATGCAGTAGAAGCGATCTGGAGGGCCTGGAAGATACCGGTTTTCATAATTTTCAGGTTGATTACGTCGGCCGCACCGGCCTTGAGTACTTTCTGAAGATCCTCCAGACTGAATACCGATTCGTCAGCAGCGACCGGAATGTCGAGTAAGCGGGTCAATCTGGCCATCGCATCAAGGTCGTACCGGTTTACAGGCTGTTCAAAAAGAATTACGTGGCAATCCTGATTGATCACTTCCCTTACAAAAGCCAGGGCATCGTTTTCCCCGAATCCCTGATTGGCATCGATGATGAATCGAACCTGGTTATCAATACGGTTAATTTCCGATATGATTTTTAATTCATTTTCTTGGTTCGATCCGACCTTTATTTTTAGTGTACGGAATCCTTTTGCCAGCCAGTGTCGAGCCAGTTCCATCGATCTATCGAAAGATAATATCGGGATCGTTACATCGGTTTGGAGGGATTTGTCCGACAATCCTCCCCAATAAGCCCATAAGGGCAGATTCATCTGGCGCGTAAGGGTATCCAGCATACTCATTTCCAGGCCGCAACGTACCGCAGGGCTGTCCGGAAGGGCTTCCTGCAGGGAACGGCTGTGTTTCCGGATGTGCAGGATCGATTTGCCGATCAGTGATTTCTTCACTTCATGAAAACGCTCGACACAGGTTGCCCGGTCCTCCCCGCCAAGTTCCTGAAACGGTGTGATTTCACCATAACCGGTAGTGCCATCGGCAAGTGTCAACGATACCAGGAGGCTATGTACACTTTTGACAGAGCCTTGAGAGATCGTAAAGTGATCGGTTAATTCGACATCCAGATTCGAAAGTTCCAGATCCCGGATGATCCTATCGTTCATAAGTTGTTTGTTTTTGAATTTTACCGGGTAAAGATAAACATTTACGGATCGATTCATAATACACCGGGGCTTGCTCTTTCTGATAATATAGAGAACCATTATGAACATCCTGAATAGCAGGTTATATCGCCCCTCCGTCGTCAGACCACGCCCCGTCGTCGGACCAGGCCCTGATGTATTTTCATTTAGGATCAATCATTGATCCATTAAGTTCTGCAAGTTCAATGCCTCAGAAGTCAGCCAGGTCGCTGATATTAAAAATACCATCATGATAAATGATTTCCGGTGCCTTTACCGGGAGGGTTTGAATCATTTTCGAATCATCATTAATACCGAAATGATAAGGATTATCCGACCGGTGGACGTAGGTTTCGGCCGTGATGGAAGACGACCTGAAAAGATAAGATAAACCATCCGCCATAATAAATCCATGATCTATAATAAGCTATGTATCCGGCATATCACCCGCAAGGTCTCCCAGATCGGGCATTTCACTGATTCGTCACCATTCACCCGAGATAATGGATTATTTAAGGATTGATTGCCTATCCCGGTTATCAGGCGGGTGCCGGCATCCGGAAAACTGTACCGGTAAGCTGACCGGCAGGAATATTTTTAATAAATGGTTGGTTCCCCGGAATCCCATATCCCTGAAAATCAGAGTACAAGAAACTGGCTTAGAAAATTCCTGCTTTGGAGGATCGAAGTCCTGACGTCCTCTTCAGATCCCTCGAAAGCACGGTCTTCCACTTCGATACAACAGGGCCCGCGGTATCCGACGGTGGTAAGGGCCGAGAAGAAATCTTTCCATCTTACGTCTCCTAATCCCGGTATTTTCGGGGAATGATACTGTAGTGGATAGGCCATGATCCCATGTCGGTCCAGCTTGTCTTTGTAGATTTTTACATCCTTTAAATGGATATGATGAAGCCTGTCCTTAAAATCAT
>Ga0209536_100016660_pt1 | contig 10441 bp, 7 predicted proteins | sample DeeMarSeWOR28_12_FD_187461 | JGI IMG/M metagenome (GOLD analysis project Ga0209536, IMG submission 187461) | Marine sediment microbial communities from White Oak River estuary, North Carolina - WOR-2-8_12 (SPAdes) (version 2) | ecosystem: Environmental > Aquatic > Marine > Intertidal zone >...
TCACTTATATTTTTATATCATCATTATAAGGATAAAAAATAGTATTTGAATATGAGAAGGAAAGTAATAAACCCCTATGACCCTGAAATAAACAAGTGCTTTGGCTGTAGCAAGAGTAATCCCATAGGACTTAAACTTGAATTCGAAGATATTGATAATCATATTGAGGCAAAATGGGAACCCACTGAGTATTACGCAGGATATGTCAATGTCCTGCACGGAGGAATAATTGCCACTTTGCTTGATGAAATATGCGCCTGGTGCGTTATTATCAAGATAGGCACAGCTGGTGTCACTTCTGAAATAAAAGTAAAATACCTGAAACCTGTTTTTATGGACAGGGGCACCATAACCTTGAGAGCCAGTATTGAAAGGAAAGATAACAAATATGTTTACCTTAAAAGCGAACTGGTTGACGGTAGTGGTAATTTATGCGCTGAAGCTTACTCTACATATTTTACCTATCCTGAAGACTATGCAAAACGCAAATTTGGTTTTCCCGGTATAGAATATTTCTTTGATAAATAACTGTTTACATGGCATGTTTTTTGCTGTTTTCAGGGTGAAGCCAAACCAATACATAAATTACAATGCAACGATATCTGTTCCTAATAATACTTCTGACAATCCCATTCACCTCATGTGAAAAAAATAACCTCGATAATTTACCTGACGAACCTGTGCCTATAGAGCTCACCGCCACGCAGCAGGAACTTGTTGAATCAGACAATACGTTTGGTTTTGACATTTTTAAGCTGGTAATGCAGGAGAACAGTAATGTGGAAAATGTTATGATCTCTCCGCTTAGCATATCATATGCCCTTTCAATGACGCTTAACGGGGCTGACGGAGCAACGCGTGATTCTATGATGAAAGCCCTGAGGTATTATAATATAGATATTAATGATATAAACAACTCCTACAAGGACCTTACCGATAAACTTATGGAGATCGATAAGCGTGTCCTTATGGAAATAGCAAATTCTGTATGGGTTGAAGAAAAACTCAGGGTGAAACAGTCTTTCATTGATGCCCTGAAAGAATATTTTGATGCCGAAGTACATGATTTTTCTGTCAGCGATCCTGATATAGTGGATGTAATAAACAAGTGGATTGAAGATCATACTCATGGTAAAATAAAAGATATGATCAATGAACTTCCAGCAGACGTAGCAATGCTTCTCATCAATGCCATATATTTCAACGGTAAGTGGAAATACGAGTTCGACGAAGCAAACACCAATGATATGCCATTCTATCCTGAAGGAGGATCACAGGTTGATGTACCCATGATGAACCAGGAAATAACAGCAAAGATCAATGCTGCGGAAGAATTCATACTCCTGGAATTACCATACGGGCAGGGGAATTATGTCATGGATGTTATCCTCCCGGATAACGGCTATACCACATCAGATATCATTCCCCTTCTGAACTCTGATGACTGGAATACCTGGATTGAAGACATGTACAATGAAGATATTGATTTATACATGCCTAGGTTCAAATATGAGTTCAAGACCGAACTGAAGGGTGTTCTTACCGCTATGGGAATGGGACTGGCATTCACTCCCTCTGCAGCTGATTTCTCAAACATAGCTGAACAGGATCTGTTCATAAGCAAAGTATTACACCAGACATTTATTGAGACCAATGAAGAAGGCACTGAAGCAGCTGCCGCCACAGTTGTTATTATAGAATTTACTTCAATCCCGAGCGGCCCAATAGAAGTCAGGCTAGATAAGCCTTTTATATACATTATAAGGGAAACCAGTACCAACAGTATCGTTTTTATGGGTAAAACCGGAAATCCTGCCGTTTGAGAATAAATAATCCTTATCTTTAAATATCTTCCAAAATAATTGGTATGATAAGGATTTCTATTCTTTTTTTATATTCTTTTATTGTCACGCAACCACCCGCGTTAATGAGCATTAAGGACAATCAGCAAACAGACCAGGTCATCTTATCGTTTGGTGTAATAGCAGATGTCCAGTATTGCGAGGGTAAAAGTTACGGTTCAAGGTTTTTCAGGAATTCACTATCCAAGCTCGACGAAGCAATAAATGACCTCAACAATATCGATGTTGATTTTATTGTTAACCTTGGAGATTTGATTGACAGGGACTTTAAATCCTATGAGCCGATAATGCAAATTCTTGAAAAGAGCGACAACAGGATATTTCATGTTCTTGGAAATCATGATTTCACTGTCAAACCCAAATATAGAAATAATGTAAGGGATATACTGACCGGTGAAGAAACCTATTACAGTTTCGCAAAATGGGGATTCAGGTTTATTATACTCAATACCTGTGAAATAAGCAATTATTATGGCCCTGTACTATCAGCTATTAAAGCAAGTATGAGGGTGAATAAGCTGAAAAGTAGAGGCTCCCCAAATGCCTTTGACTGGAACGGGGAAATGAGCAAGAAACAGATTGAGTGGTTCAAATCAGAGCTTTCAGAGGCCCGTGACAGGGATGAACGTGTACTGGTGTTCTCACATCATACACTTGAGCCTGTCGGTCCTCATAATGTCTTCAACAGGGAAGAAATCCTTGAGATCGTTTCAGATTATGACAATATTATTGCATGGTTCTGTGGCCATGATCATTCTGGAAATTACAGCAATTACCATAATATACACTTTGTAACCATGAAGGGAATGGTTGAGACTCCGGATAAAAATTCGTGGGCTGTTGTGGAGATTTATAGCAACAGGCTATGGATCAAAGGAAGAGGTATGGAGATCAGCCGTATGCTTGAATATTAGGCATTGTTATGTTATTTCCACAAAATTGAAATCCATATCAAGGACTGAAGCAAAATATTCTCCCCTTTCAAGAATATCCTCATCACCCTCTTCATAGAACCAGTTCACATAATACTTCTTATCTTTCAATCTGACTTCCTTGAGTTTTTGAAGCATTACTATAATATATTTTGCTGTGGCGCTGTTGAAATACTCCAGTTGTAAGTCAACAAAGGTGGTATCAGCCGGATTATCAATATATTCATCAATCCAGTCGAGCAATGAATTGAAAAAGTCCTGTGCATTCTCATGAATGGAGCGCCCCTTGAACCTTAAAGTACCTTCAGGGCTAAGGGCTATTTCGGGTGAATTCTTAGTTGCCTTTATGAATAATTCATCCATAGGCTTATATTTAGTGCTAATATAAGTATCGGTAAAGAAATATAAAATCTTTATTTATAATATTTTTCAAATACTTCCACATTTAGATTTGCAGGCGTAATTTGTCTTTTGCCGTCCTCGATCTCATGAATCATCTTTACAATCGCTTCATTAACAGGTGTGGGTATTCCATATTCCCTGCCATTCGCCGATATATAACCATTAAGGTAATCTATTTCAGTTAATTTCCCCCTCTGCAACGATTGAAGCGATGATGATTTCAAACGACGATATTTCAATCCCATTAATATCAATGTAATATGTCGTTTAAGCTCATATATACTATTTCTTCTACTTATAAATTCATAATAATTCAATTTGTCAGCATAATCTTCAACCTTTATCTGGAGTACATCTGCCAATTCTATGGCTTCACGAATTATTTCTATGAATAGTTTCCTTGCTTTGCCTAACCTCATCATCTGACCGAGGAGCAATCCTGTAAGTGCGCCTATTGAAGTTATACATGAATTTATGATAAGTTTGGAATAAAGGTGCCCCATTATGTTAACCGTTATCCTGACCGGTAGTATGGTTCCGAGCAGTGCTGCTATTTCTTTCAGCATGTCGTCTGCAATCCTGTCAATATAACCAATCACGAAATCACCGGTCGATGTCATTTCCAGATCACCTGCTTTATTCATGGTGGCACCCCATCCCACTATGCATCCTACTATGTGATCATTGCCAAGGACCCTTCCAAGTTCGGGCTCACATATCCCATTTTGCATTGATAGTACCAGGCTGTTCTTTTTCAGGAAGGGCTTCAGGTCCTCAGCAGCTTCAATCATATCTGTGGCCTTAACAGCCAACAAAATTATATCCTTCTTATTATCTATGTCTTTTACAGACACGAAGGCTTTCATTTTCTCATGAAAACTGCCCTTGACACCACTAACTTTCAATCCCTCATGCCTGATGATATCTCTGTAGTCCTCATATTTACATACAATCTCAACATTATAACCAGCATTTTTAAGGATGGCTGCAGATATACCTCCGATTGAACCCGCACCTACAACTAAAATTGATTTATCCTTTAAAGCCATGCATATAATGTTTAATATCAAATCTCGCCAGTGGAACTGTATCCTGGCCGGTAAAATCTTTTTCAAGATACTTAAAATAGGCGGTAATTGCAATCATGGCAGCATTATCAGTTGTATATTTTAGCTCAGGCAAATAAATATTCCATCCATATTCACCGGCAAGTGTGTTCAGGGATGATCTCAGTGCACTGTTGGCAGCTACACCACCTGCAATCCCTATTTCTTTAATACCTGTCCTGTCTGAAGCTTTTACCATTTTATCCAGAAGTATTTCAATGATTGTCTTTTGTAGAGAGGCACAGAGATCTTTCTTATTCTCTTCAATGAATTCAGGATTTTCTTTTACAGCATCCTTGAGGAAATATAGAAAATTCGTTTTTAATCCGCTGAAACTGAAGTCCAGACCTTCAATTCTGGGTTTTGTAAAGACAAACCTGTCAGGATTACCTAAAGATGCCAGTTTATCAATCAGAGGGCCACCAGGGTATGGCATTCCCATAACTTTTGCACATTTGTCAAATGCCTCGCCAGCTGCATCGTCGATAGTTGAACCTAACTCCTCAAGTTTCATATCCCTGTCTACTTTTATTAGCAGTGTGTGTCCGCCGGATACGAGAAGGCAGAGAAATGGTAAACCAGGGGTTTTACTGTCTTTACCCTCCTCTCTCAACCAGTGTGACAGTATATGCGCATGGAGATGGTTGACCTCTATCAGTGGCCTGCCAAGGGCAAGGGCAAAACCTTTGGCAAAAGAGGTGCCTACAAGAAGAGATCCCAGTAAGCCCGGCCCGCGTGTAAATGCAACAGCATCAATTTCATTCCTTTCTATACCTGCGTATTTAATAGCCTGATCTACAACGGGAACAATATTCGCCTGGTGAGCCCTTGATGCCAGTTCCGGGACAACACCCCCGTATGATTTATGAACCTCCTGGCCCGCAATGAGATTGGAAAGTAAAAAACCATCTCTTACGACTGCTGCTGAAGTATCATCACATGATGACTCTATGGCAATAATGGTAACTGGCATTTATCTTTATTTTTCAGTTTTTTACGCTATTTTTGGAATGTCATTTGTGCATGCTTAGATAATGGGCAAAATTAAGAAAATATATAAAATCCCTCTGTTTGTAATACTGGTTATATTAATCCTTACAGCCGCAGGTTATGTTAGCCTTAAAAGTCCGGCTGTACAGACATGGTTATTTGATAAATTATCAGCCAGAATTTCAAAGAATAATGATATTGATATTTCGGCAGGGAATGTCCACTTTACATTTTTTAATAAGATTGAGGTAACTGACCTGCTGGTTAGGGATAATACGGCTGATACTATGCTATATTCCGCTAAAGTCAGAGTAGGCATAAGGAATATTAAAAGAAAGGAAAGACGTATCAACCTCGGCCGTATTGAGATCAACAAGCCGGTTATTAAGCTGCAACCCGATACAAATAATGTCTTGAACCTGGTATCTTTAACCCAACTGCTAGCTAAGGAAGATACTACAAAAAAACCTATGGATTTTCTGATCCGGCAGATAGTGATCGATGATGGGGAACTTAGCTACAGATCGGGAAACAGGCTCGATACATCAGAAATATTTGACATTAATAATATCAGCCTTTCTAATCTTAATATCACCATCGACAATATCAGCAAAGAAGATACTTACACCGGATTAAGAATCTCGGAATTTTCATTCACTACGGGAAAAGATTTTGATCTGGAAAATCTTTTTGCTGAAGTGCAGATAGAGGATGGCAAATATCATTTAATTGATCCTACTATTAGGACTTCGAAAAGCATAATTAATTCAGAACTGATTGGGATCGAGTTAATGAGAAACGGGGATGGTTTTAATTTTATCCGTGATGCAAATCTCAAGCTTACATTGCAAAGTTCCCGTATCTCTCTCGCTGACCTGGGATTTTTTCTCAAACCTCTGAGAGGCATGAATAATGAAATCTTATTCTCAGGAAGAATATCAGGATCAGTCCAGGAAATGAATGGAAGGGATATTCTGCTTGCATATTCCGACAGCACATTGCTTACCTGTGATTTTGACCTCTCCGGCCTGCCTGATATTCAAAATACTTTTATGTTCATCAGAGTGGACAGCCTCACGACCACAGCCAGGGAAATTGATGAAATGGGAATACCGGGAATGGCCAAGCTGGATCCGGAAAATGAGATACAGAAGCTGGGAGCCATTTCTTTCAAAGGCAACTTCACCGGATTTATACAGGATTTTGTAACATATGGAACCATAAGTACTGATCTCGGTTCTGTTTCAACTGATATATTGTTCAGACCTGATACTTCCAGTACTTTCTTTTACAAGGGTACGCTGCAGGCGCGTTCAGTAGAACTGGGCAGAATCTTAAACCAGGAAGATATTCTGGGTTCACTTTCGGCCCACCTGGATGTAGAAGGTACACTGGAATCGCTTAATGACTTCAGGGCTGATATAATGGCCACGATAGAAAGCGTTGAATTCAAGGATTATATCTATCGCGATATTGAGATCAACGGTCTGGTAACTGAGAAAATATGGGATGGCACAGTGAACTCAAATACTGACGATCTGAAGATGGATTTGCTGGGACGGTTTGATTTTACACGGGACATACCGGAAGTTGACTTCAGTCTGAACCTTCTTAAAGCTGATCTTTATAAGCTTAATATTGACAGGTCCGACAGTCTCTCAAACCTCTCAATGCTGCTCACGGCAAGTTTCGCAGGGAATAGCATAAATAACATGACCGGGAACATCCGCCTTTTGAACTCAAAACTCGAGAGGAATGATTATGAATTCGATCTTTTCGATTGCAACATCAGTGCTTTTAATATCGACAGTTCAACAATGGGCATAAACCTGAGAACAGACTATATCGATGCTGACATAAGAGGCAAGTATGACCCGGCTTCAGTTATAACAGATCTTAAAATCGCCGCTTCATCAGTATTTCCGTCACTGATTAATACCAAGGAAAAGGTGATCTCCGGCAAGAACGACTTTGAATACGAGATAAGGTTCAAAAATACAGATCTTATAAATGAATTCTTCAAGACAGGATTCATTCTCTCTCCCGGATTTACGGTTAAAGGAAGTATTAAACCGGAACAAATGATCAATATAGCTGCTTCAGGGGACTATGCCATTTATAAAATGAATAGCCTTTCAGGGCTCGATATGAATTGCATAATTGAAGATACAAGCATGGTACTTGAGTTTAACAGTGAGCAGATGAGTCTTGCCAACAGGATTAATCTTGAACAACTCGGAATAAATTCAGAAACTACCTCCGACGCTTTCAATATAGATATTAACTGGGACAACACCGGTAGTCTTGAAAATAAAGGGATAATCGCCGCTAACGGTAAATTCTCCAAACCTGACAGCATGCATACCAGACTTGAAGTAAACGTATTACCTACCGGGTTAGTTATTAATGATAAATCATGGCAGATCAATCGCAGCAGGTTTATTATAGACTCAAATGCTATAAGCATAAACAGGTTCATGATAAACAGGGACGAAGAGTATTTCATGGTTGATGGTAAAGTATCCGGGGACCCAAACGATAGTATCTATATCAATTTTAATGGTCTGGACCTCGCTGGCCTGAATAAACTTGACGGAGAACAGACCGAAAAAGATGCCAGGAAAATTGAGTTCATTCTTGGAGGATTAATGAATGGCGAAATACTCCTAACTGACTTCTACAATAATGCTATGTTTGAAACTGATATTATTATTAACGGTTTCAAAGTCAATGATCAGGACCATGGTACTGTAAAAATTTTATCGGTATGGGATAATAATGAGAAGGTAGCAAGTATAAGTCTGAGCAATAATAAGGCTGGTAAAAATACTTTCATGGTTGACGGAGATTATGACCCTGAGGGGAAACGGCTGGAGCTGCTGGCTTCAGTAAACGAAATGCCCCTCGATATATTAAACCTGTTTTTAAAATCTTTTGCATCAGGGATTGACGGACTGGGCTCAGGAAGTGTAAAAATAATCAGTGATAACGGCAATATGTCTTTGCTGGGTAGTGTGATGGCCGATCACTCTTCTATGACAATAGATTATCTGCAATCAAATTTTAGGTTTTCTGACAGTATACGATTCAACGACAATAAAATAGTATTTAGAAACATACAGATAAGAGATAATAGAGATAACAAAGCTATAATTGACGGTTATGTAGCCCATAATAATTTCAAAGACTGGCTGGTTGATCTTCGTATTGACGCTGACAATATCATGGCACTGGATACAAGGCAAAAGGATAACAGTTTGTTTTATGGTACCGCATATGCATCAGGTGTGATAGCAATCCGTAATCCTGAAAATAATCTGGATCTCAATATTTCAGCACAAACTGAAAGAAATACAAGGATGTTCATTCCCCTGAGTTCAGGAGAGGAAATAAGTGATTATACATTCATAAGTTTCAGGGAAGCAGGTGAGCAGGAAAGTAAAAATATCCCTGTGAACCTTCCAATGCTCAGAAGGAATGAGGCAAAATCAATATCACTTAATTTTGAACTGGATGTAACACCAGATGCTGAGGTGCAGCTGGTATTTGACAGCAAACTGGGAGATGTTATGAAAGCAAGGGGAACAGGTACTTTGCATATGACCCTTGATAAAGAAGGTGACTTTACTATTTTCGGGGATTATGTAATTGAGGACGGGGAATACCAGCTTACCCTTGGAAATATATTCAATAAAAGATTTGTTGTTGAAGAAGGCGGAACAATATCATGGAATGGTGATATTATGAACGCCAATGTAAATGTTAAAGCCATCTACAAACTGAAGGCTTCCCTGGAGGATCTTTTCCAGGATGAGGCTTATTCTGAACGAATACCTGTGGAATGCCATCTTAATATGAGCGGCCAGCTTGTAAATCCTATTATCGGTTTTGATATTTATTTGCCAACGGCTGATGAATCGATGCGTACTGATCTGAAGACTGCTATCGATTCCGAAGAGGAGATGAGCAGGCAGTTCCTGTACCTGCTGGTTATGAACAGTTTTTATCCTGATCCTGCCGTAACCGGCACATCACTCAGTACCACCACTGCCGGTGCCTCTGCAATGGGTGTAACAACGACTGAAATGCTCTCGAACCAGTTAAGCAACTGGTTATCACAAATAAGTAACGATTTTGACATTGGCTTTACTTACAGGCCTGGCAATGAGATAAGTTCACAAGAAGTTGAAGTTGCCCTGTCGACCCAGTTGCTTAACGACAGGGTAGTGATAAATGGTAATTTCGATGTTGGAGGGGAGACTGGTGAAGGTCAAACAAGCTTATCGACAAATGAAATAACAGGAGATTTTGATGTAGAGGTGAAGTTAACCGAAAAAATCAGGTTCAAGGTCTTTAACAGGTCAAATGATAACCTTGTATACGAAACCGCACCATATACCCAGGGCTTTGGTCTGTTCTTCAGGCAAAGCTTCGACAGGATAAGTGATCTTTTCAAAAGGAATAAAAGTGATATGAAACGCGAAGAAGAACCCAGGATAGTTGATGAATAGAAAAATAAAATTATTTTTGTGCCTTAATTAACTTAAAGCAATCACTGAAATTACCTTATTAAAACCCGTCTACTATGTTCCTACTGATGGTCGTAATCTTCATCCTGGGTTATACTGCTATAGCCCTGGAACATCCCATTAAAGTCGAAAAAGCAGCAAGTGCATTATTAACAGGCTCAATACTCTGGGCACTTTATGCGTTGTTCAGCGAGCATATCCTATCCCTCAACCTATCCCCTTCCTGGGAAGAAATAAAAACAATGGCTGAAGGGTTCGTTCATAATATTAAACCGAACATGAGTGATCTTGAATTTGCAACATCACCATATAGAGAAACTGTTGAAATTGCTCATGAACCCGTTCGTTTTGTTAAACATGAACTGGGTCATCACCTTATTGAAATTGCAGAAATTTTATTCTTCCTTTTTGGTGCAATGACCATTGTCGAAACAGTTGATCAGAACCAGGGTTTCTCGGTTATTACCGATAAGATTAAAACAACATCCAAGGTTAAGCTCCTCTGGATACTCGGCTTCCTGACTTTCTTTATGTCAGCTGCCCTTGACAATCTTACCACTACTATCGTTATGGTGGCACTATTGAGGAAGCTTATTTCAGACAAAGGTACACGATGGTTT
>Ga0209536_100016661_pt1 | contig 10441 bp, 6 predicted proteins | sample DeeMarSeWOR28_12_FD_187461 | JGI IMG/M metagenome (GOLD analysis project Ga0209536, IMG submission 187461) | Marine sediment microbial communities from White Oak River estuary, North Carolina - WOR-2-8_12 (SPAdes) (version 2) | ecosystem: Environmental > Aquatic > Marine > Intertidal zone >...
GCCGCCGAAAAGCTGGGGTTGACCCCGTTCCCCATGCCACTCGCGATCAACTTCGAGGGAACCTCCGGTCGTCAGAAATGCGAAATGTGCATGACGTGCGATCTGTTTCCCTGTAAGGTCTGCGCCAAGAACGATCTAGCCGTGACGTTGCTGCCCAAGGCCCAGCAGCACGGCGCAGTGGTGCGAGACAAGACTGTGGTGAAGCGCATCGTCAGATCGGGTAATCGCGTCGAGCAGGTCGAATGCGTCGATATCGAGACCGGCAAGGAATTCACAGTCACCTGCGATCTCTGCGTCGTGAGCTGTGGCGCCATCGCGTCGGCCGCGTTGCTGTTGGCTTCCGGTCTCGACCGGGTCGAACCGAACGGCCGCCTGATCGGCCGGTACTTGATGCGGCATTGCAGTGGCATAGTGATCGGCATCTTCCCGTTCAAGACCAACCCCGAGCGCCAATTCCACAAGCAATTTGCGATCACCGATTTCTACTTGGGCCATCCCAAACTGGGGCCCCTGGGACCGTGGGGAATGATTCAGGCGTTGCAGACCCCGCCGCCGGAGTTCGTGCAGGAGACCGCACCCTATCCCCAACCGGTCGGCTGGCTCGGTGCCAGGACACTGCCCTATCACGCCTATCTGCTCTGCATTGCAGAGGACCTACCTCAAGCCGACAACAGGGTGGAGATCGATCGCGGCCGGCTCGATCAGTTTGGATCGCCGATCGCGCAGGTGTTTCACAAGTACTGCAAGCGCGATCTCATGGCCCGCCGCGCGCTCTTCCGTGCGGCCGCGCGGATCTTGCGAAAGGCTCGCTCGCTGATCAGAGTCCGGATGCCGATCCATACGTATTCTCATGCGCTCGGCACCGTTCGATTCGGTTCGGATCCGGAGCACGCGGCGCTCGATCCATGGTGCCGCTTCTACGGCACGCCGAATTTGTTCGTGGTGGACGGCTCTTTCATGCCGACCTCGGCAGGTGTGAATCCCAGTTTGACGATCGCGGCCAACGGTCTCAGAGTGGGATCATACATAGCCGCGAACTGGGACGAGGTGGTGGTCAAGGACACAGCATGAACAAAGTGAACCTGTGCATTCTCGGGTGCGGTTCGGTAGCCCGGCTTCACAGCCGTGTGGCCCGGACACTGCGATCGCGCGTGAACTTGCTGTACGCCAGTCGCTCGCATCAGAAGGCTGAGGAATACAACAAGAAGTTCGGCGGCATCGGTGCATTTGGGAGTTACGAAGAAGCCTGCGCGGATGCCCGCGTCGACGCCGTTTTCATTTGTACACCCCACGCATATCACGTGGAGCATGTCCGCCTGGCCGCCGGCGGCAACAAGGCGGTGCTCGTCGAGAAGCCCGTTGCCCGGAGCCAGGAGGAGTTCGCCGCGATAGAACAGGCAGTAGCGGAAGCCGGCGTGATCTCGATGGTAGCCGAGAACTACTTCTTCAAGCCGCTGGTGCGGGTAGTTCGCTCCTATGTCGAGCGTGGTGATGTAGGGCACCCCAAGTTCGTGGAGCTGAACCGTGCCGGCAGCAGCAAGGTCAAAGGCTGGCGTGCCGATGCCGACATGATGGGCGGCGGGGCGTTGCTGGAGGGTGGTGTGCACTGGGTCAACCTGCTGACGAGTCTGGGCGGGGTGGTGACTGAAGTCGTGGCCGCACAACCGGGACAGCACTACGAGATGGTGGCCCCGTTGGAAGACAGCCTGGAGCTGCTGGTGAAGTTCGAGAACGGCTCGGTGGGCAAGATGCTGCACTCGTGGAACGTGGTGAACCGGATCGGTGGCCTGGGCATGTCCAAGATCTACGGCACGGAAGGAAACATCTTCTTTGAGAGCAACGGGATCTTAGTGCTGGTGCTGGGCAAGCGGAAGCGGCTGCGGTTTCCCGGGTTCTTCGACATCATGGGATACCGTGGGATGCTGCGGCACTTCGTGGAGTGTGTTGAACAAGACAAGCCGCCCTCGATGTCGCTCGCGGTTGCGCGACACGACATGGAGATCGTGTTTGCGGCCTATCGGTCGTTGAAGAGCGGGGCCTTTGAGGCGGTGGGACTCAGTCGATAGGGTTCTTTTTGTGGTGGGGATGCACAATTGTGTAGATCGAAGGCAAACGCGAATGATTCCCGCTACCCGCTCATTCTCGTAGCAACGGACTCGCTAATCCCTGACCCGCGCGAGGCGTTCCAGCACGTCACGCATTTGCTCTTGCAGCTCTGGATCCGCATCCCGCCACAGCTCGACAACCTGGGAGTACTCTTCCAATGCCCGGTCATGGTCTCCAGCTCGCTCGAAGATCTCGCCCTTCTTCAGGTGCGATACGGCCCGGTACACCCTGTCAAAACTGTTTTGTACCCACACTGAGGTGTACCATCGTAGCGCTTCATCAGTTCGGCCCACTGCTTCGAGTGCTTCCGCTCTGAGATACCGCTCGTACGACTGGGCAAAGACAGCAGAGCTGTATGTACGTTCCCACAGGCCCACAGGCTTGGTTTGCTCGAACTCCCGGACAGCCTCCTCCGGCCGGTTCTCGGCCAGCCAGGCGAGCGCACGGAGGTTGTGCGAGAGCGTCAGGGCAAACTCCGCCTCGGCCGTTGAGATATCGGAAGGTTCGAGTTCTGAGGCCAATTGGCGGGCACGGTCGGTATCGCCAAGGCGCGCGCTCACCGCCCCAAGCAGATAGAGTCGGAGTTCCTCGTGGAACCCGTCGTTTGGCTCAATCCATGGATTGCCGGTTGAGCCGGGAGGCACGGCAGCAGCGTCCCACTCTTCGAGCTCGCTCCTCAGGTCCTCCAAGTATGACCGTGAGGGATCGAGGAAGGGCGCCAGCGAGAGCTGAGCACGTGCCTCCAGCGCGGGAACGGGATCCAGTGCCGCCGCGTCTGCAAGTCTTTCTTGTGCCACTCCCCACCGGCCCCGCGCCAGCTCCAAGTGAGCCTCCAAGATGTAGCCAAATGCGCGGATTTCGGGGATCAGAGCCGGATCCCGGAACAACTCGGAGGTGAGCATCGCAGCCGCCGCGAGGTCAGGCAGCGTGCTGACCATTGCGACACAGTTCACCCTTATGACATGATCTGACTCTCGCAGCACCTCTGCTGCCCGACGCTGTTCGTCCCCATCTTGCTTCAGGTAGGCCCGATAGGCCTTGAATATTGGGGCGAAGTACCCGCCTTGGTCTACAGCGATCAGCTCGGCGGCAGCGGAGTCGGCCTTCACGAGATCGCCCTCCATGCCGGCTGCCCAGGAGAGGTGCATCAGGGCCTCGACGTTGTCCGGCTGGAAGAAGAGCACGCGTTCGAAACTCTCAACCAACGAGTCTATGGAGAGCCCGGCGAGCGTCCCCCAGTGGATGCGCACTTCTGCAAGGCCGAACAAGGCTTCGACGTCATCGGGATAATCGGCGATCAACAATCGGTACAGACGGTCGGCCCTCTCGGCGTCCACCGTGGCGGAGGCGAGGTAAGCCTCAGCGAGCCGGCGATCCCGCTCGGATAGTCGATCGCCAAGCTCCAATGCGCGGGCCACCGCGTTGTTGACTTGCTCACCAGCGAAGCCTTGCGCGTAAGCCATGCGATACCAAGCCAAGGCAAATTGGGAATCCGCCTGAACGGCGCGCCCAAACGCCGCGACCGCGCCGTGGTAATCACCCTCGCGGAGTTCTGATTCCCCTTTCAGATACTCGTTCAGCGCCACGCCGGAACTCGTGCTGATCGACTCCATGCGACGGGGAGATTCCTCGATGCCCAGGTCGCCCAGTAGCATGACGGCCAAGTCATTGACTATGCGGAACATCCCCCGTGTCGCGTCAGCCTCAACGGTGGCGCGCGTCTGTTCGTCTGGTTCCTCGCGCGTTTGATGGCTCGTCACCGTAACGCTGACCCGGCCTCCGGGGTCTTGCACAATGGTGCCGAGTAGGTAGCGACCGGCTTCGAGCTGAGTCGCTATTTCCAGCGCCTGCACTACATCCAAAGTCCCTTCCCGTTGATCCACGAGTCCGAACACAGCAGCGGGATCGACCGTCCGTAGTCCGCCTACTCCATCGAGAACACTGCTCAGGAGAATCGGAATCCCTCCGGCTAGTTGCTCATTGGATTCGTCTCCGTGGTAGGCAAATGGCAGGACCGCGAGCCGCTGAGAGGAAGGAGTAACGGTACCACCTTCAATGATAGATGAGATGACCCACGCCACGACCGAAACGAGTACCACAACGCCACCTATCGCTGCCGCGCGGCGGGCCGTGGTGAACCGTCGCAACCTTGCACCTGGGATTGCGACACCTGTGCCACTGCCCGTCTCAATCGCTCTGAGTTCTTCAGCGAACTGCTGGGCCGTCTGGAAGCGGTCTGCCGCAACCTTGGCAAGCGCGCGCATCACTGCGCGCTCAAGCGGTTCCGGGATCGTGTCTCTTACCACGCGCATGCTGGGTACAGGCTCGATAGAGTGGCGCGTCATCACAGCCACCGGCGTGGGACCCGTAAAGGGCGGATCTCCAACCAACATCTCATAGAGAACGCAGCCGAGAGAATAGACGTCGCTGCGGCCGTCCAGCACCTCCTCGGCCACCGCCTGTTCCGGGCTCATGTACGCTGCTGTACCGAGGACGACACCGCCTCCCGTTAGTTTGTCGTCCGATGGATGGCTGATTGGCAGAGCCACACCGAAGTCGCTTACCAGGGCGTGTCCGCCAGACAGGAGGATGTTCTCGGGCTTGATATCACGGTGTATGATGCCATGACTGTGGGCGTGGCCGAGCGCCTCGGCGACTTCACGGGCGATCTGCACGGCATCCCCGATCGGCAACTGCCTCTCGCGGTCCAATCGTTGTCGGAGAGATTCCCCCTCCACGTACGGCATCACGTAGTACTTGATGTCCTCCACGGTCCCGGAGTCGTGCAGTGGCAGTATGTGGAGGTGACTCAGCTGCGCAGCGATCTCAATTTCCCGGTGGAATCTCTCTGTGCCGACGGCGGCCGTCCGCTCGGATCGCATCATCTTGATTGCCACCGCGCGCCGGTGCTTGAGATCCCGAGCCAAGTACACCAGGCCCATGCCGCCGCGACCAATCTCACGTTCGAGGCGATAGCGGTCGGCAAGGGCAGGCTGGATCTTTTCCGCCAACCAAGATTCGATGAATCCGGGTTGGACCGAGGTCCCGCACGAAGGACATGACTGGGTCCCCTCAGCGAGCGCCGAGTTACAGGAAGGGCAAGTGTGGGGAGGATCGGTCATCGCCGACCGGCGTTTAAATTCCCCTCACTCATACCGGTCGGTCACGGGTAGGTCAAGAGCGAATCCCATGCTGTTCCGGGAGTCTGGAGCTGCGATCCTCTAGGCTCTTCTGAGTCCCTCGCGGGTCGCTGGCACGAGGGTTATCTTAGCGGCGCTTGTCGGCCCTACGACGGTGCCTCGATTACCGTTGCTACATCGCTCGATGAGAATCCGTGCAGAACGGAGTCGCGATGCTGCGAATGCCGACCTTCAAGAAGCACTACGACGTGGCTATTCTCGACACGCGCGGAGTGCTGTTGCGGTCGGATCGCGAGGAGTTTGTGATCCACGGGTCGCTGTACGCTCGAGTTGCACGCTGCATGAACGGGGAGTGCACGACTGACGAGATCACGGCACGGCTCTGCCCGGAGTTTCAGCCCACCGAGGTATTCCACGCGATCGAGCAGATGGAGGAGGCGGGATGCCTCACCGAGGCAGGCTCAGTCGTGCCCGATTCGGTCGCAGCGTTTTGGGACTCACTTGGCGTCGACCCGGCGATAGCCACACGTCGATTGGCGGACCTGCCCGTCACCGTCTACTCTGTCGGTGACGTGGAGCCCCGGGAATTCATTGCGGCACTCGAGAGGTACGGCTTGAGCGTGAGCCAGGCCGGCAGGTTGAACATCGTTCTTACCGACAACTACCTACGCAGTGATCTGCAGTCGTTCAACGAGCGGGCTCTTCAAGCAGGAAGCCCGTGGTTACTGGCGAAAGCGGGTAGCACCATCCCATGGGTGGGTCCTCTTTTCATCCCCGGCGAGACGGCCTGCTGGCGCTGCCTCTCCGATCGACTGGGTCGCAACCGACCAATTGACGCGTTCTTATTCGACGGAAACCATGTGGCCACATCGCCTCAACAGTTGCGGTCTGCTGTCCATCCTACTGATGCAGGCGCCCTCCATGAGGTAACAGCAGCGCTCTGCTGGTGGATGGTAACGCGATCGCACGATCGCCTAGTCGGAACTGTAAGCACCTTCGACACGGTGAAACTAAAGTTGCGGTCTCACTCCGTACCGAGGCGGCCTCAGTGTTCGGCTTGCGGAGACGCGACTCTCTACACGCATCAGGTGACACGGTCGTTTGACGATCTATGTCGCTCCAGAAGAGAAGAAGTGAGCGAAATCGGGCAGGCGTTCAACCTCGAACAACCGGGTGCCGGTCTGTTGAGTCCCGTTGCGGGAGTCGTAAGGCGGCTGCGGAGGCTTCCGACCGAAGGGTCTGACTCCCTTTACATATACATCGCGGAGTTCGGTGGTGGTCTCCCCCAAGGCGACTTTGAGCCACTTATCCGGAGTCGTCAGTATTGTTGCGGGAAGGGAACCACGGAGGACCAGGCCCGCGCCTGCGCCATCTTCGAGGCGGTCGAACGATACTCCGGTGTGTTTCAGGGGGATGAGCCGCGCATTTTCGCCTCGGCGAATGACCTTGGTGATGAGGCCGTGGATCCCAACAGTTGCATGCTGATAAGCGAGGAGCAGTACGAGAACCGCGACGGATGGAACGCGCGGCACTCGTTTTGGAAGCAGATCCCATTGCCGCTCGATCCTGCTGCTCCGATGGAGTGGACCCCGGTTTGGTCGCTGACGGAGCACAGACATAGGTACCTGCCAACCACCTATCTGTACTACGACTGTCCGGTCGCTGCCGATCGCGAGTTCTGCCGAGCCGACTCCAACGGCAATGCAGCCGGTTCGACGCTCGAAGACGCAACTCTTCGCGGATTCCTGGAGCTGGTCGAGCGGGACAGTGTGGCACTCTGGTGGTATAATCGCATCCAGCGCCCCGCCCTCGATCTTGCCAGTGCCGAGAGTTCTTACGGAGCCAACCTGCTGGAGTACTATCAGTCTATGGGGCGGGAGTTGTGGGTGCTCGATCTCACGAGCGACCTCGGCATTACGACGTTCGCCGCTGTCTCACCACGGCTGACCGAGTCTCAGGACCAGGTGCTGCTCGGCTTCGGAGCGCACCTCGATCCGAAGGTGGCTCTGATGAGAGCCTTGAACGAGCTGAACCAGGTGCTTGCGGTGGCCAGAGCCGGTCAGCGCGGTGACTTACACCTTGATACCGAAGTTGAAGAGTGGCTGCTCTGTCAGACCGTCAAGGATCACCACTACCTGTTACCGGGACCTCTTCCGCCCCGACAACTAGACGATTTTCCATGCTTGACGCGGGCGGACCCAACCGAGGACCTCGGGTTCTGCCGTTGGGTTGTGGAACAACGCGGAATGCAGATGCTGGCGCTCGACCAGACGCGTCCGGATATTGGCGTTCCCGTGGTCAAGGTTGTCGTTCCAGGATTACGCCATTTTTGGGCTCGGCTGGCGCCGGGCCGTCTTTACGACACACCGGTTGCCATGGGATGGCTCAAGCACAAGTACACGGAGAGGGAGCTGAACCCGATTCCACTGTTCATGTAACGCCGTAAACCCTCAACCACCGGGAGGTGGGAGATGACTATTCATCATATAGGCGACTTTGAGAAGCTGATCCGAGACGTACGAGAGAATCCGGCACTTGAAAGAGAACTCTTGGATGACCCCTTGGGGTTTCTCGAGAGATACGCGTTGACTGAAGCGGAAAAGGTGGAGCTTCGCGGCATGACAAAGATCGAAATCCATCTCGACGACGAGAGTGTGAGACACGTCGTGATCCCGGAGGTGAAGCCGATCGGACCGCGATTCATTTGCTGCTAGCCAAGTTCCAACGGTTCGCGCTGCTTTGCCTCTAGTCGGCCCAGCTGTGAGGGACCACTCGGGTGCGTGGATGTGTTTGATCGACCGTGGCCTACTCTTGAACGGTGGCCATTTCGAGCACCGAACAGAGCACGCTCAGCAGACTAGCGCCGTCGGGTCCGAGTGCTGCGGGGCCCAACATAGGCTGGCTTTGCCTGTCCTCGGCAATCTCGAACCCCAGCCCGGGCTCCACGACGAAGGCACCGTCTGCACGCAGTGTACTCACATTCCTACGCACGGCCGGATGCCGCCACATAGCCGGGTTCATGCTTGGCACCACTACGACGGGTGCTTTTGTGGTAGCTGCGACCAGCGAAATGAGGTCGGAACACGCACCGTGCGAAAGGCGGAATATGGTGTGAGCCGAGGCGGGCAACAGCAACACGAGTCGGGCCGACTTGGCAAGGTGCACGTGCGGTACAGCAACGTCGTCGCGTAGGTAGAAGGGATCCGTCCACACGTTTACGCCAAAGCGTGCAATTGCATCGCCGCGAACGAACTCTTGAGCGGCGCTAGTTAACACGACATCGAGCTTTTCCGCAAAGCCGGCCAGCAGCTGCTCCACGTACGATGGGATGAAAACAGCCTGCGCGCAGCCACTCACGCAAAGCACGAGGTGGCTGCAAACAGGCTCCACCCCTGATTTCGTAGCCGGTTCCCTACCCTCCACGAGTTCCTCGCGTGTTCCGGCCAACACAAAGCCATGCTCGACCAGCGTATCCACTATTCTCGAGGCAACTTTGGATTCGTTCCCGGCAACACGTACCAGTTCCGCGCCTGAAGTTGGAGCGGCGAGAGTCTCCCAGACGAAGGAGACTTTCTCGGAATCCAGATCTGCAAACAGGTGGGAGTCTTCCCCAGGTTTGGTGAACAGGATTCGCCGGGCCGTACTAACGGCGGCAGCGTTGGGATCGCGCACGTACAGGAGGGTGTCGTCCGGCGGCATTTGAGGCTCCTTGACGGAACAACTCAGGGAATTTGTCTCCCGGTTGACGCACTGGCTAGAACCACCGGGGTAGAGAAGAGCCTCCGTGGCAGATTTCACTCCCGCGAGGCTCCCGACGCACGGCAGGCCAAGGTTGCAGCTGCAGCGAACTGGCAGGACGATCGACTGCGTGGGGTCGGGAATTGACTGTTTTCGTCTGGAATTGACCAAGAATTGACCAAGAATTGACCGGCCAGGCCCATTATAGCACCACGTCATCTTCCCGAAGGAGGTGACGAAGGTGCAGTACTTGACCCTGTTTCCGAAGATCCCCTACCGCCACCAGCGTGGGCGCTTGATTGACCCATCTGTGGTGCGGCGGGACGCTGCTTGGTCAGCCGAGGAGATGGGGCAGGTGCGTCGTGACCTCCTGACCCCGGGGGTGGCGGCAACCTGTCCCCGATGCCGATCGGCGCTCGGCTCGAAGCATCCCCCGAGGCACAGTGAAACCGGCGCCCTCGTCTGGTTACTTCGTTGCGACGTGTGCAAGCGGGACGTATGTCTGCGGATCTTGCTCCATGCACCGCCACATCGTTCGTTCGACCGACTGTCCGTGCCAAGTCGGCAGGAAAAGCGAGTGAAGCGATCGCTGTCGTCTGGAGTCGTGTCGCTGGTTGCGCACTCGGCGGTGCTCACCGCGGCAGTGCTCGCTACCGCTAGTTCGAGCGATGAGGTTGCCCGCGCGTCGGCTGAGACGACGATGGTGTTCCTTGCGGAGCCAACTCGCCAACATGAGGTGACCGCCTTCGAACCGATGGTGGTTCCCCAGGCCGTGTTACTGGGGTTCCAGAACGTCACGGCGGTGGTTGACGTACCCTACGAGGTGCCACCGATTGATCGCGGCATTACGTTCGATCCCAGAGACTATACCGGCATAGGCTATGAGGGAGGTCGCGCTGACGGTCTGGCTCGCGACGCGTTCATCGCGGCGACGGAAAGCGCAGTGGTATTTGATGCCGTTGGCCGAGAGCCGGCGGTGTTGTTGTCCGCGCCGAATCTTGCCTATCCGCCACTGCTTAAAGAAGCCGGACTAGAGGGAATCGTTGTCGTTGAATTCGTGGTTGACACCCTCGGGCAGGTGGACGAGTCGTCGATCGTATTCCTCGAGTCTTCGTACCGCGCCTTCAGCCAAGCCGTGTTGGAACGCCTCCGAAGGAGTGTATTTCGGCCAGCCCGCATTGACGGCCAACTGTCAAGGGCGAGGGTAGGCGCGAAGTTCCGATTCCAACGGAGAGCGACGGAATCTTAGCGCTTGTGCTGGGCAAGCGGAAGCGGCTGGGGTTTCCCGGGTTCTTGCCAACTGGCACCCCCACCTCCACGTGCTTGTGACCGACGGTGGGTTCCGGCCCGACGGTACGTTCGTCCGCTTGCCGCTGCACGATGTCGCGACGCTCACCGAGGCATTCCGCCGGGCCCTGCTCCAGCTGTTCGTCAAGCGCGAGCTCATGGACATCGAG
>Ga0209536_100016662_pt1 | contig 10440 bp, 6 predicted proteins | sample DeeMarSeWOR28_12_FD_187461 | JGI IMG/M metagenome (GOLD analysis project Ga0209536, IMG submission 187461) | Marine sediment microbial communities from White Oak River estuary, North Carolina - WOR-2-8_12 (SPAdes) (version 2) | ecosystem: Environmental > Aquatic > Marine > Intertidal zone >...
CCCACGGGAGTGAACCACTCACTGGTCAGATCCCATTTGTTGTAGTTTCCATCCCCGCCGAGCCATCCGCCAGTGAAGCGCGCGGAAACCGAGTTTCTGCTCCCCGACACGGGAAACAGCCCGCCCGCCCGGTCGTCCCGCACCAGACGGAAGCTGAGCGTGCTGCGGGTACCCTGCGTGATCAGGTCCGCCTGGCTCTCGGAGATCCCGAACGTGTCCAGATCCGAGATCTCGTCGTTGTACAGCGAGTAACCGGCATAGAACCGGGTCGAGCGCAGGCTGAGCACCGGAATGCCGAATTCCAGGAAGCCTCCAGTCTGCCGACGGGTGCCGAGGCTGAAGGTCTGGAACCGGTCTCTCGCACTCTGCAGGCCCACGGAGAGACTGTTGCGGGATCCGAAAATCTCCGGGTCCGTATAGCTGATCTCGATGTCGTTGGAGCGGCGGCCGAACAACCAGCGGAAATGGCCGATCTTCGCCTGTCCGAACAGGTTGGGCTGATCATATCCAATGAAGCCGGCGAGTCCCGTCGCCGCCGCCGCCGAGATGCCGAAATTCACGTTCCCCGTCTGTTTCTCCTTGACCCGATACACCAGATCGATGTCCCCGTCTTCCCGGGGTTTGATCTGGATCGCTTCGTCGGGCGGGAGGGTCTCGAAGAACCCCAGGCTCTGCAGGTTGCGAATGCTCTGGATGAGCAGCTGCTGGGAATAGACGTCCCCGGGCAGTGTGAGGAGGACCTTCCGGATCACGGCATCGTGCGTGTAGTCGTTGCCGACGATGTTCACCGTCCTGATGTACGCGGGCTGTCCCTCCTGCACGAGGAGCCGTGTCTCGACCGTAGGATTCGCTTCCCCCTCTTCCGCAGGGACCCGCCGGACCTCCGGCGCGATGTTGACGGAGAGATATCCGGCATCCCGATACAGATCGGAGATCTTCTGGCTCGCGTCGTCGAACGCTGAGCGATCGAACGGCGGCCGCAGCTCGTCCAGCGCCTCCTCGCTCCGGGCTCCTGCGAGCAGGCTCTCGATCACGTCCGGGAAATACTCGGCGAGCTGCGAGGAGGGGAACCGGCGATTGCCTTCAATGTCGAACGACTTGATCAGGTACTGGGGGCCTTCGTTGACGGCGATCTCGATGCGGCCCTTACCGGTGAGGGTGTCGACGATGATCGTATCGCCCAACACCTCCATGTCGATGTAGCCGAACCGCGCGTAGTAGGCCGGAATCCGCTCGGCCAGATCCTTGCGATACTCGTCCTGGTGCAGTTCGCCGGGCTTGAACCAGAAGAACCCCTCTTCCGAGGTCTCCATGGCACTTCGGATCTGGGAGTCCGTGAAGGCCCGGTTGCCGGTGAACTCGACGCGCGCAAGCGCGAGCCGCGGTCCCTCGTTCACCTCGAAGATGACATTGACCTGGTCGAGGCCCGACGGGTCCGCGACCATGCTGGTGTCGACCGTGGCCTGAGGAAAGCCGGCATTCGCCAGAAGCTGTCGGGTCAGGACGGAAGCCCGGGCGACGCGCGCCGGATCGAGCGCCGTCCCCCCGATCAGCCCCACGGAATCTCGGATCGTGCTCTCGCTGAGATGATCCATGCCGTCGAACAGGAACTGGCCGACGAGCGGGCGCTCGGTCACATCGATGAAGAAGATGTTGGGCTCGCGCGCGGTAACCCGGATTCGCACATCCTCGAATTCGCCGGTCGCGAACAGTCGCTGGATGGCCGCCTGCACGTCCGGCCCGTTGACCACCTCGCCCTGCCGGAGTCCGGCGATGCGGCGCACCCCCTCGTCGGAGAAGCGATACGCACCCGATACGGCGACGCTGTCGACGCGTACCTGATAGAGCGTCTGCTCCTGCCCCAACAAAGGCATGACCCTCGCCGCCATCAACGTGGCGAGGGTCATACAAACCCGTATAAGACTGCCTGATTTCACGTAGCGGAACTGTGCGATACCGCCTGGAACACGAGGGACTCGCCGTCCTCGGACACGCCGACGGCGATCTCGTCTCCCCTGGCGAATTCTCCCATCAGGATTTTTTCCGACAGCGCATCCTCTATGTACCGCTGAATCGTCCTCTTCAGTGGACGCGCACCGAACTTGTCATCATATCCCCGCTCGACGAGGAAGTCCACGGCGGGATCGTCCAGTGAAAGGGTCAGTTCCTCCTCCGCCAGTCGCCTCTGGACATCGCGCAGCATGATGTGCACGATCTGCCCGATTTCGGCCTTGGACAGCGGGTGAAAGACGATCGTCTCATCGATCCGGTTCAGGAACTCCGGCGTGAACACGCGGTCGATCTCGTCGCGGATCCGTTCGGCCATCCGGTCGTAGTCGATCCCCTCCGAATCGCCGTCGGAGGCGAAACCGAGCGACTTGGAGCCCGCGATGTCGCGCGCTCCGACGTTCGATGTCATGATCAGGACCGTGTTCTTGAAGTCGATCACGCGCCCGTAGTTGTCCGTCAGGCGTCCCTCATCGAGCACCTGAAGCAGGATGTTGAACACATCCGGGTGCGCCTTCTCGATCTCATCGAGCAGGACGACGCTGTAGGGCCTGCGGCGTACTGCCTTGGTGAGCGCTCCGCTGTCCTCGTATCCGACGTAGCCGGGAGGGGCGCCGATCAGGCGACTGACCGAGAATTTCTCCATGTACTCGGACATGTCCACGCGGATCAGCGCCTGGTCGTCGGCGAACAGGAATCGCGCCAGCTGGCGGGCCAGCTCGGTCTTTCCGACCCCCGTAGGCCCACAGAAGATGAAGCTGCCGATCGGTCGGTCCGGGTCCTTCAGGCCGGCGCGAGTGCGTCGGATCGCGCGGCTGAGGGCCTCGATCGCCTCCTGCTGTCCCACGACGGTATCGTGCAGCTCATCCTCCATCGTGAGCAGCCGGGTCGTTTCTTCTTCCCGCAGCCGGCTTACCGGGATACCGGTCCAGCGCGAGACGATGAACGAGATGGCGTCCTCGTCCACCACGGGTCGGAAGTCCCGCTGCTGCTTTTCCCACTCCTCCTTGCGCCGGCGGATCTCCGAATTGAGCTCCTTCTCCCGGTCGCGCAGCAGGGCCGCCTTCTCGAAGTCCTGGTCGCGGATCGCTTCGTCCTTGCGTCCGCTCAGCTCGTCCAGCTCTTCCTGCAGCTGCTGGACCTCCGGGGGCGGGACCTGAGCTCCCAGCCGGGACCGGGCGCCCGCCTCATCGAGCACGTCGATCGCCTTGTCGGGAAGGAAGCGGTCCGTGATGTAGCGCTCGCTCAGCTTGGTCGCGGCACGCAGCGATTCGTCCGGGAGCTCGACGTTGTGGTGATCCTCGTAGTGCTTCCTGAGTCCGCGCAGGATCTCGAACGTCTCATCGACCGAGGGAGGCTCGACGATGACGGTCTGAAACCGCCGTTCGAGCGCTCCGTCCTTTTCGATGTACTTGCGGTACTCGTTGAGGGTCGAGGCCCCGACGCACTGCAGCTCCCCTCGGGCGAGGGCCGGCTTGAGCATGTTGGAGGCGTCGATCGCACCCTCGGCGGCGCCGGCGCCCACGAGCGTGTGGAGCTCGTCGATGAACAGAATGATCCCGTCGTTCTGCGAGATCTCGTTGACGATGGCCTTGAGCCTCTCCTCGAACTGGCCCCTGTACTTCGTGCCCGCGATCACCGCCGCCATGTCCAGCGCCAGCACCCGGTGGTCCTTCAGACTGTCGGGAACGTCGGCCCGCACGATCTTCTGGGCGAGACCTTCGACGATCGCCGTCTTGCCGACGCCGGGCTCGCCGATCAGGACCGGGTTGTTCTTCTTCCTGCGTGACAGCACCTCCATGACCCGTTCGATCTCCGCCGCCCGACCGATGGTCGGATCGAGCTTGCCTTCGGCGGCCAGCTCCGTGAGGTCCCGGCAGAAGTGATCCAGGGCGGGCGTCTTCGACTTGCCTTCACCCTTCGGCGTCGCGGTCGGCGCCACCTCGGGCGGAGTGGCCGGCATGTCGGTTCCGAGCAGCTTGAGCATCTCCGCGCGGGCCTCATCGAGACCGATGCCCAGCTCCCCGAGGACCCTCGCGGCAAGCCCCTTCTCTTCCCTCAGCAGCCCGAGCAGCAGATGCTCGGTCCCCACGTAGCTGTGGTTCAGCTCCCGTGACTCCGCCATCGCATACTCGAGGACCTTCTTGGCTCGCGTCGTATACGGAAGCTCGCCGATCGGCGTCGTGGCCTTTCCGGCCCGGATGTTCTCCTCGACCAGGCGCAGCAGGTCGTCGAGGTCGGCCGCCAGGTTCCGCAACACTTCGGCCGCGACCCCTTCTCCTTCACGGATCAGGCCGAGGAGAATGTGCTCGGTACCGACGTAGTCGTGCTGGAGACGCACCGCCTCCTCGCGCGCCATCGCCAGGACTTTCCGGACACGGTCGGTGAAATTGTAGTTCATCCACACCTCGGACGGCGGCTCGGGCCGCCGCAGTTCAATTCATATCCCGGGTCGGAGGGTCGTTCCCGTCCGATGTCTGTTCGTCCTCCGCCAGGCGCTCCCGAACGTAGGCCGCACGGGCCACATCCGCATCCGGTTCGTCCAGCGTGCTACCCGCTTCGCGGGACCTGTGCGCGGTCTGGGCGAGGACGAGTATTTCGTTCAGCGTGTCTACCCGGGGCGTGGGCAGTAGTTTCAGAGACACGCCCAGCCGAAGCCCGGAGAGAAGATTGAGCATCTCTCCCGTCGACAGGCTGCGAGCGCTCCGCAGGATTCCGTACGCCCGCCATACTTTGTCTTCCAGCACTGTCGGGGCTTCACGGAGCAGCACGCTGCGGGCGCTGCGCTCGTACTCGATCACCTTCCCCGTGACCCTCTCCAGGTGCTCGACGAGGTCCTCCTCCGTCTTCCCGAGCGTCGTCTGGTTCGACAACTGAAACAGATTCCCGACCACCTCGGAGCCCTCGCCATGGAACCCCCGGTAGGTGAGACCAACCTGGGAAATTCCCTCCAGCACCTTGTTGATTTCCTTGGTCAGAACGAGCCCCGGCAAATGGATCAGCACGGAGGCCCGCAGTCCCGTGCCGACGTTCGTGGGACACGAGGTCAGAAATCCCAGCTCGTGGTGAAAGGCGAACGGAAGCAGGGCTCCCAGTTCCTCATCGAGACGATCCAGGCGCCGCCAGGTCTCTGCCAGCGCGAAGCCGGCACTGAACGACTGAAGCCGCAGGTGATCCTCTTCGTTGACCATGAGCCCGAGTTCGTCGTTCCCCGCCAGCACGAGCGCGGCATGAGCCGGTCTCAAGGTCGCCCGTTCGACCAGCTCGCGGCTGATCAGATGACGCTCCAGCAGGATCTCCCGCTCGCGCACGTCCAGGTCGGCGACGTCCCAGACGGAGGCATCCCGGAGGGACTCGATCGCGGCGATCGCCGCTTTCGTGCGCTCCAGGATTCGCGCCGAATCCTCGGCGTCCGCGCGGATCGGAAATGGAAATCCCTGCAGGTTGCGCGCGAGACGGACCCGGGTGGAGAGGACGATCTCGGCCTCGTTGCCGCCGCCGGTCAGCCACGCCATTCCACGCCCCGCGAGCGGTTGCCGGTCCGCCGTCATTCTCCGGCCTCGATCTCGCGGATCCTGTCCCGGAACTCGGCGGCGGCTTCGAAGTCCTCGGTGTCCACGGCCCGCTGCAGCCTCCGCCTGAGGCCGGCGAGCTGCGCCAGACGGTCACCGATTTCCGACCCGGGATGCACGTACAGCTTACCGACATGCTGAACGGAGCCCTGCAGCCGACGGACCAGGCCGCGCAGGTGTGCGTCGAAGTGCGCCCAGCACTCCGCGCAACCGAGCCTGCCCGTACGTCGGAAATCTGCCGCCGTGGTGCCGCAGTACGGACAGGGGTCCAGAGGCTGCCGCTCGGATTCCGCCTCGCCGGCCTTCCCGAGCTGTGCGAGAAAGTCGACGAGCGGGGCCTTGGCCGGTGCGGACGCGGACACCCCCTTCTCGCTCGCACAGACCGAGCACAGGTGGTGGGTGGACATCTCTCCGTCCTCTATCGTCGTCAGCTGAATTTCGGCCGGCCGTTCGCCGCAGCTGTCACACAGAATGCCGTCAGTCAACTCTTCTCCCCGTCCCGCGCACTACGACCCCTCACCGGTGCCGTCCAACCGGCGCAGCGTGCCGTCGCGGAGTTCCAGCACCCGGTCCGTTCGTCCGGCAAGAGAGGTGTTGTGAGTGACGACAACAAGAGCCGTCCCGTGATGCTCGACGAGGTCGAACAGGACATCGTGCAGGCGCTCGCTGGTCTCGCGGTCCAGATTACCCGACGGCTCATCCGCCAGCAACACGGGGGGCTCGTTCGCCAGCGCACGGGCCACCGCCACTCGCTGCTGCTCTCCGCCCGACAGCTTCGCGGGACGGTGCGCGACCCGTTCCTCGAGGCCGACCTGGGTCAGCAGACGCATCGCCCGCTCCCGGGCCCGTGCCCGCTCGACGCCGGCGATCACCTGCGGCAGCATCACGTTCTCCAGGGCCGTGAAGTCCCGCAGCAAGTGATGAAACTGGAACACGAAGCCGACGTACCGGTTTCGGACACTCGCGAGCTCCTCATCGTCGAGTCGCGACAGTTCCCGCCCCCCCAGGGCGACGCGGCCGCCCGTCGGCAGGTCCAGGCCGCCCAGCACGTGCAGAAGCGTCGACTTCCCGGCTCCGCTGGGGCCGACGATGGCCACGGTCTCTCCCCTGCGGACGGCCAGATCGATGCCCCGCAATACGCGAATCGGGTCGCCCGTCGCACCCTCGAAGGTGCGCTCGAGGTTCTCGGCGAGGATCGGGAGCACTTCCGCCTCCTGCCCGTCCGTCTGCCCCCTCATCGCCTCACTCATGCCGGATCGCCTCGACCGGCGTGTACTCGGCGGCCCTGCGCGCCGGATACAGGGTGGCCAGGAAGGAGATCAGAAGCGAAGCACCCACGATGGTCAGAACATCGCCGACCTGTACGTCCACCGGCAGCCGATCGACGAAATACACATCGCCCGGCAGGCTGACGAATTCATACCTGTAGAGCAGCCACGCGAGAACGAGCCCGAGGACGGTGCCGAGGATCGTACCGATCAGGCCGATGACCACCCCCTGCAGCACGAAGATCCGGGTGATCCCCTTTTCCGTCATGCCCATCGTGCGGAGAATCCCGATCTCCCGGATCTTGTCGGTGACCGTCATGATCAGGGTCGAAACGATGTTGAACGAGGCCACGAGGACGATCAGCAGCAGGATCACGCCCATCGCGAACTTCTCCAGCTTCAGCGCCGAGAACAGGCTGGCGTTCTGCTTCTGCCAGTCGTCCACCCGGTATGGGAATCCCAGCTCCGCCTTGATCCTCTCGGCCACCTCGGCCGAGCGCCACGGGTCGCGGACGTTGAATTCCACCCCCGTCACATTGCTCCCCATGCGCAGCAGGCTCTGGGCCTGCTCGAGGTCCACGTAGGCGAATTTCGTGTCATACTGGTAGAGGCCGGTCTCGAACAGACCGGTCACCTCGTACAGCCGCATCTGTGGCTGGATGCCCGTGGGTGTGAGCTCGGCCCCCTGAAACGAGATGAGCGTGACCTGCCGGCCCGGGAACAGTCCGAGTCGATCGGCGAGGCTGACTCCGAGCACGACTCCGGGCCGGCCGGACTCGGTCTCTCCGAACGGCATCACGCCCGAGACCAGGTGCTCATCGATCTCGGTCACCTCGAGCGCCGTCGAGTCGTTGAGGATCCCCCGGAGCACCGCCCCTTCCGAATAGCTCCCGCCCGGGACGTTGAGTCCAACCTCGGTATAGATGAATGGAGCGGCCGACACGACGTCCTCGTCCGCCCGGATCCGCTCGAGCACGGATTCCCAGGACTCCATCCGCACGGACTCGCCGAGCTCGAGGACCATCCCGTGCGCGTTGGCCCCGAGGATCTTCTCCCGCAGGTCCGTCTGCAGGCCCGACATCACGGCGATCACTACGATCAGCGCCATGACGCCCACCGCCACGCCCCCGATCGCGATCCACGTGATCAGGGACAGGAAGCCTCGGCCGCGGCTGCTGGACAGATAGCGTCGCGCTATGTAGCCGTACAGACCGCGGCTGCCGTTGCCCGAGGCGGAGTTACCCATCGTCCTCTCGCAGGATCGGATAGAGAATTACTTCCCGGATCGTCGTCATTCCCGTCAGCAGCATCACGAGCCGGTCGATGCCCATGCCGAGCCCGCCGGTCGGCGGCAGGCCGTATTCCAGCGCCCGCACGTAATCCCTGTCCAGGCCCTGGGCCTCCGCATCTCCGGCGGCCCGCGCCCGGGCCTGCTCGGCAAAGCGCTTCCACTGGTCCACCGGATCGTTCAGCTCGCTGAACGCATTGACCAGTTCGGTCCCCGCGACGATCACTTCGAAGCGTTCTGCGAGCTCCGGATCGCCCCGCTTCGGCTTCGCCAGCGGGCTCATCTCGATCGGGTAGTCGAACACGATCGTCGGATCGATGAGCTCGGGCTCGACCCACTCCGAGAATACGAGGTCCAGCAGCCGTGTGCGGTTCAAGTCGCCCGCGTCGTCCCGTCCCGCCTTGAGCAGCCGGGAGACCAGGTCCGGGGTATCGGCGGCCCGGGCGTCGAAGCCCGCGTGGCGCTCGATCGCGTCGAAGAAGGAAATCCGCTGCCACGGAGGCGCGAGGTCGACCGAATGCCCATCCCACTCGAGACGCGTCGAGCCGAGCACCTCCTCCGCCGCACCGGAAACCAGGCTCTCGGCGAGCCCCATCATTTCCTCATAGTCCGCGTACGCCTGGTAGAGCTCGAGCATCGTGAATTCGGGGTTGTGCGTCCGGTCGATTCCTTCGTTCCGGAAGTTCTTCCCGATCTCGTACACCCGGTCCAGCGAGCCGACGATCAGCCGCTTGAGGTAGAGCTCGTCGGCGATTCGGAGGTACAACTGGCGGTCCAGGGTATTGTGGTGCGTCGTGAACGGGCGGGCGAAGGCCCCGCCGTACAGCGGCTGGAGAATCGGCGTCTCGACCTCCACGAAACCGGCCTGATCGAGTCGGCGTCTCAAGGCCGAGATCACCCGGGCTCGCAGCAGAAACACGCCGCGTACGTCCGGGTTGACGGCGAGGTCCGCGTAGCGCTGGCGGTAGCGGGACTCGGTGTCGGCGAAGCCGCTGTGGACGATTCGATCGCCGGATTCGTCCACCTCCACCTTGCCGAACGGCAGCGGTCGCAGAGACTTCGACAGCAGTCGCAGCCCCTCGACCCGAACCGTGATCTCGCCCGTACGAGTCTCGAACAGCGGCCCCTCGACCCCGATCCAGTCTCCGAGATCCAGCAGCTCGAGGAGCTGCACGTCGGCCTCGGCGAGGTCCTGCCGGCGCAGGTAGGCCTGCAGCCTCCCGGAACGGTCGGAGAGGTGCAGGAAAGCGCTCTTGCCCATGTCGCGCAGCGACTCGATGCGTCCTGCGACACGGACGTTCGGTCCTTCTCCCTCCCCGGCCCGGGCCGCGAGAGCTCCCGACAGGTCGTGGGTGGAGTCCCAACTGTACGCATAGGGCTCGATGCCCATTTCCCGCAGCCGGACCAGCTTGGCCCAGCGGTCCCGGATCGGCTTCGGTCGTTCGTCCGCCGCGTACCAGCGCTCGATCGGCAGACCGTCGCGCAGACCGGCGGCCTCGCCGCTCCCTTCCGCCGCCGGCCCGGTCCCGCGCCCGGTCCCGGCAGTCATGTGCCCGACTCTCCCTTGCGGCGCAGGAACGCCTCGATGAACTCCTCGATGTCGCCGTCGAGCACGCCCTGCGCGTTCCCGACCTCCACATCGGTTCGATGGTCCTTCACCATCGTGTACGGCTGCAGGACGTAGGAGCGGATCTGATTGCCCCAGGCGATGTCGGCCTTGGACTCTTCCAGCTTCTGCCGCTCCGCTTCCTTCTCTTCCTGCGCCCGCTGGTACAGCGCCGCCTGCAGCATCTTCATCGCCTTGGCGCGGTTCTTGTGCTGACTTCGCTCCTGCTGGCAGGAAACGACGATCCCGGTCGGTTCGTGCGTGATCCGGACGGCCGAGTCCGTCTTGTTGACGTGCTGCCCTCCGGCTCCCGACGCCCGATACGTATCGACCCGCAGGTCCCCCTCGTCGATCTCGATCTCGACATCATCTTCGACGACCGGATAGACGAACACCGACGCAAACGAGGTGTGGCGTCGCCCCTGGGCATCGAACGGAGAGATCCGCACCAGCCGGTGTACGCCGGTCTCGGCCGTCAGATAGCCGTACGCGTGGTCGCCGGTGATCTCCAGCGCGGCCGACTTGATCCCGGCCTCGTCGCCGGGAATGAGGTCGAGGACTTCCACATTCCAGCCCCGCTGCTCGGCGAAACGCTGATACATGCGGACCAGCATCTCCGCCCAGTCCTGGGACTCGGTGCCTCCTGCGCCGGGATGTACCGTGAGGATCGCGTCGCGGTGGGCGTCAGGGCCCCGGAGC
>Ga0209536_100016663_pt1 | contig 10440 bp, 9 predicted proteins | sample DeeMarSeWOR28_12_FD_187461 | JGI IMG/M metagenome (GOLD analysis project Ga0209536, IMG submission 187461) | Marine sediment microbial communities from White Oak River estuary, North Carolina - WOR-2-8_12 (SPAdes) (version 2) | ecosystem: Environmental > Aquatic > Marine > Intertidal zone >...
TAACCGGTCACGTAAGGGAGGAATTTGAATTTCAATGGTATTGATCCGATATAGCAGGTCCTGGCGAAATTTATTCTCTTTTACCATATCGAGAATGGGCATATTTGTTGCACAAATAAGTCGAATGTCGATATCTTTGGATTTGTTTGAACCCACCCTGGTAACCTGTCTGCTTTGTAATACGGAAAGTAACTTGGCTTGCAATGGAAGAGACAGATTGCCAATTTCATCCAGAAACAAGGTGCCCTTATGTGCAACTTCAAATCGTCCGGCCCGATCTTCTTTAGCATCAGTGAATGATCCCTTCATATGACCAAATAGCTCACTCTCGAAAAGTGTCTCACTGATTGCGCCCATGTCCACACCAATAAATGCTTCATTCGCACGTAAGGAATTTCTGTGTATCGCTCTAGCAATAACCTCTTTTCCTGTTCCATTTTCGCCGAGTATCAGGACATTTGCATCAGTTCGTGCCACACGTTCTATTGTTTTGTATACATGCTGCATGGGTAAACTGTTGCCAATGATGTCCTGGAATTTATTATCGGCATCAGCACTCAGTAATTGCTGTCTTGATTTAAGATTAGCCACCTCAATTTTTGTTTCCCTCAATCGCATTGCAGAATATATGGTCGCAAGCAATTTTTCATTTTCCCAGGGTTTAAGTACAAAATCGGTAGCTCCTTCTTTTATGGCCTTTACGGCCATTTGCACATCACCATAAGCCGTGATCAATACCACAACAGCTGAAGGATCAATATCCAGGATATTTTCTAACCATAAAAAGCCTTCATGGCCACTACTTACATCCTTTGTAAAATTCATATCCAGCAGGATCACATCATACTGTTCATTATTAAGCAGGGTGGGAATGGATTCTGGGTTTTTTTCGATATCCACCTGTTTAAAGTGTCTCTTCAGAAACATCCTTGCTGCTCTTAACAAATCCTCGTTATCATCCACGATCAGGATCTTTCCGGTTTTATTGGTGTCTTCTGTCATATTAAAAAAAACAATAAACAAATCACATAATATTCAATGGATTAAAAAATTAAAAGTAATGTAATTATCATGATATTGATTAATTGAGTATCAATTTAATTGTTTTTGTTTTTAAAATGAAAGTTACCGTTCGATATCGGACATGGCCGTTCGTCAATGAACGTAATTTTATGTCTAATAAAAGTTATTGATCTGATTTCAAGGATTTTATAATTGGCACATTTGTTGGCTAATGAAATTCGACTTTATTTTTTATTGAAGATGGATAGGAAGATCAAAAAAAAGAAATGGACTTTTAAGCGCGTATCATTATATGGTGTAGTGTTATTATTCCTTTCATTTGTCTTATACAGTTTTTTCTTCGCAGATAAAAGGTCCAAATTGAATGTTGATCTAGAAAAAATCACCATCGCTGAAGTTACGTATGGAGTTTTTCAGGACTTTATTCCCGTTACTGGTACTGTTTTGCCAAGTACAACACGGTTTCTTGACGCCAAGGAAGGAGGAATAATTCAATCCATTGAAAAAGAGACCGGTGACCTGGTTAAAACTGGAGACGTAATCATAAGGTTGGCAAACAGTACGCTGGAACTAAGTGTGCTCAGTCAGCAGGCCTCCCTCTATGAGCAAATAAACCGTTCAACTACTACACGGTTATCACTCAACCAGAATGATTTAAGCCAACAACAGCGGCTTGCTGAAATTGAAATGCAGCTGAGTTTACTTAAGCCGCAATTTGAGAGATTCAAAACCTTATATGAAAAGGATCTGATTTCGAAACGCGAATTTGAAGAAGTTGAAGAACAATATAAGTTTTATTTAACAACAAAAGAATTGACTTATGCTTCGTACAGAGCGGATTCTACATCCAGGATCAGGCAGCTTCAGGAGCTAAATGCCTCTGAGGACAGAATGCGTCAAAATTTGGAAGGTGTTAACCGGATCCTTGATAATCTTGTGATTCGCGCTCCGATAGATGGTCAATTGGCAACACCGGATCATGAACTTGGACAATCTATTGTACGTGGAGAGCGGATTGGCCAGATAGATGTATTGGGTAGTTATAAGGTGCGTGTGCGTATAGATGAGCTTTATTTACCGAGAGTAGAGATTGGGCTTAAAGGATCATTTACTCAGTCAAATGAGAGTTTTGAATTGGTAATCACAAAAATATATCCGACAATAACAGAGGGAAGGTTTGAAGTAGATATGGAGTTTACGGGAAGTCAACCAGAATCAATAAAAAGGGGATTATCTGTTAGAATTCGGTTGGAGTTGGGCAATTCTGCAGAAGCACTTTTACTCCCTATGGGAGGATTTTATAAAGATAGTGGTGGCAACTGGGTTTACCTTGTTGATGAATCAGGAGGCCGGGCAGTGAGAAAAGATATTCGATTGGGACGAAAAAATTCTGAATATTTTGAAGTGATGGGTGGTTTAAAGGAAGGTCAGAAAGTAATTACATCGTCATACGATCATTTTGGAGATAATGAAGTATTACTATTAAAATAATAATTATTAAATAGATTAATCATGATTAAAATTAACAATCTAACAAAAATCTATACCACTGAGGAGGTAGAAACTACTGCTTTAAACAGCATCAATATTGAAATAAAAAGCGGGGAGTTTGTTGCTGTGATGGGCCCTTCTGGTTGTGGAAAATCCACACTTCTAAACATCATCGGATTACTGGACAATCCTTCGGAGGGTGAATATCATTTTGGAGAGCATGAAGTTTCCAAATACTCTGAACGACATAGAGCCCAGCTGAGAAAAGGATCAATCGGATTTGTATTCCAGAGTTTTAATCTCATCGACGAACTTACTGTTTTTGAAAATGTAGAATTACCGTTGCTCTACCTGAAAGTCCCATCTTCTGAACGAAAGAAAAAGGTAGAAACAGTTCTGGAAAGGATGAATATTATGCATCGAAGAAACCATTTTCCGCAGCAACTTTCCGGTGGTCAACAACAAAGGGTAGCCATAGCAAGAGCCATTGTAGCAAAACCAAAGCTTATACTTGCGGATGAGCCAACAGGTAACCTAGATTCTGCAAATGGTGAAGAAGTGATGAAAGTTTTATCTCAACTCAATGAGGAAGGTACTACCATCGTAATGGTGACACACTCACCCTATGATGCAAATTATGCGCACAGAATAGTGAACTTATTTGACGGTAAAGTTGTCACAGAAAATATAAAAGAAAAATTTCACGTTTAGGATATCCTCTAAACATATACCAAATAACAACAAAGCCAGGAAATATACTTGTTTCCTGGTTTCAATACAATTAGATTAATTTGAGCGCAATTAGGTTTAAGCACAACGATTTTATGTTCGATTTGCATGAGGCAGGTGAGCGAAAATGGACACTGGATAATGGAAACATTTTGTATATGGCTATACATCAGTGATTTATAAATATGGCATCAATCTTGGTAATTTCTAACTACAGATAATAAGCAACCGAATTACTATGTCACAAATGAATAATACTACTTATAATCAAATAAAACCTATCGCGAATTACTTTAAAAACTTAGTAATTATTTTGGGCGTATTTCTTAGCCTGTTGACGTTTACTTCTTTCAATAATTGGGGAAAATCTGTAGACACCCAAGATGATGGCAAAGTCGAGAATTTGATCGTGAGTAATGCGGGATCAGATCAAAAAAATGGTAATGAACTTACAGTTTCTAAAAATGAACAAAAATTAAAAGCACATCACAATTTCATTGCATCCTACTTATTGCAAGAGTCAACTTTCAGCAGGAAATCAGAGAAAAATAAGGAGCAAAGTAATTTATTTACAAATTTGAAGCAGATTCATAAAATAATAATCGTGCAAATGTTAGGTGCGATTTAATACTAAATTCTCTTACTATTATATTATATATTAATCCAGTGGTCTAATATTGAGCGCTGGATTTTTTATATGCCTTGATTTATGATTTCTGTATGATTGCTATCCGTCTGCAATCGTGAGCACAACCCGATATTTGGATAAGTATTATATCCACTTCTTCTTGAACGTGATAATAAAACAGTTGCCTTGAGCTGAATTTTTATGTGAATTGTATATATTGGTTTGAAATTTCTATTTAATCATTTAGGTTGATGATTATTTTTTATGGAAGATTATTTTAAGGATAAAATAAGGAACGTTCCTGATTTTCCTAAAAAGGGAATATTGTTCAGGGATATTACAACGCTGTTGAAAGACAAGGAGGGCTTTAAGAAAAGTGTTGATGCTCTTTATGAATTCTCAAAGGATATGCAGATCGATAAGGTTGTTGGAATTGATTCCAGGGGATTTATATTTGGCAGTATTTTGGCAAATAAGCTGGATGCGGGTTTTGTTTTAATCAGAAAGCCCGGAAAACTTCCCGCCGAAACATTCAACCAATCCTATACTTTGGAATATGGAGAGGATATGCTTGAACTTCACAAAGATTCGATTTTACCCGGAGAACGGATACTACTTCATGATGATTTGCTCGCAACAGGAGGAACAGCACGGGCAGCGTGTGATCTTATTGAAAAGGCTGGAGGTAAAATTGTGCAGGTTTCTTTCATAATAGAGTTGGCGTTTTTAGGGGGAAAAGATAAGTTTAAGGATTATATAGTAAATACGTTGGTGTCATACGACAACGAGTAGACAATTTTTATTTCTAAATACCTTTTTATGACGTTAAAAGTACGATTTCAGCTATCTTCCATGATGCTGTTGCAATATTTTGTTTGGGGTTGCTGGTATGTAACTATGGGGACATATCTCGTTGTTAATCTTAAATTTACCGGGGATCAGGTAGGTCAGGCCTATGGAACATTTGCAATAGCTGCTATGATTTCGCCATTTTTTGTAGGGATGATTGCAGATAAATATTTTTCTACAGAACGACTTCTGGGATCACTACATTTAATCGGAGCAGTATTACTATTCGCAATTTCTCAGGTCGAATCTTTTTGGTCATTTTATATTTTACTTTTGGTATATACATTGTGCTATACTCCAACAATTGCATTATCCAATTCATTATCATTTAGTCAATTAAAAGATCCTGGAGCTGAATTCCCAGGCATTCGGGTTCTTGGTACAATTGGTTGGATAATCGCAGGATTGATCATCGGATTTTTAGGTATAGAAGATAAGGCCACTTTTTTTACCATTGCTTCAGCAATCTCTGCAGTTCTGGGCGTATACTGTTTTACTATGCCCCATGTTCCACCGAAGAAAGACAAGGAGAAAAAGACATTTGCCCAAATACTTGGATTGGATGCACTTAAATTATTTAAAGAAAAGGATTTTGCCATTATGATCATTTCTTCAGTTTTAATATGCATACCGTTAATGTTTTACTATTCACTTACTAATTTATTTTTAAATGAAAGCGGAATGACAAATGCCGCTGGAAAAATGACCATGGGGCAGATGTCTGAGATCATATTTATGCTTGTAATGCCTTTCTTTTTCAAAAGGTTGGGAGTTAAAAAAATGATATTATTTGGAATGTTTGCCTGGATTGTTCGTTATTTGCTCTTCGCTTTTGGAAATAATGAAGCTTTAGTCATGATGTTTTATCTGGGAATTATCCTTCATGGCATTTGTTATGATTTTTTCTTCGTTACCGGACAAATATTTGTGGACAAACGAGCACCTGAGAATTTACGGAGTTCAGCTCAAGGACTTATCACCTTCGCAACCTATGGATTGGGATTTTATATTGGTTCAATATCTTCAGGTAAAATTCTCGATATCTATGCCTTTAAAGATAATTTACATAATTGGGAAATGATCTGGTTGGTCCCTGCCTTATTTTCAGTTTTAGTACTTATATTCTTTGCGATATTCTTTAAAGATAAAGTAAAAGCATAAAAAAACCTGCCATGAACTTTTGACAGGTTTGCATGAAAATCTCTGCTACTTTATTTTATAGTCGCCAGGGCTTTATCATAATCGGGTTCCTGACCAATGGTAGGTACCTGTTCAGTATAAATGACTGTACCGTTTGGATCGATGACAACCACACACCGGGATAACAATCCTTCAAATTTACCATTGAGCATTTTAACATGGTAATTGTCAGAAAAACCATTGTTTTTATATTCTGAAGTAGGAATTACGTTTTCAATACCTTCTGCTTCACAAAAATGTTTATGCGCGAAAGGCAGGTCTTTTGAAATACAAATGACAACAGTATTACTTTTACCCGCAGCAAGTTCATTAAATTTTCTTACTGATGCAGAACAAACACTGGTCCCTATACTTGGGAAAATATTGAGTACGACATTTTTTCCTTTATAATCACTTAGTGTAGTGTCTGTAAGATCTGTTTTCGTTACTTTAAAATCCGGTGCTTTGGATCCTATTGCTGGTAGTTCGCCAGTAGTGGTGACGGGATCATTCCCTAATGTTATTTGAGCCATATAAATTTAGTTTAGATTATATTTTTATCATTAATCACAAAACTATGTGATGCTAATAATGTTTATTAAATTTCTTTTTGAATGATTTTACCAGATTTTTTTTCTTTTAAAATCAATTTTGTAGTACCATTTGGCAATTGTTCCTGCTTAATCAAATAATGCTTTTCATCATATTCTTTTAAAGAACTTATTTTTTGTACGCCCTCCTTGCCGCGCCAAATATCAAGTTGAACAGGTTCCCATTTTTTTGATTTCGCAGAAATATAACATGCATCAATGATGGCATTAACCACGTAACCGTCATAAAAATCTTCCATCGGATTTTTGGATGCGTCGATACTTTCAAACATATCATGAAACATATTGTCGTATCCCAACGCACCTACTTCATCTCCTACAGGAAACAACCACCCCTTGTCTGTCTCGGCTTTTTCTGCAACATAACCACCTTCTCCCGTTGCTGTAAACATTTCGAAGCCTGTTCGCAGAAAATGGTCCATTCTGATGGTGCCCTCAACACCACTCACCTCATCCCGCAGGTCCATACCGCCTCGGAAATTCCAGCTTACTTCAAACTGACCAATGGCACCATTCTCGTACTTCACAAGGCCAATACCATGATCCTCAGCCTCGATGGGCTTCACCTGGGTATCTGCCCAGCACATTACTTCAACCGGACGAATATCTTTACCAATGAAATTCCTGGCAATTTCAATACAGTGACAACCCATATCCACAATAGCACCACCTCCTGATATTTCCTTAGTCCAGAACCAATCACTGTGTGGACCTGGATGTGTTTCCCTGGATCTTACCCAAAGGATATCTCCAAGTGCTCCATTTTTCACAGAATTTAGCGCTTTAAGCGTTTTGTGGGTATAAACAAGGTCTTCCAGATATCCATGGAAAACTCCAGCTTTTTCAACAGCATCGAGCATTTCTTTAGCCTCTGCAACATTTCGACCCAATGGTTTTGTGCACAGTACAGCTTTTCCTGCTGCAGCAGCAGCTTTTACCGCTTCCAGGTGCAAATTGTTTGGTAACCCAATGATCACCGTATTTACATCCGGATGATTTACCGCTTCCTCGAGATTATCGGAAATGTTGGGTATACTCCATTTATCAGCAAATTTTTTTCCTCTCTCCCTTGATCTGGAATATACAAGTATAACCTGGTCATGACTTCGGATACTGTGTAATGTGCTTGTATAAAAGTCACTGATAAATCCTGTTCCGAGCATGGCAATTTTCTTTTCTTTCATGATTTTTGCTTGTTTCCTGTTATTAAATTATTGATTAAAAGGAATTTATTTACTGGTAAAATGTTTTAACTAAGTTATCCTAAAAATCAATTCGCTAAAACAATAACGAAAGTTTTTTCGAGGAGAAATAAGATGCAGTCTCGGCTAAATTAAATAACCATTACATAAAAAAATTAAAATTAATAAGAGCGCTTGGATTACTTTGGTTTAAAATGAATTTTTTAAAAAATATTTTGTTGAAATTGACAAAAATTTAATGATTAGGAGCCAAATAATAGAAAAAAATTATAACTTAAAATCGAATGAGAGAGTAGAACTCTCAAGGATTTATGGAATGAAGTTGTTGAATTTTTAAACTTAAAAAACCTATCAGGATGCCAAAAATAGGAACATTAGATTTTACAGGTATTTCAGGTCATAAATATACATTTAATGTATATCCAAAAAACCGGGAACACAAAGAGAAGGAAGCCGTGTATGTGGTAACGCATAGAATCGTAAAAGCAGACGGATCGGTTGATCATAACGTAATTTACGTTGGTGAAACCGACAATGTTAAGCATGAATTTAGCAAACATCCCCAGGAAAAATGCTTTGAGCAGGAAACGGCAAACTGTATTTGTGTGTATTGGGAAGACCATGAAGACACACGAAACAAAATTGCAGATGATCTAAAAAACTTCTACCATCCGCCGTGTAATGATTTTTGACGGATCATGATCTTTTTCTTCAAGCCCGGGTTTTTTGATCTGGGCTTTTTCATTTATTTCAAAATATAAAGGTCTTGGTGTAAATGAAATAATGAATACACCCAGTGCAATCCAACCAATGATCTTACGTTTAACGTCCAAGGGTTTATCTACAATAGCTTTTGGATGGTCGATCCCCAAAAACCTTCCGATTACAAAAGCAAAAATCATATAGATGCCGTAGTCTGCAATTTTTGGGAAAAAATTTAAGGCAAAAATCTGAAGGATCATGATCCAGATAATGAGCAGCAGCCGTTTTCGGAGATCTTTCTCAAAATGATGAAACGTGAGATAAAGGAAAAGCAGGTAAAATGTCGAATTTATCATAAAATTCAAGTCAATTGGACCAGATGGTAATAGAGCAATTCCGGAAATCGTCACCATAATTAAAAACAGGATCCGGAAAATAATCCGGCTGTTTTTATACCCAAATAATCCGTAGATTACATGTCCTCCATCAAGCTGACCAATTGGGATAAGATTTAATGCAGTAAAAAATAATGCCATATAGCCTGCAAAGAGCCATGGATAATGATACATCTCATATTTGTTGGGGATTTTTTCGGGATCGGCAACAAATTGCTTAAAGAAAAGAAAAAGCAGGTTATCACCTACGGCAAAATAAAAATCTTCCTGCTCATAGACGTGTTCTTCATAATTCAAACCATATTCCCTGTATTCCGGATGGATCTCAAAAATGTAATCAGGCTCCGGTAAATGCGTAAATCCATAGGTTAGTACACCCAGGGCAAATACAAAACCAACGAGAGGCCCGGCTATCCCAATATCAAAATACTCTTTTCTCGATTCAATAAGCCCCTTTATACGTATGAAGGCACCCATTGTGCCAAAACTGAACATCGGTAAAAAACCTAACCAAAGTGGAATATAATACGGCAATGTCACTTTTACTTTATAATATTTAGCAGTGTAATAATGGCCAAATTCATGGGCCGTAAGAATACCAAGGAATGGTATGGAAAAATATAATCCAGCGAAAATTTCGGAAGATGTTAGCAAATCCTCACCATACATGACCCATCTGCCGGACATCCATTCCGCACCTGCAATAGTGGTAAATATGAATGTGATAATAAAAAGTAAAAGATGAATTATCCTTTTTTTACTTCCCCTATTTTCTTCCATTGGGTAATTGTTCTTTCCTTAAATGATTTCTTTCAACATAAACTGTCTGGATACCTAAGCGGTTAGCTGAATCCAGATTTTCTTTTAGATCGTCTAGTAAAATTGTTTTGGCAGGGTCAAATCCTGAGTCTCTGAGCACAATTTCAAAGGATTCAGGATCGGGTTTTCTTTCTCCGATCTCAAAGGAATAATATAATTTCTGAAAGAAATTCTTTGGGTGCCCGTAGGGAGAAATACTATTAAAATATTCTTCAAAGTATTTTACGTGAATGTGATTTGTATTGCTTAATACCACGCAATTATAGTTTTTGGTCGCTTCATAAATCCATTCTATTCTTTCAGAGGGGATATCCTGCAACATAGCTATCCACGCTTCATCAAGTAGTCTATCTTCTACTTCAATTCCTGCAAGTTGTTTCAAATTTTCGCGGAATTGATCATCATTTATTTTTCCGACTTCATAATCCCAAAAGAATTGGTATTTATCTTTTTTTGAAAATATAACGAGTTTTCTATAATGTCCATTTCCCATACTCTGGGTTCTGACGCTCTTGTCATTTTTCAGTGCAATATGGACAACCCTTCTGTCGTGGGGATTAATATGATTGATGGTGGAGGGTTTTCCGGTTCTTTTGGTTTTAGCGGCCAGCCGGACGGCAAGCTTTTTCAGAGAGGTTTTTCTGGTTTCCAGATATCCTTCAACATCGACCTCGATTCGGACTTTTTTTTCGTTGTGTTTGTTAACGATTCTGTCAACAAGGTATTGTATGGCTTCAAGGGTTTGACCTCGTTTACCGATAAGAACGGCGGGATTACCCCCCTTGACCTTGAACAATAGTCTATCTGAATGA
>Ga0209536_100016664_pt1 | contig 10440 bp, 7 predicted proteins | sample DeeMarSeWOR28_12_FD_187461 | JGI IMG/M metagenome (GOLD analysis project Ga0209536, IMG submission 187461) | Marine sediment microbial communities from White Oak River estuary, North Carolina - WOR-2-8_12 (SPAdes) (version 2) | ecosystem: Environmental > Aquatic > Marine > Intertidal zone >...
AAATACCCTGTTCCAACCGGCTCTATCTGGGGGAGGCTGCCAATCATGTTATAGCGGTCCCATAATTGGTATTGACCGGCCGGAAGGATTGGCAGCAAGCCCAGCGTTTCGCGAAAATTATCCACCGGCTTTCTGAAAACAATCCTGATCGTCTGGGAATTCAAGACATCAATGGTACTGATCAAACGGGCCATAAACAGATCCGGTGATTGCAGGGCAAATTTTTTATAAAGATTAAAGGTAAACTGAACATCACCGGCATCAAGTACCGATTCATCATGAAATCTGACATTCGGTCGGATGGTTACGATCCAGCTGCGGGCATCTTCCTGTTTGCTGGACATCGCGATCGCATGCTCAACGGTGCCATCCTGCGCTCTGCTGAACAACCCATATCCAAAAACCAGCTGTCTGAATTCTCTTTCATAGGGTGATTCAATGAAAAGCGGATTAAAATGAACCGGTTTTGAGTACACATATCCCAGTTTCAAACGATCCCCGTAGGTAGCGTTTTCATTTAACAGCTGTGCTTGAAGGGTACCTGTAAAAATAAATAGTGAGAACAGGAGTATCAATTGAGTGAATCGCAAATGCGGTCATCTCCAGATTATTGGAAGAGACAAATGTTAATAAAATTATACACATAAGGCAATAAATTGCAATTTAGTCCTCTTGATTCTGTTTTATGTGATTATTAAAATGAACTTTACTGATAATCGCATTTGGATTGACATATGCAAAGAATTTATACGGTAGTAATCATTGCGGCACTTCTCGCCTGTACAAAACTGCAGCCCGGATCAGCTCGACTGGTTGATATCGAGCAGGTAAATCCAAATATTCTTCTGGATATCCGGTACGCCACAACAGATAACTTCTTAAACGAGGCGGTTTATCCTTCGGCCCGCTGCTTTTTACTTGAGCCTGTCGCCATGCGCCTGGATTCCATTCAAAGGGAATTAGAAACCAGGGGATTGGGTTTAAAGATTTTTGATGGCTATCGCCCTTTTTCGGTTACCCGCAAAATGTGGGAAATATTACCTGATGACCGGTATGTGGCCAACCCTAAAAACGGATCACGCCATAACCGGGGCGCAGCCGTCGATGTCACCCTGGTGGATTCAACTGGGAATGAACTGGAGATGCCCACCGTATTTGATGATTTTAGTGAAAAGGCCGGTCATGATTTTATGGATCTCCCGCAGCACATCCTGACTAACCGGTCACTTTTAAAGGAGATCATGACCAAATATGGATTTATGCCTATAAAAACCGAATGGTGGCATTACGATCTTAAGAATTATGAACAATATCCGATATTGGATAAGACATTTGAAGAAATTGATCTTGAAAATTTATAGGATTCAGTAACGAGGTTATGAATGAAATTGAAGTATGGTGAATATCTATGGCATAACGAAAAATTTATAAAATGGAACGATGCACATATACATGTGATGTCGCATGTTGTCCATTATGGCTCATCCGTTTTTGAAGGGATCCGGGCATACGATACAAACCAAGGACCAGCCATCTACCGGCTTAAAGATCACATCAGGCGTCTGAAAGATTCGGCAAAAATCTACCGTATGGATGTTCCGTGGAATGTGGAAGATTTATGTCAGGCATGTGTTGATACGATTAATAAAAACCAGATGGGCGCCTGTTATATTCGCCCGGTCATTTTTCGTGGTTTTGGAACCTTTGGTGTCGATCCTACACCTAATCCGATTGAAACCTACATTATTATCTGGGAGTGGGGTAAATACCTGGGTCCTGAAGCACTGGAAAATGGCGTCGATGTATGTTTCTCCTCCTGGAACCGGATGTCACCAAACACTTTTCCGGCCATGGCCAAGACCGGCGCCAACTATATGAATTCGCAGCTGATCAAAATGGAAGCGATAAATAACGGATATGTAGAAGGCATTGCACTGGATGCAAACGGATTTATTTCGGAAGGAAGCGGAGAGAATATCTTTGTGGTACGCGGCAATAAAATTCTGACACCCCCGATCAGTGCCTCAATCCTGCCCGGTATTACCAGGGATACGGTGATCCATATCCTCGAGGATCTGGGTTACGAAGTAGCTGAAACTCCTTTACCGCGTGAAATCGTATATATTTCAGACGAAGTTTTTTTTACCGGCACAGCCGCTGAGGTTACCCCTATCCGCAGCATCGATAAAACCCCTGTCGGGACCGGGAAACGTGGGCCGGTTACAAAAAAGGTACAGGATGAATTTTTTGCTATTTTCAGCGGAAAACGCAAAGTACCCGAGGATTGGTTAAGATACCTTCATAAGCGAATGTAACCACCGATTTACACAGAATATCAGATCATATTAAAGTCAGAGTACTGCGGATAACCTGATCAGAATTGAGTCAACATTTGTTTTTAAGTGAATTTTAATGGTCAGAAAGCAAAACAGGCTAAATAAAAAAAAGGCGTGGAATTCACGCCTTTTTTATTATCAGAATTGTCCGCTGGTCCCCAATCCGGGTTCATCATTCAGGATCAGTTTTCCCTCCTCGACAAGTGCCCCTTTAAAGGGATCATCTTTCAGCAAAAGATTACCATCAAGGTCAGCCCAGTCCACGAGAGGTGAGAGATGGGCAGCTGCCGATATGGCGATGGAACTTTCGATCATACATCCGAGCATGATCTTCATATTCATTGATTTTGCCAGATGGATCATACGCAGCGCTTCCTGAAGCCCCCCGGCTTTCATTAATTTGATATTGATACCGTCATAAGCTTCGGCCAGTTTGGGAATATCGGCGGCGGTCTTTACCGCCTCATCAGCGACAATTGGCATATCTACACGGTCACGCAGCCAGCGGGTTTCCTCGATCATTTCTGACGGCATCGGCTGTTCGACAAACTCTACCCCCATACTTTTAAGCCATTTTATTTTTTCCAGAGCAACTTCTTTTGTTTTCCAGCCTTCATTGGCATCTACCCGGACAGGTTTGTCGGTTATACTTCTTACCGCATCCATTATTTCGGCATCATTTTCCCGACCGACCTTGATCTTGAGTACAGGATATTTTTCGGCCTCACGTACTTTTTGTTTCACGATCTCTGGCGTATCAATTCCGATGGAGAAAGATGTTATCGGTGTTTTTGACTTGTCCAGTCCCCAGAATTTATAAAGCGGTACCTGCAGACTTTTACCCACCCAATCCATCAATGCCATATCCAGCGCACAGCGGGCACAATTCTGATCGGTTATACTTCGGAAAATTTCATCTTTCAGATCAACGTAATGCCACAGATCCGCATTTTCAAATATCCCCTGAATGCCTTTGATCCGGGTGGTGGTTTTTTCAGCATCCTCCCCATAGCGGACGTTTGGTGCAGCTTCACCATATCCGGCGATACCATCTTTTTCAATTTTTACAAATACATTATCCTTATAATCACTCGAGTTCCGAGAAATGGTCCAGGTATGTGCTAATATAAGACGCTTGGTCTTAATCTCAATCATGGCCGCTCCTTTGCTTTCCATGGAATTTGCCAGCACGGTCACAGGGATTTTACTGAGTATTGTCATCCCGGCAACCGAAGCTCCGGTCACTTTTAAAAAATGTTTTCGATTCATAGACTTCCCCATATAATTACAGACGTTTTATAAAGCGAAAAGTACGCTTTCTGTAGGCATTGAATAAGGGATCAGTTTCATCCAGGCTGTTGATGTGGACATCGTTGCTGCAGTGAATAAAATATGAGCCTCCGAGACAAATACCAACATGTGTAATCCGTTCAGGGGGTCCAAAAAATATCAGGTCTCCCGGATTTATATTTCCATAAATACTGTCCGGCAGGATCTCCTGCCCTAACTCGGCCTGCATATTTGCATCTCTTGGCAGCAGACGTCCTTCCATTCTGAAGACCGTGCTGGTAAACCCGGAGCAGTCAAATCCTTTTGATGAATGGCCACCCCACAAATAAGGAATGCCAAGCAGATCTTTCGCCTGTGCAATAATATCATTTCCATTTGGCGCGGCCGATCCGTCCGCAGGATGATAGGGTTGCAGGACCGCTGACCGGATAAATGCATCCTGTCCACCTGCGATACTCACCTGCGTCCAGGCGCCGCGTTCGCCGATCCATTTGAAGACCGAACCTAAAACAGCATCCGAAATTACAGTACTGTTATCATCCGGTTGACTGAATACCTGTGCATAATTTTTTTCGACCACCACCTTGCGTGCCTTTTCCCATTCTGACAGAGCCGGGGCATCGATCCTGGAAAAACTTCCTCCTGTCACCCAGCCGATATATCCTGTCGGGGTTTGCACCAGGTACCAATAACTTTTTCGCTTGAAGACTTTCAACACCATTCCGCTTATCACCTGATCAACCATTTCAGCACTATGCTTTGGAACACGGCGTAAATTGGCCACGCTGACTTTTACCAGGGCATAAACAGAATCTCCCATTTCCGCAGAAGGCAGCAGGTCGATCTGCACCTGCGCTTCAGTTGGATCAATATATCGCTCCACCAGCGTTTCCAGAGCCTTCTTAGCCTCAGGCACCGATGTCTCAGCGGTTATATGCCAATTTCCGTCCCGATAAACCGTATCGATTTTGAAAATATTTGTACGCTGGTCAGGAACCCATCTGGTGCGAATACTATCTATGGCCGAAGCAAATCCATCCGGCAGATCACTCTCCAAAGAGCAGCTCGTGATGAAACTGGTCATCAAAGTTGCCAACAGTATTAAAATCCGGTATCGCTCCATGATCATCTCCGTTTGTCATGACTGAAGCTAAAATTTAAGAATTCACACCGCTCAAACAAAGCATTTGTTTGATCAATTGTTTAAATTATTGCAGCCAAAAAACACTTATATTAATGGAATTTGAATATATCGCTGTTTTTCTTATCGGATTTCTGGGGGGATTCAGCCATTGCATTGGCATGTGCGGCGGCTTTGTTATGACCTACACACTCAAGATCCGGGAGAATGATCCCACTTCTACCCCGGGCCGCTGGCAAAAAATCACGCCGCATCTACTTTATAACGGCGGACGGATAGTGACCTATACGGTTCTCGGAGAAATTTTCGGATTCCTGGGGGGAACTCTCGGGGTGATTTTTGCTATTCGCGATCTACAGGGAATTCTGCAATTAGGTGCCGGCCTGGTTATGATTCTTATCGGACTCGATCTTTCCGGCTGGCTAACCGGATTAGGACCCGATTCCTTTCCCGGTACCCGGTTATTCAAGAAAATCGTCACCGTTTTGTTTCAATCCGTTAATCGTAATAATATATTTGTTCTGGGATTAATTCTGGGATTAATTCCCTGTGGCCTTGTTTATGTTGCCGGTGCAAAAGCTGCCGCGACACAGAGCATAATCGGGGGCGGATTGACTATGCTTTTCTTTGGATTGGGCACTTTGCCGGCTATGATTATCACCGGTCTCACAGTTGATCTTATCTCTGATAAATTAAGACACCGGCTTTATCGTCTGGCTTCCATCCTGGTCATAGCTCTAGCAATAATAACAATCCTGCGAGGAATAGACAGCCTGGGCTGGTATAAATTTTATTGGCTGTTCTGATAATTATCGATTCCGGGAAATAATTATCATCGCTGGTATATACTACTACATTTTTTAATAGACGATCTCCCGGCAGATTTTGTGACTGAAGATTATTTATATTGTTTTTATTGAACTTATCTGTGAATTTTAGCTATCGGCTCAATTGTGATAAATTTTGTCATATTTGGCATTACATTTGCGTAATACCTGTACTACTTAAATTATACCGGTGTATTATGTATATTACAATGAACAGTGATTATGCATTACGGGCAATGATGCGGCTCGCTGAGGAAGGGAACGGAATAATCATCCCGATCGCACAGATATCAAAATCTGCTGAGATCCCGGAGGCCTTCCTGAGAAAAATTGTTCCGCGGTTGCAGAAAGCCGGCCTGATCCGAACTTCCCGTGGCAACCAGGGCGGGATATCTCTTGCCAGACCGGCCCATTCCATTTCAGTGCTTGATATCCTGATTCCGGTTGAGGAAAGTCTGTCTATGCACCGGTGTGTTCTGGATGACAGTGACTGCCATCGCAAAAATTTTTGCGCCATGCAAACCGTTTGGCAAGATATAAACGATGAGGTCCGGCATTTACTGGCCGACCGTACCCTTCAGCAACTTGTCAGCTGACAGCAAAGGATCTGATTCACTTGAAAACCAACCTGCAGCATAAAGATTCTGATGTTAACACCGGACTTCACCGTTGTTACCACTGTGGTGATACCTGCCCGGATGACCGCATCGCCATCGGTGAGAAGCTGTTTTGTTGCCGGGGGTGCAAACTCGTATATGAACTATTATCGGAGCATGATCTTTGTGCTTATTATGATCTAACCAAGACCCCCGGAATTTCCCCTCAGGAAGCCGGAGTGAAAGCAAAATTCGCCTATCTGGATGATCCCCATTTATCCCTTCAGATCCTTGACTTTGATGACGGTACCACCAGCCGTGTCACGCTGAAACTTCCGGCGATTCATTGCAGTTCCTGTATCTGGCTGATTGAAAATTTATACACGGTTAACGAGGGTATTTCTTCTTCACAGGTAAACTTCCCGCGCAAAGAGGTTACCATCCAGTTTGACCCGCGAATAGTCAAATTACGCGCCATTGTTGAACTGCTGACTTCTATCGGGTATGAGCCGGAAATTAACCTCGCCAGTATCGAGCAAAAGGTATTAAAAGAAACTACCCGCAATCTTTACCTGAAAATTGGTATTGCCGGATTTGCTTTTGGTAACATAATGCTTCTGAGTTTTCCCGAATATCTCGCTTTACAGGATTCTGTCCCACCGGAATTTGGACGTTTTTTTGGCTTTCTGAGCCTGATCCTGGCCCTGCCCGTGTTGCTTTACAGCAGCCTGGAATACTTTCAATCTGCCGTGAATGGTCTGAAACAAAGAACGATTAACATGGATGTACCCATCTCTCTTGGAATCCTCACCCTCTTCCTGCGCAGCAGTTTTGAAATTATTACCATGTCAGGTACAGGATATATGGATTCGTTTACCGGATTGGTGTTTCTGCTGCTCGTTGGAAAATTATTTCAAAAGAAAACCTATGATTCACTTTCATTTGAGCGGGATTACAGATCTTATTTTCCAATATCTGTTCTCCGCAAGGAACGGGACGGTGACCAAACGGTACCGATCTATCGCCTTAAAATAAACGACCGTATCCTGATCCGCAATCAGGAATTGATCCCTGCGGATGCCGTATTAATTCGCGGAAATGGTAATATTGATTATAGTTTTGTCACCGGAGAGGCCCAGCCGGTAAAAAAGGAATCCGGCGACCTGATCTATGCCGGTGGCAGGCAGATCGGCAGTACTATTGAACTTGAAATCGTAAAGGAAATATCTCAAAGTTATCTGACCCGGCTGTGGAACACCGACGCGTCAGTACCGGAGCAAAAACATGATGTTTCCGCGCTTGCAAACAGGGTCAGTAAGTATTTTACGATAACCGTCCTTCTGGCAGCAACACTTGCTGCTTTTTTCTGGCTTCCGGAGCAAACAGGGCGTGCCCTGAATGCCTTTACGGCGGTACTGATTATCGCCTGTCCCTGCGCGCTGGCCCTTTCAACTCCTTTTACGCTGGGAAATGTTCTCCGTATTTTTGGGCGCAACGGTTTTTATCTTAAAAACACAGAAGTTATCGAAAGAATGTCCCGACTGACTAAAATTGTATTTGACAAAACCGGCACGCTGACCCGGTCTGAAAGGTCACGGCTTACCTTCCATCCGGCCAGCGGGGAGCGCTCAAAACTGACATCACAGGAAAAAGCCCTGATCACAACACTCGCCGGCCAGTCGGCACATCCCCTGAGTCGTTTCATAGCCGATCATTTGAGCAGCCACACCGGGTTAGACATCAGGGATTTTACCGAACTACCCGGGCAGGGGCTGTTTGCAAAAATAGATGGGATTGATGTTAAGCTCGGTTCAAATGACTATATCGGCCGCGATCCGGTGGAGGATTCCGCGAGTCTGGTATTCATCAGCATCCATAACACCTACAGAGGATATTTTTCAGTTCATACACGCTACCGCAGTGGCCTGGAGCGATTGGTCAGGCAACTTCAGTTCAGATATAAAACAGCCCTGCTAACCGGAGATAATGAAAAAGAACGGGATAATCTGAAGAAAATATTTGGCACTAAAGCAGATATATATTTTCGTCAATCCCCTTTTGACAAGCTGGCTTACATCCGGGCACAGCATCAGGCGGGAGAACGGGTATTAATGATCGGTGACGGTTTGAACGATGCCGGAGCGTTGCGGGAAAGTGATGTCGGGATTTCCCTTTCTGAAGACATTCATAGTTTTTCTCCGGCTTCTGATGCAATTTTAGATGCAAATTCTTTTACTCATCTGTCAGAATTTCTTAAATTTTCGGGATTGAGTATAAAAATTATTATCACCAGCTTTATAATTTCATTTTTATATAATTTTATCGGGTTGTTTTTTGCCGTTCAGGGTACGCTTTCGCCGCTTATAGCTGCTATCCTGATGCCGGTAAGTTCGATCTCGGTTGTCCTGTTCACTACCGGCATGACCAGATTCTTTGCCCGGAGAATGAATTTGTCCGGATCCGGATTGAGCGGCAGGAGTTTATCGTCTTGAGTGTCATGTTTATACTAATACTGGCCAGTTTGTTCATCGCCGTATTCTTTTTGATCGCTTTCTTGTGGGCTGTAAAGAGTGGTCAGTTCGATGACCGCTATACACCTTCTATCAGGATGTTACACGATGATAAAAAAAAGACGTCCATTTCAAATAACAGTAAGCAGAACCAGAGTGAAACAAGGGAGAATTGATTTATGGCGGTAGAGACTTTTAATTATGACAACCGAATTGTCAGGAATTTTGCCCTTGCGACAACAATCTGGGGTGCCGTCGGTATGCTGGTCGGCGTGCTGATTGCCTTTCAGATTTATCTGCCCGCACTCAATTTTGGCATTCCCTACACGACATTTAGTCGATTGCGCCCGTTGCACACCAATGCAGTTATTTTTGCCTTTGTTGGAAACGGGATTTTTATGGGTATCTATTACTCTTTACAACGTTTATGTAAAACCAGGATGTTCAGTGATGTTCTGAGTAAATTTCATTTTTGGGGATGGCAGCTGATCATCCTTTCCGCCGCCATTACCCTTCCGCTGGGCATCACCGTTAGCAAGGAATACGCGGAACTGGAATGGCCCATCGATCTGATGATCGCTGTCGTATGGGTAGCTTTCGGGATCAACATGATCGGGACGATCATAAAACGCAGAGAGCGGCATATGTATGTTGCGATCTGGTTTTATCTAGCTACCTTTTTTACCATCACAATTCTGCACGTTTTCAATTCAATCGAGATCCCGGTCAGCTTTCTTAAAAGTTATCCCGTATACGCGGGTGTGCAGGATGCACTGGTTCAGTGGTGGTATGCTCACAATGCCGTCGCATTTTTTCTGACCACCCCCTATCTTGGTCTGATGTATTATTTTCTTCCCAAAGCAGCGGACCGACCGGTGTATTCCTATCGTCTTTCCATTGTTCACTTCTGGGCGTTGATTTTTATTTACATCTGGGCCGGTCCTCATCATCTGCTTTATACGGCTTTACCCGATTGGATCCAATCGCTGGGAACGGTGTTCTCCATCATGCTGATTGCCCCATCCTGGGGTGGTATGTTGAACGGATTATTAACGCTACGGGGAGCATGGGACCGGGTACGTGAAGATCCGATCCTTAAATTTATGGTAGTGGCAGTTACCGCCTATGGTATGGCGACCTTTGAAGGACCGATGCTCTCCATAAAAAGCATCAACGCACTAAGCCATTACACCGACTGGACAATTGCCCATGTTCATGTCGGTGCGCTTGGCTGGAACGGGTTGCTGACATTCGGGATTCTGTACTGGCTCATCCCGCGGCTTTACAACACCAAACTCTATTCGATCAGGCTCGCCAACATTCATTTTTGGATCGCCACCCTTGGCATGATCTTTTACGCAATTCCCATGTATTGGGCAGGTGTCACCCAGGGTCTCATGTGGAAAGAGTTTACCGCTGAGGGATATTTGCAGTATCCATTATTTCTTGAAACCGTGTTGCAGATCGTACCCATGTATATCATCCGCTCAATTGGCGGTACGATCTATTTTCTTGGTGTATTTTTTATGTTCTATAATATTTACAAAACCATTAAGTCCGGAAAATTGATCGCGGAAGAACAGGCACAGGCACCGGCGCTTGTGTATCAGAAACCATCAAAACTGAAGCAGGTGTTCAACCACCGCTGGCTGGAAAGCCGTCCGGTACAATTTATTGTACTTTCTGTGATTGCCGTTGCCATTGGCGGTCTGGTCGAAATTATCCCCACATTCCTGATCA
>Ga0209536_100016665_pt1 | contig 10439 bp, 9 predicted proteins | sample DeeMarSeWOR28_12_FD_187461 | JGI IMG/M metagenome (GOLD analysis project Ga0209536, IMG submission 187461) | Marine sediment microbial communities from White Oak River estuary, North Carolina - WOR-2-8_12 (SPAdes) (version 2) | ecosystem: Environmental > Aquatic > Marine > Intertidal zone >...
GCCCCCAGAGATTACAACATAGTTCTCAGGCCACGAACGACCAGGATTATGTGAAGGAGGAGCTATGGTACAGAGTTTTAGAGAAGTTCTCAAATCTGATAGATTCGTTATAACCAGCGAAATCGGCCCACCAAAAGGTACGAATATTGAGAAGATGCTTCATCACATCGATCTTCTCAAGGATAAAGTAGATGCGCTTAATGTTACTGATCACCAGAGTTCCGTTATGCGATTCCCTTCCATTGGCGGTTGTTTGGCTGTTAAGGAACAAGGAGGTGAGCCCATATTACAGATGACCTGTCGCGACCGTAATCGGCTTGCACTTCAAGCCGAGCTTCTCTTCGCGTATACCCGCGGCGTAAGAAACGTGCTCTGTCTGACTGGGGATGCTGTTGTAGTGGGCGACCACAAGGCAGCCAAGAGCGTTTTCGATCTGGATTCAGCACAGTTGCTACAGACAATTCGGCAGCTAGAAACCGGTAAAGATCTGGGGGAGAATGAGTTAGACGGGGCTGTGGAGTTCTGTGCCGGAGCCATAGTTACACCTGAAGCAAATCCGATTGAGCCTCAGTTAATTAAATTTGAAAAGAAGATTGAAGCCGGGGCTGAGTTCTTTCAGACGCAAGCCATCTATGACCTGGATAAATTTGCCAAGTTTATGGAACATGCCCGCCAGTTCCCGGTCAAGATACTGGCGGGTATTATTCTGCTTGTGTCAGCCAGGATGGCTATGTATATGACCGAAAATGTCCCGGGAGTCTTTGTGCCCCAGAACTTGATTGATGAATTAGCGACTGCTCCTAAGGGCGAGGCTATCAACAAAGGTATAGAAATCGCTGGTCGGATGATTGCCACTCTAGAAAAAGAGTCTATATGCGATGGAGTTCATGTCATGGCTATAGGCCGGGAAGAGGTGGTTCCCGACATTCTTAAAGCTGCAGGGCTAGCTACCTAAAATATTTCCTAATAACGAAGCCTTCCAGCAAGTAAAGGACAGCAATAAATTAATACCCTTTGTATCGTTTCTTGTGCCGAATTATAATCTTCATTTACCGCCCTTGGTTTATGGAGGTTATTTTAAGTAACGTCTTGCACGAGGAATTATCATGCCCTTAACAAGATTCATCAAGGACGTGCTGAGGAAGCCAGAAGCAATCCCAACCCCCGGTGCCATATTCTACAATGCGACCGTGATAGAAGTTCTTCGTAAACCTGAAGCAAAGATAGCTAAAGACATAGCGGAAAAGATGAGAAAGGGGACTATTCTTGATTTAGGTTCGGGGACAGGCTACTCATCAATAGAAATTGCCAAGAGGGTACCCAATATGCAGGTCTATGGCATCGACCTCAGCAGGCAAATGATCAAGATTGCTAAACGCCATGCAAAGGATGTTGATAATGCCCGATTTGTATTTGGCAATGCAGCCATACTCCCTTTTAAGGATAATTCGATAGTCCTTGTGGTTAGTACGGGCGCTTCGCACCACTGGAAGGTACCACACGTGGTGTTTGATGAATGCCATCGTGTTCTAGAAGTCGGCGGGGAAGCCTGGATATATGATGGTTGCCCTGAGGTTTTCGAAAACCGGGCTGATAGAAGAAAAATCAACGAGAAATACGGGTTCCTAGTTAGCCGCCTTGGACGCAGAACCTCTATACTACATAGTTTCACCATGGGAGAATACCAGACTGTAATTAAGGACATGCTGGAACAAACCGTATTCAAAGACAGCTACCAGATGGCATTGACAGACATCTGGATGAAGATCACGCTTAAAAAACGTAAATGAGTCCGTTGCTATTGCACAATTTTTAATCATCTAATCAAGCTTATTACGCCTGATAACCTAGAGAGGCTAATCTGAGAGACTCCCGTTAAACACAAAGGCAAGCATTAGAAAAGCGAGGATGTAATTCTATTTTGTGGCATTATGCGGGCGCAGCCCGGTCACACGATATACCTCAATGGGTGCCGACTTGCCCTTAAGCCTCTGTGCTTCGAGTATCTCGACATCTATATTATCCTTTGTTTGATTGTACGTCCCAGCACCGATCCAGACTTCACCACCCGGGGCGCTGCTACAAATGCGTGAAGCAACGTTAACAGAATCTCCAATCACAGTGTATTCAGTACGTCCAACCGAGCCTATATTACCGGCTAAGGCTATACCAGTGTTAATGCCGATACCAAATTGCACCAATATGGTACGGTCACTACTTTGCTGTAATTCAGTAAGCCTTCGCTGTGCTTCCCAAGCTGCTCGTACTGCTGACAATGCGTGCTCTGGTTGAGATTGCGGTGCGTTCCATACCGCCATGATGTTGTCGCCGGCAAACTTGTTAACTATACCGTCAAACTGCACTACCGCATCGGTTACAGCAGACAAGTAAGTATTGAGCATTTCTACTACAGCTTCGGGGGCCAACTGCTCACTTATCTGCGTGAAATTACGGATATCAGCGAAGAGAACACTCACCTCCCTCTGTTCACCCCCGAGTTGAAGCTCCCCAGTATCAGCCCGGTTAACTATCTCCTTAGCTATTTGGGGCGAAATATAACGACCAAAAAGGTCCTTAACAAATCGTTTATCCGACTGCTCACTAACGACCATATAAACAACATCACTGATATAGAGTACTGGAAGCAGTAATAGGGGATAGAATAGGCACAGGATATAACCTCGGTCGAAAGCAAAGAAGCTGCCTATTAGGTAAGCAACAAATAAGCCTATGGTTATTCCCGCTCCTTTAGCTATATCGGTCCAGTACCAGGTGCCACAACGAGGCAAGGCAAAGGCAGTGATGCCAATTAACAACAGCATAATCATTAAGGTGATGATGGGGCTGGTCTCTACAAGGAAACGCCCTGTGAGTATAGTATCCATTGCACCGGCGTGTATAAAGACGCCGGGAACATTGCTGACAGCAGTGGGAATTGCCCAGGTGTCGGGTTCACCGGTGGCGGTCATCCCGATCAACACTATCTTGTTGTTTACTAGCGATGGGTCGAAATCGCCGCTGATAATATCACCATAGGGGATATATGGTCGTTGTCCAATATCGGCCGAAAAATTGATACGTAGATAGTACGAGATATCAACCGGAATATCACGAGCCAATAAGTAAACGGTGCCGTTTTCGAGCGGATATTCTTGCGGTAGAGTCATGGCGAAATGCCTGTAAAGCACAGCCAGCGTCAATGAAGGATAGACCTGTCCTGAGCTTGACTTAACAATCAGCGGTAGTCGCCTTACCGTGCCATCGCCGTCTGGAATTACATTAGCGTGCCCAATATTACTGGCAGCCTGTTCCAGGGTATCTATTGGCAGTATGAAATTATCATAGGTAATCTCATCTCTCGTTGGAGACACAAGCTGAGTTCCCACAGCTGCCAGGACAACATTATCCGCTTCGACCATTGTTGTCGCCAACAACTCATCGTCGGCCGAACTATCGGCGAAGATGACGTCAAAGCCGATTACTTTGGCTCCAGCCTGGCTCAAGTTATCGATAGCCTGAGCATGGAGGCTGCGCGGCCAATCCCCCCAACGTCCATAAGTATCAAGCGTATTATCATCAATACCAACAACAATAATATTAGGAGATGGAACTTGAGCAGTAAAAAGCTGGTCTGACAACCAAAGATTTACACTATAGAACGGTTGAAACAATAGAGCCAGAAGCGTGTAGAGGCAACCCACCCCTATGATTATCAGAGTATGATAAAGGCGCTTGCGTTGGCGTCTGGTTCTTCTATGCCTGGGTAACTGATTAACTGTAATCTCGACTCGCCTCTAGAGATATTTTACTGGTTTCTAAGACATCCTGGCTACCATAATATACTGTTCTTACCTTGGTATAATCAAGCTGGAAAATGTATTGGTAATACCCCGGCAATCCAGTTAATAACTACACTCACCAGCAAAGGAAACTGAAACGAGAGCGTCCGCGACCAAATATCCGTAGGCAGCCTCATCATCGCCCTCACCAGGGTCCGGTTCGACAAACCAGCCGTCAGGAAGAGTCTCTTCGTCTACATAGTACTCGCAGTACGGCAAATCTACCCAGACGTAATAGTAGCGTCCCCCGGCAACGGTGATGGTGTTTTCTGTTTCATGATGAGTACCATCCACTCGCTCTTTAGTATCTTTGTCCATAGCATACTCGCCAAGGGTATCATCCCAGATAAATATTGGAGCCCCCGGCTCTGCGGTGACATGAATCTCGGCAGACGTTTCGTGAACAGTAACACTTACGTTAGCTGTATCGGTACCGCCACGACCGTCGCTGACGGTGTAGGTGAAGCTATCGATACCATTGAAGCCAGGTTCCGGGCCGTAACTAACGTGTTGATCATCAATGAGGTCGACATAGCCATGAGTTCCTTGAGTCACCGACTCCACAGCCAGTGAATCACCAGGATCGGGATCGTAATCATTGTCCAGGACAGGGATGACCACCAGAGTATGCTCATTAGTTACAGCATCATCATCCTCTGCCACCGGCATAAGATTAGGTGTTTGACCGGGTATCATAATGCATCGTTCCCCTTCAGGAATCTGCAGTTCCACACCCTGCGCAATCACATATATGTTCCCCTCCAGATTAGTCACCAATGTTGTGCCGTCTACGTAGGTAAAATTGTTTCGTAGGACCTGAATTTTCACGCCACTGCCCCTCACCCCCACTACACCACTTGGTGTTTCAACTTCATAGCTGGATGCCGGGTCAAGAATCGCTGTAACGCGGCTTATGGTAGTCCCTATTGTTTGAAGAAGACCGACGGTTGTGATGCCAGTGTCACAGGCAAAATCCAGCGAGAGAATTTGGATCTCGGTGTCAGGCCATAATTCCATAGTACTGCCGTCGAAGAAAATAATTTCCGCACTTGAATTACCGCTCGTCTTTGCGGCATCTCCGATATCCAATTCCATCCCTTGCTCCGCCGGCAACCAATCGTCTGTACCTTCCTTCATGATGAGTACTTCACCCTCGGTTATGGAAAGTATAGTCAGCGTCGAACACGGCGATCCCTCACCACAACCAACGACAATCGAAGCCACTAAAACGGTCAGAGCAAGTATTAATAGCAGTTTTTTACGCATGGCAAGCCCTATAAGTACCTTGGAGGTTTTACTGGAAGCATAGGCTTCTGAGGATATCTATTGTTCATCTACAATGTTTTACAGATATATAAATCGTAATGTCTATCAGACGATTTCAAAATTCTTCAACTACCGACTGGTATTAATATACTAAATAACAGTATAGGAAGGCAGCCGATCTCTCTTACTCGATAGTAAAATGAACCGGATGGATAACTGGGTTGATAAAGCCTGCTTTCGCATATCCATAGGTAACTTGATTATCGCCAGCGGGCTCATACCATGTTACAACCCAACCACAGGGACGCATCGACACCTGGAATGTGTTGTTCTGTGCTTCCACCCAGACATAATAGTAGTGCCCTGCAGCAACATCGACGCTGTCGGATGTTACATGGTTGGTTCCGTCTACAAGCTCTTGAGTATCCAGGTCTGTGGCCCACCCACCGGTGGTATCATCCCAGATAAGTATTGACGCTGTCGGCCCAGTATCTACATGGACGTAAATAGTGGCAGTGTCGGCGACCGTGACATTGACGGTAGCTGTGTCAGTACCGCCTTTACCATCGCTTACCGTATACTCAAAGCTGTCGGTACCATTAAAGCCAGCGGATGGAGTGTAGGTGATATAGCTCCCATTATGGGAGACCGAGCCATTAGTACCTTGAGTTACTGAGTCCACAGTTAGTATATCACCAGAATCGAGATCGGAGTCGTTACTCAGGACATCGATTACAACCGAAGTATCCTTTTTGGTAATGGCACTATCGTTTACTGCTACCGGTGGGTCGTTTACACCATTAACAGTAATGGTTACTGTAGCAGCATCGTTGCCACCATGGCTGTCGGATACCATGTAGGTGAAGCTATCAGTGGTTGAGCTGCCAGCCTGCAGATACTCGAATTGTTCATCAGGGTCATAGGTGAAGGAGCCATCCGCATTCCAGGCTGTGACCGCACCTACGGTCCCGCTCGTATCCACCGATGTTACAGTCAGCGTATCACCGACGTCGAGGTCCGAATCATTGCTTAAAACTCCCGGAGCAGTGACAATCAACTGACTATTCTCATCGGTGATTGCAGTATCGTCCTCTGCCAGCGGCTTGAAATTAGGTGACTGACCCTCCACAAAAATCAATGTTTGCCCCAAAGGGATCGGCAGTTCCATGCCCTGCCAAATGGCATACACATCCCCTTCTTCATTAGTTACTGAGGCTGTACCATTTCCGCCGACAGTGACTATCACGATACTACCTCTAACACCCGCCACGCCGGTTGGCGTTTCGACTTCGTAGCTGGATCCCGGGTCGAGAAGCTTCGTTACACGGCTTATGGTAGTCCCTAATGTCTGCTGCATGGTGATGGTTGAGACGCTGGTATCACAGACAATATCAAGTGAGAGAATTTTGACCTCGGTACCAGACTCCAGTTCCATGGTGCTGCCGTCGAAAAAAATAATTTCGGCACTAGAATTACCACCGGTCTTTACGCCATCTCCCACCTCCAATTCAATTCCCATTCCCGCATTCACCCAATCGTCCGTACCTTCCTTCATTATGTATACTTCACCTTCGGTAATGGAAAGTATAGTGAGCGTCGATGGACAGGGTGACTCACCGCCTTCACAGCCGATTAAAGTGGAGGCCACCATAATAGATAGAAGAAGGACTGCAAGCAATTTCTTACACATACCATACCTCCGGCAAGTGTTCACAGTGTTTTGCCATCAACATAGACTTTTAAGGGCGTCTATTGAATTTACTTGTTCAGCCACCCAACTCACATTTTTCTCAATGAATTTTTAAGTAACTAATATGATAATCACATTAGCAGAAATTGTAAATTACCAGCGATAGACAAACCGCCACTTTACATTATACAATAAGTATTATTCTGTTTTGGTTGGCATGGATTATGACTAGAGAAATAGTTAAAAGCGGAGATACGACAATAGATAGGAGCTTGTTGTATGGAAATGGTTGTGAGAATTATACCGATTGCTTCACTTGCCCTGAGCCAGACTGTATTGCAAGTGAAAATGCAAAAGCAGAGGGATTCTCGCACATGCTACTTGGACAAGGAATCCTCACCGTAGACAAAACAGAGATAAAGCCTCAATTCTGCAAGTATTGTGGAAGTAATCATATCTCGCGATACGGGACAGTCAAGGGAGTAAGACGTTATTTTTGTTGTACCTGCAAACGAAAATTTACTTCTAAGAATAATCTTTTCCATATGAAGGTACCACGTTTATTTGTCGAAACCGCCCAATATCTATGGGCTAACAACTTATTGTATAGGGAAATCGCTCAATACTTTGAAGAACATTTCGGTTATTCGCCATCATTGTCTTCCATCCACAGGTGGGTACGCAGAACTCAGCCAGAAGAGTGAATACACTTAACTCTAGCTACCAATTGAAATAGGACAGTACCATACAATGCTCAGGTAAAATACTAATAAGTATGGTTTTATCTTATGAACGGAAGGGATCCCGTTCAGCAGAAATAGTCTTCTGCCCGGCTGCAAACACAGAGTACCATCAATATCTGAGGAACTGGTTGAATAGTCGGCTGTTTCCTAGCTGGAGTTCATATCAAAGCTACACTGGTATTGTCCAAATCGGTGCCAATTTGCACATGCTTGACCTCATTAATCGACACCATTGATGGTAATAGTTGCGGTAGCTGTAGCGGTGCCGCTACAGGCATCGGATACCGTGTATGTGAAACTGTCGGTAGTTGAGTCACCAGCCTCCAAGTAATCGAATTGTCCGCTAGGGTCATATATGAAAGCGCCACGAGGCCCCCAGGCGATGACTGCACCTAGAGTCTCGCTCGTGTTCACTGCCGCTACATGCAGGAGATCGTATACGTCGGGGTCGAAATCATTCAACAATACACCTGGACGATTAATTATCTTAGGGAGATGCTCAGCGGTAACGAAGGTATCGTTGTGTGCCAACGGCGGTTTGTTCGGAGGCATTAGCTCAGGCGGCAGGCCAGGCATAATGAGGCCTCTTTCGCCCGTGGGTATTAGCAGTTCCACCATGTGCGCCTCAGTTCGTACATCTCCTTCCTGATTGACTACCCATGTTGTACCGTTTCCGGTGACGCCGACTACCGCAGTCGAAGGATGAGTCGGATATGCCCTTACACTTGTCACACCGGATTCAGTTATGGTCTCATAGTCGGATGCAGGGTCGATGATTTGTGTCAGACGGGTTATTACGGTCCCGATGGTCTGCGTAATAGTAACGGTTGTGCCACCGGTATCGGTGGACACATCAACTGAAGTGATCTCGATCTCGGTATCGGCCTCTAATTCTATAGTATTGCCGTCTAGAAAGGTGATTTCAGCGCTGGAATCATTGCCGGTCTTCACAGTGTCTCCCACTACCAAGGACATGCCGACCTGTCCTTCTCCCCAACTATCGGTGCCTTCCTCCTTAACGGATACATCTCCTTCCATTTCCGAAAGTGTAGCCACTGTAGAGGGAGTTGGTGACCCTTCACCACAGCCGACTACGACTGAGGCCACGAGAATAATAAGGGCAAGTACTGACCGGAATCTCCTAGGCACGATATGCCTCCCGTAGGCATCGAGAGCGTTTTAAAAGCAGTGTAAGTCTTTTTGGGTATCTACCGTCTATCTGCAATGCTTTACTTGCCCCAATTAATGACTAGCGTTTCTCTACCTATTTTGACTTTTCTAGCTACTAATGGGATAATTATAGTGTCCTCAACGGGCGAGAAACCCTATAATTTATTTTATTCTGGTACAATCGGTGCGTCAACAGGGTTTTATTTTATTTTAAGAGCAACAGGGGGCAAACTAGACAGAGGAGACCTTTGGTTCGTATAGAATAAAACAGGATATGACCATGACAGAGAAAAGAGCAGAAGAGATCGAAGGCTTATCCAAATTCCGGCAAAGTTACCGGAAATCTGAGGTCATATTTAAAGAAGGAAGCACCGGTAGCGAAATGTATCTCATTAGTAGCGGGAGGGTACTGCTCTCGGTTCGGCAGAATGAAACTCAAGAAGTCCCGCTGATTGTCCTTAATCCCGGTGATTTTTTCGGCGAGATGGCTCTGGTAGACGATTCGCCACGGTCAGCTACTGCCTCGGCTGTTGAGAATAACACCGAGTTAATTATCATGGATAGGGCTAGATTCCTGTTCATGGTGCGACAACAACCAGAGTTCGCTCTCAGCCTCATGCATACTTTGTGTCGGAGGCTAAGAGAAATGGACAAAAGATTACCAGCTGAAGGAACCTCAACGTGAAAGAGAAACCAATTACCGGTCGAGACCAGACTAAGGTTGAAGCGCAACCGGAGCCATCCAAAGTAATTGAACTGGCACCGGGAATTTACCAGTTTCGTGGCGAAAAGCCGGGAAGCCATGTCTATCTTATCAAAGGTGCCACCAAGAATGTTCTTATCGATACCGGTGTTGCCAGCAAATTCAATGCTTTGAAGCATCGGTTTACCGAATTAGACATGCGTGTAAAAGATATAAATCTGATTGTCCTGACACATGAACATTACGACCATATTGGTGCTACCGCCTTCTTTCATCGCACTGCCGTTGTAGCCGCGCACCGTTTAGCTGCAAACAAACTGGAATTGCAGGATGAATTTGTTACATTCAGGAAGTATAGAGACGAATCGAGCAAGCCCTTTTGGGTAGATATCTGGCTGGAGGACGGTTCCATAATTGACCTCGGGAATTATGAACTTCAGATAATACATACTCCAGGGCACACATCGGGTTGCATTTGTTTATATGAGCCAAGAGCGGGACTGCTATTTACGGGCGATACAGTATTTTCCGGAGGTACTTTGTCTGAGATAGCTGTAGGCGGTAATGTTAGCGATTATGTGAATTCAATCCGGCGTTTAAGTAATTTGAAAATGAATCAGTTTTATCCCGGTCATGGTCGAGTATCCAACACACCCGATGAAGATCTACCCAAAGCCATAATATATGCACAAACAATGCTTGATGACTGCAAGACCTTTTTTGAAGCTTTCATAAAAACCAGGAAACCGCAGGACAAGATTGGATCGGCTTTTGGTTACTGGACAGAAGCCGAGGATTAATAAATAACCACTTAACTAAAGGCCGCTTTTTTGGTTTCGAATGACCTGAAGTCCAATAGCTGCGTGCTTCTACTACAGCGTAAGCTCTTCACCCTCGTTGGGAATATCGATCGATATTCCCAACGACCTGGCTACCTCTGCGATTTCTTTCTCTATTTCAGGCTTATGCTGGGGGCTCATGTGTATTACAACCACCTTTGGTAAATAACCATTTACTCGACGGAACTC
>Ga0209536_100016666_pt1 | contig 10439 bp, 9 predicted proteins | sample DeeMarSeWOR28_12_FD_187461 | JGI IMG/M metagenome (GOLD analysis project Ga0209536, IMG submission 187461) | Marine sediment microbial communities from White Oak River estuary, North Carolina - WOR-2-8_12 (SPAdes) (version 2) | ecosystem: Environmental > Aquatic > Marine > Intertidal zone >...
TGCTGTCAAATTGACCCGCCTTATGGTATTTGCACATTTATGCTATAATCAAAGCGACAGTTGACGAATGGCGCCCCTTTGGCTTATTGGGTATTTTTACAATTTGGATTTTAGATTTTGGATTTTATACCGCTTGTCATAAATACGTTCAGCATAAAAGGATGGCGGCATAAGCGCTTGTAGCAAAAAAACCTTCCGCAAACGGAACGTTTTTTTGACAATCGCTATAGATTTCAATACAGATGAAAAAGTTGCGATTAAAATGCGCGGTGTCTTCGATCCAAAATCCAAATTCCAAAATCCAAAATCGAGGCCACTCCTTTGTATCCTATGAATATCAAAGATTTTTCAGATGAGCAGTTGGCCGGTCAGCGCCTGCTAGTCGGTTTTGAAGGCAGGCGGTTCAATCCGGATTTAAAATTTCTCATTCACGACCTCAAGGTCGGCGGCGTGATCCTTTTTTCGCAAAATATTGAAACCCCGGACCAGGTCAAAAAGCTGTGTGCGGCGATGCAGGATTATGCCCGTCTAAAAAACCAACCCCCCCTGATTATCGCCATAGATCAGGAAGGCGGTCAGGTTGCGCGACTTAAAGAACCCTTTACAGAATTTCCGGGTAATCCAGCCATGAAAGATGTCAATGATGCCATTTCTTTTGCAGAAATAACAGCTGCTGAATTAACCCGCGCCGGCATCAACATGAACCTGGCTCCCGTTATGGACGTCGCTCCGCGCGGTCTGACCAGTATCATGTCTGAAAGAGCCTTTGGTCATGATCCCGCATGGGTCTCAAAACTGGGGCTGACCGTTATTTCGCATTTACAGCGACATCATATAATGGCCGTGGCCAAACACTTTCCCGGTATCGGCCGGACTGTAGCCGATTCCCATATCGAGCTGCCCTCCTGTGAACACAGCCTGTCCGATCTGAAATCATACGACCTGATACCCTTTGCCGAAAGCATCGCGCAGGATGTTGCCGGCATTATGCTCGCCCATGTGATGTACCCGGAAATTGACCCAAAATGGCCGGCCAGCCTGTCAAAACAAATTGCCCATAGCCTCTTGCGAAAACAGATGGGCTTTGGGGGCGTAACGCTGACGGATGATCTGGACATGGGCGCCATCACCGATCATTATGATATCAAGACCGCTGTCCGTCAAATCCTCAGGGCTGGCATTGACATGGTCCTGGTCTGTCACAAGGGCCCTAATATTGAAATTGCGTATCAAGCGATTTTAGATGGGCTGCGCCGTTCGCGGGATACACGCACCAAAGGCATGGCGTCGGTGAAAAGAATTATGGCGCTCAAAAAGAAGTATTTAGGAATTTAGGAATTAGGGAATTTAAGAATTCAGATATTAAGGTTTTAAGAGATATAAAAGATTTGAAGAACTGCCCTGAAATCCCTCAATCTCTTTTTCCATAAATCTTTAATCCCTGAATTCCCGAATTCCCGGATGTGTCTTACTGTGAACGGCTGAAGACGTCATCGCGCAGCCGGGCCTGCATACCGGCCTTTAAGCAGTGAAACCCCGCGGCGGCAACCATGGCGGCATTATCACCGCATAGCTTTACGGAAGGGATATGAACTTTCAGGCCGCAGCCACCGGCATCCTGCCGCACCTTGTTCCTTAATGCGCTGTTGGCGGCAACTCCGCCGACGACCGCAATATGCTTACAATCTTTGATCTGAGCCGCATGGATGAGCTTATAGGTCAAAACCTCCACCACCGCAGCCTGAAAACCGGCCACGATATCAGCGATCCGGTCGGCGGCATCGGATGGATTTTTATCAACATAGTGTCGCACAGCCGTTTTGATGCCGCTGAAGCTGAAATCAAAATCGGATTTATTCAGATACGGACGCGTAAATGCAATTCTTTCCGGGTTGCCCTCCCTGGCAAGCCGGTCGATCACCGCGCCTCCCGGATATCCCAGGCCGAGTAACTTGGCGACTTTGTCAAATGCTTCCCCGGCTGCGTCATCGCGTGTTTGCCCCATTAATTCAACCGATGTGTGTGACGTGACATAATAGAGTCCCGTATGCCCGCCGGATGCCAGTAAGGCAACAAAAGGAAATGCGGGCGGCTGCGGTTCAAGAAATACCGAGTTGATATGGCTTTCGAGATGATTTACCCCGACCAGCGGTACACCCAGACCGTAGGCATAGGCTTTGGCAAATGAGAAGCCCACCAATAAAGCGCCGACCAGACCCGGGCCCCGGGTTGCGGCCAGGGCGTCAATCTGACGCTTTTTGAGGCCAGATTCGCTGATCGCTTCGTCTACGACCGCCACAATGGATTCAATATGTTTTCTGGAAGCCAGCTCCGGAACAACGCCGCCGTAGCGATGATGGATGCCAATTTGCGAGGAAATCTTTGAGGATAAGACAGCGGTTCCATCCCGGACGATAGCAGCAGCTGTCTCATCGCAGGATGTCTCGATACCGAGGATATACATGGAGCTCGCTTGGGTTGTTCGTGTTTTCTGATTGTGGCCGGCCGGCTTCAAATGCAGGCGGTTCGCTTCAATTCCGACCTGCAGATCCCCCATGCTGGTGCGTTGCACATCGGGTGGTTCGCGCTCGACAGACCGTTAAGATTTTCGCCTCCGGCCCGATACTCTCCGAGTATCAAATTTACCGCCCACTCATCCCTTGCAGATGGGGCCGGAAGACTGCCCCTCGGCGATCCACCGAAAAATGCGGCCGATGCTGCCCAGCCAATTCGGCCATCTGGTGGCGGGCTTGTTTTGCCTGCTTTTGTGCATCGTCAGCTTTAATCCCATATCAGACGTCGGCCGGCTTCCTTGCAGTCAAGAATTTCACCGATGACATAAGCGCGTTCATCAAGTGCTTCGATGCGTTGCATCACATCCAAGACCGCATGATCGGGGACGACAACGATCATGCCGATACCCATGTTAAAGGCGCGCGTCATCTCGGTTGCGCTGATATTGCCGCCTTTCTGCAAGAAGGGAAATACGTCCGGAACATCCCAGCTTTCGTCGCGAATTAAGATGCTGCATGCCTGGGGGACGATCCGGACGATATTGTCCGAGATTCCGCCACCGGTGATGTGCGCAATTCCATGAATCGGCAGGTCCTTAATCAGGGCTGCGATCGTAGCGGCGTAAATCTTGGTGGGCGTCAATAATTCTTCGCCAATGGTTTTTCCCAGCTCCGGCACATGCTCGTCAATTTTTAATTTAAGGGTCTCAAAACAAACTTTGCGCACCAGTGAATATCCGTTGCTGTGCAAACCGCTGGAAGCAATACCGATCAGTTTATGCCCGACCCGTATTTCGGTCCCGTCGATGATTCGACTGTTATCCACCACACCCACTGCGAAGCCGGCCAGATCGTATTCGTTGTCTGGATAGAATCCGGGCATTTCAGCGGTTTCACCCCCCAGGAGGGCACAATGCGACAGCTGGCAGCCCCGGGCAATTCCCCGAATGATATCGGTAACGCGCTGATTATCCAGTTTCCCCATCGACAGATAATCGAGAAAGAAGAGCGGCTTTGCGCCCTGAACGATGATATCGTTGACGCACATCGCTACCAGATCAATGCCGACCGTATCGTGTTTATCCATCATCAATGCAATCTTGAGTTTGGTACCAACCCCATCGGTCGAGCTGACCAGCACCGGTCTTTCCAGATTTGCCAGATTAAGCGAAAAAAGGCCGCCAAATCCGCCGATATCGCTCATCACACCGGCACGTGCGGTTTTTTTTGCTATCTCGCCGATGGTATCAACCAGTTTATTGGCCTTGTCAATATCAACACCGGCGTCGGCATAGGTTAAGGATTTTTTCATCGGGATCTCCTGAATATCGCGCTGGATTCGGTCTTTAAAAATCTGCTCTTGATTGCTTTATATTCGCACCGTAAAACGTAACCACGAAAACTCGAAAAAAAAGAAAGCCTGAAATACATTTTTTTCGTGTTTTACCGATTTCGTGCTTTCGTGGTAAACAAATATGGCGAAAATGGTAGCACAAAAAGCGAAAAACCCTTGAAAATTAATCTGATCCAGCATAAAAGTCAAAGCAATTTTTTGAAGTTTTGACTGGAATCGAAAGTAAAATCACCTTCGAATGGACCCTATTTCATAAACGAACTGAAATGGGGCAGTGCAAATGCGAGACAGGAGTCGCCCATGTTTACTTTTGCCAGATTGGATCGCCTGCCGCCTTATGTATTCGCAACCGTTAATGAAATAAAAATGAAAGCCCGGCGGGCGGGTGCAGACATCATCGACCTGGGCATGGGAAATCCGGATCTGGGCACCCCGCAACATATCGTTGATAAACTGATCGAGTCTGCTCAAAAACCGCATAATCACCGATATTCAGCATCAATGGGAATCACCAAACTGCGAATGGCCATCGCTGACTGGTACGGACGCAGATTCGATGTCGATATCGACCCGGATACAGAAGCGATCGCTACGATTGGTGTTAAAGAGGGAATGTCGCACCTAATTCTGGTCACGATTCGCCCCGGCGATGTTGTTTTTACACCCAATCCAACCTATCCCATCCACCCGTATTCTGCGATTATTTCCGGTGGAGATGTCAGGGGCATACCGCTGGGACCTGAAGCCGATTTTTTTGAAAATTTGCTTTCGGCGACCAAAACCACCTGGCCGCGACCCAAAGTACTGATCATCAGCTATCCCCATAACCCCACCACCGAAGTTGTTGATCTGGCTTTTTTCCAGAAAATCGTCGATTACGCCAAAGAACACAGCATCATGGTTATCCATGACTTTGCCTATGCCGATTTGGTATTTGACGGGTACACGGCCCCGAGCCTCTTGCAGGCCAAAGGCGCCAAAGACATCGGCGTTGAATTTTTCTCGCTTTCAAAAAGTTATAGTATGCCGGGCTGGCGGGTGGGTTTTTGCGTGGGAAATCCCCAAATTGTGGCAGCCCTGAGGCGCATAAAAAGCTACCTTGATTACGGAATTTTTCAACCGATACAAATTGCATCGATCATTGCCTTGAACGGTCCTTATGATTGTGTCGAGCAAATCCGGGAAACTTACAAGGAAAGAAGAGACACCCTGGTCAACGGCCTTAACCGCATCGGCTGGCAAATTCAGAGCCCCAAAGGCACCATGTTTGTATGGGCCAAAATCCCCGATCCATTCCTGGAAATGGGATCGGTGGAATTTGCGAAGTTCTTAATCGAAGAGGCCCAGGTTGCGGTTTCACCGGGCTTGGGATTTGGTGAATATGGCGATGCATATGTGCGATTTGCGCTGATTGAAAATCCCATGCGGATTAACCAGGCCATCAGGGGGATTCGCAGAATTATGCAATAATATTCAGCGATTTTTCTTTGCCAGCAGTTTGGGAATGGTAAATCCGAAATTTCAAATCCGAAAATCAAATGTTCAAAAGATTTGAATTTGGATCTTTGAACATTTGGATTTGTTTAGGAATTCGAGATTCGTATTTCGAATTTTTTAAGTTGTTCAAATAGAATTAAAAGTTCAAGTCATGCGTAAAGAAGGAGAATCTGTAATGAAAGAAATCCAGGTGGGTCTGCTGGGTTGCGGCACTGTGGGTACCGGGGTGGTCAAGTTGTTGATCGAAAACAGTTCCGTGATTACTCAGCGACTGGGCGCAGTTTTGAATCTGAAACGGGTTGCCGATATCGACATTGAAACAGATAGAGGTATTCAGTTTCCGGAGGGCGTACTGACCACCGATGCACACGCCGTCGTCAATGATCCGGAAATTGATATTATCGTTGAAATGATCGGTGGCGAAGGCATTGCCAGGGAGCTTATTTTAAAAGCCATCGAAAATGGCAAACAGGTCATCACCGCCAACAAAGCCCTTTTGGCCAGTCAGGGCAACACGCTGTTTCAAGCGGCTGCAGAAAAGGGCGTGGATCTGGCATTTGAAGCTGCAGTGGGCGGATGCATGCCGATTATCAAATCCCTGCGAGAATCATTGGTCGCCAATAAAATTCATTCGATGACGGGCATTTTAAACGGAACCTGCAATTATATTTTAACGAAAATTACGGATGAACGAATGCCTTTCGAAGATGCCCTGATGGAAGCACAGCAAAAAGGCTATGCCGAAGCAGATCCTTCTCTTGATGTCGATGGGATCGATACCGCCCATAAAATTGCGATCTTAACCGCGCTGGCCTATGGAATGAACATCAATTTGCCGGATGTGTATATTGAAGGTATCTCCAAAATTACACCTCTGGATGTTGATTTTGCAGAGCATTTCGGCTATCGAATTAAGCTGCTGGCCATCAGCAAAAACAAAGGCAAGCAGGTGGAGGCTCGGGTCCACCCGACCATGATTCCGTTCGACAACCTGCTGTCCAGCGTCAACGGCACGGTCAATGCGATCATGGTCTCCGGCGATGCGGTCGGTGACATCATGCTGTATGGACGCGGCGCCGGTATGATGCCCACTGCCAGCTCGGTCATCAGTGATACGGTGGATATTGCCCGCAATCTGATGGCTGGAACAGCACGGCGGATTCCATCGCTTAGTGTGCAAAGAGAACATATCCAAGATATCAACATCATGCCGATGGACAAAATTAAAACGCATTACTATTTCCGCTTTGCAGCCCTTGACAGACCGGGTGTACTGTCGGCAATATCCGGAATTTTGGGCCGCCATGATATCAGCATTCAGTCGATGCAGCAAAAGGGACGTAAAACCAACGGTTCCGTGCCGGTCGTAATGATCAGTCATGTGGCTAAAGAGGCCGATGTGCGCAAAGCGTTGGCAGAAATCGACCGTTTGGACGTGGTCGGCCAGCCCACAATGCTGATTCGAATTGAAGACGAACAATTAGACTAAGACTTGATTGAAACCTTTAATTCAGGCAGGAAAGAACCGTATGTACATTGTTTGCGCTGATATGGAAGGTATTTTTACACCGGAAATATGGATCAACGTAGCTGAAAGAACCGGCATTGAGGAGCTCAGGCTGACGACACGTGATATTTCCGATTATGACGTGTTAATGCAAAAGCGACTGGGCACTTTAGATAGGCATGGTTTGAAACTCAGCGATATTCAGGCCGTCATTGCTAAGATGGAGCCACTGGACGGTGCCCTTGACTTCCTTACCTGGCTTCGTTCTCAGATTCAGCTTATCATCGTATCGGACACCTATGTGGAATTTGCCGGCCCGTTGCTTGAAAAAATGGGCTGGCCGACCCTTTTTTGCAATACCCTCTCAGTTGCAGCCGACGGGTCCATTTCCGGATATAATCTGCGTCAAAAAGATGGTAAAAAGAAAGTGGCCATTGCGCTTCAAAATCTGAATTATAAGGTTATCGCCATTGGCGACTCCTACAATGACATCACCATGCTCCGGGTCGCCGACAAGGCCATTCTGTTCCGCCCGCCCGACAACGTTAGAGCGGAATTCCCGCAATTTCCGGTAACGACAACCTATGCAGAAGTAAAGCGTGAAATTCAAAAAATCATTAACCCGTAGCCTGATGCGATACTTTTCTTAGATAAAGAATACCGCACCCATATGTTTGAATTTGAGGAGGCGTATGTCAACACATCGAACAACCTGCCGCGTCATCTATGGCGACACGGATAATATGGGACAGGCGTATTATGGCAACTACTTTAGGTGGTTTGAAATAGGTCGTAACGAATTATTTCGCTCAATGGGCCTGGCTTATGCGACCGCTGAAAGCCGGGGCCTGTATCTGCCGGTTGCCGAGACCTATTGTAAATATCTGCAGCCGGCCAAGTACGATGATATTCTAATCATTGAGACCTCATTGGACACCCGCATAAAAGCTGCCATTAAATTTGATTATCAGATCTTTTGTGAAGCCCCACACGCCCTTCTGGCGACCGGCTATACCAAACATGCCTGCTTGAATCGCAATGGCAAAGTGATTCGCCCGCCTCGGTTTATCAAAGAAATCATTGAGAAAAGTGGCTAAAAATCCTAAAATAAGCTTAAGCGTTCGCGACGAACACATTTCAGGGATTCATCTTTAAAATGCAAGAAGGATTCAATGACCGTTGATATCGAAAAATTGGCTGGGTGTCATATCCTGGTGGTCGGAGATTTAATGCTCGATGCATACCTGTGGGGCGAGGCTGAACGCATTTCGCCGGAAGCCCCCGTTCAGGTGGTATCGGTGACCAGCGAAGAGCATGCCCTGGGCGGCGCCGGAAATGTGATCAACAATCTTGTTGCGCTGGGGGCTCAGGTCTCTGCGGTCGGCGTAATCGGCTCCGGACCGGATGCCCAGTTGATCCTCAACCGGTTAAACGCGCTCGGTGTTCATACCGGGAGCGTTATCCAGGACCCTCAACGACCGACAACCCGCAAGACGCGCGTCATCGCCAATCATCAACACGTGCTTCGATTTGACAGAGAGGTAAAAACTGAAATCAATCGGCAGCTGTTAAGCCAGATTTTGCAATCGGCAACGGATCGGATTGCCGCAACCGATCTGATCCTGGTTTCAGATTATGGCAAGGGGCTTATCACCAAAAAATTGATGCAAAAACTGAATGCGGCTGCTCAAAAGCACGGCAAACGGGTCATTGTTGACCCAAAAGGTCTTGATTTCGCAAAATACGCAGGCGCATCCCTCATAACGCCCAACCAGAAAGAAACCGCTTTAGCCGCAGGCATCGATATTGTTGATCATAAAACCCTGGCCCAGGCCGCCCGGCGTCTCATCAAAAAAACTGGGATTGATAAAATTTTGGTCACCTGTGGCAAAGATGGAATGGTTTATTTTGAGCGCAATGCACGCCCCTACCGTATCCGCACCAAAGCGCGCCAGGTTTTTGATGTATCCGGTGCAGGCGACACCGTTCTGGCTGTTCTGGGCCTGGCGATTGCGGCTGGATATGCCGTCAAAGAAGCGGTTGCGCTGTCAAACACCGCTGCCGGAATCGTGGTCGGAAAGGTGGGAACCGCTCCGGTATCGAAATCGGAGCTGGCCGCCAGTCTGAATCTGATTCCGGATCCCACCTTGCACAAACAAAAAACGGTGGCGGCGCTTACAGCCGTTGCGCAAAAGCTTCAAAAATCCGGAAAACGCATCGTCCTAACCAATGGATGTTTTGACCTGCTGCATGTGGGCCACATCAAGCTGCTATCGGCCTCAAAACAACTCGGCGATGTATTGGTCGTCGCCATTGATGATGATGCTTCCGTTAAACGACTGAAAGGACCCGGACGGCCCGTTATCAAAGCAGCTGAGCGTTTGCGTATCATTGGCGCTTTGGACAGCGTGGATTATGTAGTGGTCTTTTCATCGCACCAGTTGAATACGCTCATTGAAATCCTGCGCCCGGCTGTATTGACCAAAGGCAGCAATTACGGAACCGACACAGTTGCCGGTCGTGAAATCGTTGAGCGTTTCGGTGGCCGGGTCGAAATTATTCCGGTAACCGAAGATATTTCTGCCAGCCGGATCATCAATACCATCAAAAATAGCCGGACGAATATTAGCAAAGACCGCTAACCAACCAAAGATATAGCTTCCATTCACATCTCATCTTGGAGTATTGGCGTAATGGAGAATTGGGGTAATGATAAAAAAGACCCTGAGTTGCAACACTCCAACACTCCATTACTCCACCATTAAAAGAATCAAAATAGTTTAATGACCTTGATGAGATTGATACTAATGAAGGTTCTTAAAAGGATGGATTAGATGTTGTCCATTCGCAAAACTTCTCAGGGCATCTGTTTCACAGTTTATGTGCAGCCCCGATCGTCAAAAAATATGATCGTGGGCTTGCATCGCGACAGCCTTAAAGTCAAGGTGACTGCGCCACCGGTTGACGGCGCGGCCAACAGGGCCTGCATTCGATTGCTGGCCAAATGTCTTTCGGTTCCTGCGTCTTCCCTCGACATCATAACCGGCCATCATAGCCGGACCAAAACGATTCTATTAAAAGCCAACGCTGTGCCACCCGGCGCAAAAGAGCTTGCCGATCTGAAGCAACGGATTAACCGTTTAATCAAATGATGCGTTGGCCTGTTTCACACAAACGTTATTCATTTCAAATTTCATCCCTTTTATTCGCTGATCCGCCTGCAGCGGACGCATGATTGGGTTTTCCAAACCGGGTGCTTTGCACCCGGTTTCACCCGCAACGACTGGGGCACTTCGCGCCCCTGTCTTTTCCCGCCCATGGCGGTAAAATCCAAGCCACCCGCTATGCGGGTGGTCGTTGACTTAAACAGCGATCAAAGAAAGCCCTTGACTAATCCGGCAGAAATGACTAATAATTTCAATTCTAACTATATGATGATGCGGGGTGGAGCAGTCTGGTAGCTCGTCGGGCTCATAACCCGAAGGTCGGTGGTTCGAATCCGCCCCCCGCTACCAATATGGAAAAAAAGGTTTAGACAGCCGTCTAAACCTTTTTTTATGGGCCGGAT
>Ga0209536_100016667_pt1 | contig 10439 bp, 9 predicted proteins | sample DeeMarSeWOR28_12_FD_187461 | JGI IMG/M metagenome (GOLD analysis project Ga0209536, IMG submission 187461) | Marine sediment microbial communities from White Oak River estuary, North Carolina - WOR-2-8_12 (SPAdes) (version 2) | ecosystem: Environmental > Aquatic > Marine > Intertidal zone >...
CTCAGACAGCTTCCCGACCTCAACGAAATCATCCGGCGGCTTACGGTAAATCGTGACCGTTATTCATTCAATCGGAACATATTTTTGGCAACTGCTATATCGTTTATTAAATCAAAATGTGGCCTATCAAAGCCTCTGAGACAGGCGAAAAAAGGAGCATTTCGTGGCAACAACCAAAAAAAAATTTTTATTGGCGGTGGATGGTTCGAATCAGGCTTTTGAAGCGGTGCGCTATGCCAGCCGGTTCTTTCCACCAGAGCGTATGGAAGTCGTTCTTTTTCATGTGTTGTCAAAGTTTCCAGAAAACTTCTGGGATATTGAGAAGGAGCCTCAATACCGGTACGAAGAAGCCAACATACATACCAGAGAAGTACAACAAAACCAGGAAATTCAAACATTCATGGAAAAAGCCCGTCAGTTGTTTCTGGAACAAAACCTCCCGGAAAATGCTTTTCGTATTAAAATCCAGGTAAGGAAAGCGGGTATTGCAAGAGATATTCTAAATGAATCACAAAACAATTATGATGGAGTAATTGTGGGTCGGTGGGGAACGAGCATGCTAAAGGATTTTTTATGGGGAAGTATTGCCAATAAACTTATCGGACGCCTGACTCATACGCCTATCTGTGTTGTGGGAGGTACACCGAACATCGGCAAAATACTGGTAGCGATAGACGCTTCGGAAGGAGCAAAAAGAGCCGTCGATTATGTTGGCGAAACTGTTCACAGCGCTCATTGGAAAGTCACCCTTTTTCATGTGATTAGAGAGGTCGATAGAAAAAAAAATGAAAAGTCTGAAAAAGTCATGGCATCTATTTTTAAAAAAGCTACCAAGCATTTGGAAAAAGCCGGCTTTAATCGTCATCAAATCCAGACCAAAATCGTTACTGAAGCACCCAGCCGAGCCAGTGCGATTGTCGTAGAAGCTTTAAATGGGGGATATGGAACTATTGTCGTTGGACGAAGAGGACTTTCAAACGTGGCAACGTTTGACATGGGCCGGGTGAGTAACAAGATCATTCAAATGGCAAGGGAGATGGCGGTCTGGATTATAAGCTAATATATGCATTAAATTTTTTAATATGAAGATATCGATTCCAAAAGAAGCCATAACGAAAATCATGGCCAATTATAATTGCTCTGAAGAAGAAGCCGCCAAAGCATATCTTGACGCTCAGGATTGTGCCGGCGAAGCATTTCAATCTTTTCTTGAGAATCGATTTTCTTCACAAAAAAAGATGCCGGATACTATTGAACCTAAAATCTATACACCCAAAGAAATTAAAAAACATTTGGACAAGTATGTCATTGGTCAGGAAGAATATAAAAGGCGACTGGCCATTGCCGCAGCTTATCATTTTGCCATGATCAAACATCTTCGAGAGCATCCGGAAGATCAGACGGTAAAACGATTCCGGAAGAAAAATACGATTACCGCAGGGCCATCAGGTAGCGGCAAAACCTATTGTGTGGAGGTTCTTGGAGATCTTTTACAGGTTCCGACACTCATCATTGACGCCACGGATTACACGGAAGCCGGATATGTGGGCAAAAATGCCGATGATATGGTTCGGGAATTGATTGATTTGGCGCCGGGACATAATCGGGAAGAACAATCACGATTTATCAGCAGATATGGCGGCCTGATCTGTATTGATGAAATTGATAAGAAAGCAAAAGACGGTTTGTTGGCCGGACATGATATTTCCAGAGAAGGATTTCAGAGATCGGTTTTAAAACTTATTGAGAGAAAACTCGTTCCCATCCATAATCCATATTCCGCTGCTTCACAAATTCAAGAGGTCATCGATCGACAAAAAGGAGAAAGAGCCGGCAAACAGGACAGCATGATCAGCACGGAGAACATCTTGTTTATATTGGGAGGCTCTTTTGAAAGGCCGGGTGACAATCTGGAGACCATAGTAAAAAAACGTTTGCAGCATAAAGGCCGAGTACGGGAAGATGGAAGTGTCGAGATCAAAGGATTCGCCTCTGACGAGAAAAAAGACGAAAAAGGTCAATTGAAAAATTACTACAAAGCGGCAGAAGCGGATGATTTTATTGATTTCGGACTTCTCCCCGAATTGGTCGGCAGATCCCCCATAAGAACGTTTGTCAACCTGTTATCCAAAAATGATTTGATTCGCATCATGGAGGACACCAAAGACTCGATCCTTAATCAATACAAAATGGAATTTAATCTGTTCAATATCGAGCTGGAGTTTACGTCGAATGCCATTGAGTATGTGGCTGAAATCTCGGAAAATCGAAAGACCGGCGCCCGTGCCCTTGTCAGCGTGTGGGAAAATATCTTGACGGATTTTCAATTTGAACTCCCGGGCTCCAATTTTTCAACGCTAAAAGTGAATCGGGAGCTGTGTGAAAAACCCAAAGATTATCTATTAAAAATGATGGAAAAATCTCCATTTGTCGATTTTGTTGATAATTTCAAAAAAGAATATGGGATTGAACTCATCCTGGACGAAGATGTTCAGAATTATTTTGAGGATTATGCCCGACAGACCAATATCCAGATATCCGAAACCTTGAAAAAATTTCTTTCCCGTGCATCCGCATTAAATTACATGGGTGTTAGAGGGACATATAAAGTTGCCAAAGAGATGATAGAGGATGAGAAGTATTTTGATAAACTGTTTGCGAGATGGTATGAAAATCAAAAGAAACAAATCAGTTGATATCCAGAGAATTTCGAGCCTCTATTAAATTCCCATACGTTTGATCTATTTTACATCCTGTAAAAAAATCTGACACGCATTTCTTTTTTCCATTTTGAGGATTTTAAGAGGTGTTAGAAAATATAGATAGTTATCAAATTGTTATCTCGAGTTAATTAAAAATATTGGTTGGCATGCCATTTGCGTAGTTTTATTTAACATTTTGATCTGGAGATAGAGAAGAGGAAAAAACAACATGGAGCGACCAATAAAAATCCGTTACTTATCAAAGGTGTTATTTTCAGAATCTGCCTTCATTAAAACCACACTGTATCAGTTGATCGAAGCAGTGAATGACGCAATAAAGCCGGGTGAAGAGCGTTGGGTTTCTTTAATAGTAGATCATATGCTCACCGGAAGAGTGGTTCAATCAGATAGAAAAAAACCGAACATGTATATGGAGGTGTGACATGGCTAGAGTGAACTCAAAAGAAAAAATTAAACAGAAAAGATGGACATTTTCATTGGAAGCGAATGAAGCCAAGGAGGTTTTTTTGGTCGGAGATTTCAACAACTGGAGTCCGGGGAAGCATCCCATGCAAAAAGATGAAAGTGGAACGTGGAATAAACGAGTGATGCTGACTCCCGGTGAACATGAATACAAGTTTTTGGTGGATGGCCAGTGGACAGAAGATCCGCGGAACAACCAAAGATGCCCCAACTGTTTCGGTTCTTACAACAGTTATATCCGCTTGCTCTAATCTTAATGCAGGCGTTCTTTTTGCTTCGGGTCTGACAGCGTCATAATTTGCGCTGTTCGATAAAGGTCGAACTGAATTGAAAGAACAGAAGGAATGAAAAAATGAAAAGAATTCGAAAAATCATGGTGGCATATGACTTTTCTGACTACTCGAAAGAAGCTTTGAAATTTGCTGCTGAATTGGCTGATGAATTAAAAAGTGATCTGATGATTCTCAATGTCATCAACCAAAGAGAAGTCGATGCATTGCGGAGGGCGGAAATAGAAGGTGCAGGTTTTTCAGCAGATCAATTTATAAAGGATATGAAAGAAGATCGATTAAAAAGCATTAATGAAGTGATCCAAGAGATATCTGCCAAACATCTTCCTGTCGAAATAAAGATCAAGACTGGGGTTCCATTTCGTGAGCTAACACAGGCTGCTAAGGATGGAGGGGTTGATCTGGTGGTGATGGGTCGAAAAGGCCGGAGCAATCTTGCTGGCATTCTTTTCGGAACAACGGCGGAAAAAATGTTCCGTCACTGCCCGGTTCCATTGTTGAGTGTACGTGAAGATATGCAAAGATGATGTGATCATCTCTGTCTCAATCTCACTTTTTCCGGTTTTTTGTGAATCTTATTTTCAAACTTTCAAAAAATTACCGGCAATCGCCAAACATTCATCATTCACCGATTGCCGTAACAAAGGAAAACATTCTTGAAACGCATTCTCACGTATCAAATTTATCCTTCTATACCAAAGCCGCTAAACTTTTTGGAAGTATTGTCTCGAGATCTCTGGTGGTGCTGGAAACAAGATGCAATAACACTGTTTCGGCGTGTCGAACCGCAAGTTTGGATAGAATCCAGAGGGAATCCGATTTATCTGTTGTCCCATGTCAGCCAGGCGCGTTTGGAGGAACTTGCCAAAGACGACAGCTTTTTGGCGCATTTGCATCGGGTCAAGGATCGTTATAGAAAACGGGTTGTCGAAAATGTGGAACCGTCTACTTCTCTTTATGAAAAAATGGGACCAGTGGCCTATTTTTCAATGGAATTCGGTGTCAATGAAAATATTCCCATTTTTGCCGGCGGGCTGGGTGTTCTTGCCGGGGACTATTTGAAGGCCGCCTCTAACATGGCCTTGCCCCTGGTGGGTGTCGGATTGCTGTATCGCAAGGGGTATTTACATCAATATCTCGATCAAGAGGGTATGCAGCAGGAAGAATATCCGGAAATAGAATTTTATTATCTTCCACTGGAGCGCGCGCGGGATTCCAAGGGCAATGAAATCACAATTTCAATTATCGGGCCTGAAGGTGAGATTCACGCGTTTGTCTGGAGGGTTCGATTGGGCCGAACGCCGCTGTTTTTGCTGGATACGAATCTGCCTGAAAATACTCCGGAAGCCCGTGAGATTACGGCCCGCCTTTATGTGGCTGATCCTAAAATCCGGCTGGCCCAGGAAATGCTGCTCGGCATCGGCGGTATGCGGGCACTGGCAGCCATGAACCTTTTTCCTTCCGTTTGCCATATGAATGAAGGACATTCGGCCTTCTCTGCTTTGGAACGCCTTGCACTCTTCATGGAGCGTTACCACATCGATTTGAAGACGGCTTTGCAAATTGTTCCCCGTTGTACGGTATTTACCACTCACACCCCGGTTGCTGCCGGCCATGATTCGTTTTCCATCGATTTGATCAAGCCGTGGATTCAGCCATTGAAAGACCGTTTGGGGGCATCAGAAGAAGAAATTTTGTCTTGGGGGCAAGTGGAAGGCTTCAATAAAGAGGTGTCGTTTTCCATGCCGATTCTGGGCATGCGAATGTCTCAGCATCGGAACGGCGTTAGCCGTCTTCACGGGAGGACCGCCAGAAAGATGTGGGCCTATCTTTGGCCGGGTTGGCCTGAAGACGAAATTCCGATTTCCCATGTGACCAACGGCATTCATGTCTCAACATTTATCTCCCAGGAAATCTGGCCACTATTTGAACGTTATCTGGGGCCGGAATGGTACATGAGTTCACGGCGACCAGAGAACATTGACCGCATTGACGAAATTTACGACGATGAGCTCTGGCAGGCCCATGAAATGAGTCGTTCCCGCCTGATCAGGACCTGCCGAGGATTGTTAAAAAAACAATACGAAAGACGTAACGCCCCTAAAAGCATCATCGATAAGATTGAAGCTGTCCTGAATCCAGAAGTGTTAACCATCGCTTTTGCCCGCAGGTTTGCGGCCTACAAACGGGCGCATCTGCTGCTCCAGGATCCCGAAAGGCTGGCGGCGATTCTCAACAATGAAAGCCGTCCCGTGCAAATTATTTTTGCCGGAAAAGCCCATCCACAAGACAAGGAAGGAAAGGCCATCATCAAACGTTTGATCGAATTTATACACCGACCGGAAATTCGTCAGCGGGCAGTATTTATTGAGGGGTATGACATGGCGCTGGCAAGATCTCTGGTTCAGGGTGCCGATGTCTGGCTCAGCACTCCCCGAAGACCTTTCGAAGCCTGTGGGACTTCCGGCATGAAAGCCGCCGTCAATGGTGTTCTCAATGTCAGTATTTTTGATGGGTGGTGGTGTGAAGGTTATTCCGAAGAGCGAGGTTGGCGAATCGGAAGTGGAGAAGAATATGCCGATCCCGCATACCAAGATGCTACCGAGAGCCAGGCATTGTATAATGTGTTGGAAAATTCGGTAATTCCATGCTTCTACGAAGAGCACGAGGGCGAACTTCCCAAGCGCTGGATTCGAATGATGAAGGCCTCTATGAAAATGGCCATGAAGGATTTCTGCAGCTTGCGAATGGTTGGAGAATATGAACAGCGCTTTTATAATCCCATCGTTCACAGGTTGAAAGTGCTGCTGAATAAAGATGGTTCAGAAGCCCGGAGCCTGGCGCTCCAACAAAAACGGCTGCAGAACCTTTGGAAGGACATTTTCATCGGGTTGCCGGTCCAAGCCCGTAAGGGACCGTTTCGCGTGGGCGAAACCTTCGAAGTGACGGTAGACGTCGATCTGGGAAAACTCGATCCCGAGGAAGTCAGTGTGGAACTATACAGCGGGCACATGAAAGCGGTGGATGCCCTGAAGGGTATCCGTACGATCCCTATGACCGTCGTTGAACATTTCGGAAATGGAAATTATCGTTACGGGTGCAAGGTTCCTTGTCGACTGTCCGGCCGGTATGGATTTACGGTCAGGGCGACACCCGCAGGTGACGATTATTTGAAGTTTTTGCCCCGATTGATCACCTGGTCTTAGCGCGTATTTTTAATAAAGAATTTTATAAACCGTATAGGGAGAATCCCTACATAGGGGTTTTCCCCAGAATAAATGAAGGTCTTCGCCTATGGACAAAGCCAAATAAGTAAATAAACTATTTCATTGATCAAATCAGCGCAGAAAAATTTAAGATTTTAAGGTGCAAAAGGAAAATTACATGAGAGGAGAAAACCATTTCAGGATGCCTAAAGGGTTGAAAGGAGGTGGTTTGGATGTTCGATCTTAACACATATAAAAAAGAGGTAAAACTAAAAGACGGAACCAAGGTTCTTTTGCGGCCGATGAAGGCGGAAGACCAAGATGCGTTGTATACGTTTTTCAAATCGGTTCCAAGAGAAGATGCACGATATTTGCGTGATGATGTTGCCAGCAGGCTCATTGTTGAAAAATGGGCAAAAAATCTGGATTACGAAAGAACACTGCCTATTTTAGCGCTAAAAAATGGCACTGTTATTGCCGATGCCACGTTAAATCGTCGTCGCTTTGGTTGGAAATGGCATTTGGGCACCGTGCGATTGTTTGTGCACAGAGATTACCGAAAGGTCGGTCTGGGGCAGTTAATGATTGAACAGATTGCTGATATCGCTTTTAAACTCGAGCTTGAAAAACTCATTGCCGAGGTTCCGGACGTTAACATTTCCGCGATAAACGCCTTTACGAAAGCGGGATTTTATCGTGTTGCAACGATCCCGAACCTGGTTAAGGATCGGGAAAACAGACCGCTGGATGTAGTTGTAATGATTAAAGATATAAGACCAGCCCGAGACGAGACATATGAGTATGATTTCTAAAGCTCGTTCTCCAGCACCAAATGAAGTTTGGAATAGAAGAACTTGTTCTCCTCTCATGTGTATTCAATGAGCTGATTCTTTAAAAAACCTTATTAAAGCCCACACTTAATTTGATGAATTCAAATAAAAGAATATTTACCAAAGGAGGAATACTATGGATATTGTTCCATGGAAATCGTTTGGGGAGATTAGCAGGCTTCGCAGAGAGATGGACGATCTTTTTAACCGCATCTTCGGCGAGACATCCTTGTCAAAAATTGGTTTTGGCAAATGGCAGCCATTGGTGGATATTTCGGAAACCGATACCGATGTTATTGTAAAAGCGGAGCTGCCGGGAATAGATGCAAAAGACGTTGATGTCAGCATCACCGGCGATCGATTAATCATAAAAGGGGAAAAGCAACAAGAAAAAGAAGAAAAAGAGGAAAATCGTTATCGTTCGGAAAGGTACTACGGCGCTTATCAACGTATAATCGATCTTCCAACCCTTGTTGAAGAGGATAAAACAGAAGCAACCTATAAAAAAGGTATCTTAACGATAACACTTCCCAAGGTAGAGAAAGTCAAGAAGAAGCAAATCAAAATTAAAGTTAAATAAATCGCAAGTGGTTTATATTTGAACTGAATGTCCGAGCGGATTCTGAAAAAAGTGAGAGGTTGAAAAATATTCATTCTCACTTTTTTTATATGAGGCGCATTTTGCGAACAATTTGAAACCAATTTTAGATAGACTAAACTGCGAAAATTTGTTAACTATCTGTTATCGATATTGAAATGTGAGTATACTGAAAAATGTGGTTTTATACCCTTGATTTAGCTTCAATATTTAATACAAGAATTCAATGCAACATTTGAGAAAATGGTTCCCTTTTTTCGCATTTTTGATTTTTGGCGGCATTTCGGTCTTGTTGTGGCAAAATCAAAACAGACACGAACGTGAGCTTGTCCTTCGGCATGCAGAAACTTCTTCGGAACAGATACGGATACGTATCGAAGGTCTTATGAATGCCCGCATGGCATCTCTTGAATTATTGGCTGAGAGATGGGTTGAGAGGATTCCGCCGGATTTTAGTCAGACGCGTTTTCTTGAGTTTGCCAAGATGTTTTATTCCCATTACCCAGGCTTTACGGGAATCAACTGGATTGACCCCACAGGCGTCGTTCGATGGGTTTTCCCTGAAAACATCAATGAACGCGTCATCGATACTCCGATCTTTAGACCTTTAGATTCTTCGGGCCAAAAAAAATTTCATATACTTCACACAGACCAAAGCATCGTAACTCCTATTATGGAGCTTATTCAGGGAGGACTTGGTTACAATACCTTTTTGCCGTTGGTCTATTACGGTAAGATTCAGGGGTATCTAAATGGTGTATTCCAGGTTAAACGCATTGTGGATATCTGCCTGGCCAAGGATATCTTCGAGGACTTCTGGATTCGATTGTATGAAACGGATCGACTGATTTATACAAATGAACAAGAGAAAGAGGTCCATCTGAAAAGAAATGGGCTTCGGGTACTTCGGCAAATACAATTTCCCGGTAAAAATTGGAGATTAGATCTTCTTCCAAAGGAGATCATATATCCGTCGGGAACGGCTTGGAAGGTTTCGGTTCTCATTTTTGGTCTTGTTGTTTCAGCCATCCTCTCGTTGCTTCTTCATCTCCTTCTTGAACGAATACATATGTATCGACAAGCCAGAGATCAAGCGCTTCAGGAAGTCAGCGAACGAAAGCGCACCGAATTTCGTATTCAAAACCTATCACAACAATTACTAAAGGCACAAGAGACCGAACGTCAAATGATTTCTTGTGAACTTCACGACCGGGTGGCACAAGATCTTTCAGCGTCAAAAATCGAGTTTGATATGCTTTTAAAGGATCAGCCTGAAATAGATTCCGCTGCAAAAGGAAAATTTCTGGAAATCTCAAAACGCCTTCAAGGGGCAATCAATACCATCCGTGATCTCTCGTATGATCTAAAACCCCCGGCTCTGGCTGAAATGGGCCTTTTGAAAGCGCTTGAGATATATTGTGAAGAATTTTCCAGCCAGTTTGGAATCAAGGTTGAATTTCAATCAGCCGGCTTAAATTTATTTGAACTGGACCCTGATACCGAAATCCATCTTTACCGTCTGGTTCAGGAAGGACTGAACAATATCCGTAAACATGCCGATGCCGATCAGGCCATGGTCAAGCTTGTGGGCGTGTTCCCGAATATTATTCTTCGAATAGATGACACCGGAAAAGGTTTTGATGTCAAAGCACGGGAACTTGCATTGGATGATGAGAAACGGATGGGACTTCGCAGCATGAAAGAAAGGGTCAATCTGCTTGGAGGACAAATGACCGTTCAATCGCGTCCGATGGAAGGCACCAACATATCAATAAAAATTCCTTATCAGGAACAAAATCGTGAGTCAAAAAAAGCGCATATTAATCATTGACGACCATCCCCTCTTTCGAGAAGGTCTTAAGACGATTATCGGACATAACCCAAGATATGAAATTGTCGGGGAAGCAGGCACCGGGAGTCAAGGGCTTCAGATGGCCAAAGAATTGAAACCCGATCTGGTTTTGTTGGATGTTGGGCTGCCGGATGTAAGAGGGCTTGTTTTGATCGGTGATATCTTAAGATGTTCCCCTAAAATCCGTGTGATGGTTGTCAGCATGCATTCCAAGATAGATTATATCGTAAAGGCATTTCAGTCCGGCGCCATGGGATACCTGGTAAAAGAGTCTGCTGCTGATTTGCTATTAGAGGGGATTGAGTACGTGTTAAAGGGGCATTATTTTATGGACACTTCGGTTTCCCATCAGGTGATCAAAAAGCTCATCGGTTTGCCGGAAAAAGAAGTGGCCGTTTCGGGCAGCGGCTATGACTTGCTGACGGCTCGGGAACAGGAAATCATGGGCCTTTTGGCCGAAGGAATGTCTACAACCCAG
>Ga0209536_100016668_pt1 | contig 10439 bp, 9 predicted proteins | sample DeeMarSeWOR28_12_FD_187461 | JGI IMG/M metagenome (GOLD analysis project Ga0209536, IMG submission 187461) | Marine sediment microbial communities from White Oak River estuary, North Carolina - WOR-2-8_12 (SPAdes) (version 2) | ecosystem: Environmental > Aquatic > Marine > Intertidal zone >...
CACATCCCTCTGGTTTATATTGGTTCTAGAACGACTCTGGTTGTGGATGGAGGCATTATACACATCCAGCGGAACCGGGGCTGCACCAGCGTACTGGCTTCGGTCAAGTGCTTCCCGGGCACGTGCTATCCCGGCACCAGTAATTGCATACTGGTAAGCACCTTCACCCAAACCGATCTGTGAAGACTTGACTTCAATGAATTTCTCGCGCTTAAGGGCTTCGAGAATCTGGTCCACAACATTAGCAAAGGGAAGTGCCATCTCTTCGGCGATTGTGAAGCCGGTTAAATAGCCCTGAAAATACAGGATTTTTAATGCCAGGTCCTGGAGCCATAATGGGGAAAGTCCCGTGTCCTCCATTTTCGTGATTGGAGGTGGGTAAAAGCCATCCCCCTTGAACTTCTCTGTCAGATTCGGTGGAAATGTTGTCTGCAAACCAGCCATGGTTGGTGCTCCACAAAATTACAATATCAAGTTGGAAAAAATTATAGCACGCTGCTAGCAGAAAATTACCCTGGAACCTCCCACCCTTCATAAGTGTAAATTCCATTGATCTGCGCTTGGATGGTAGAATTCTCCCATATTTCCCAAGAAATTGAGGTTGTTATCAAATATGAAAGTGTCCGTAATTATCCCTGTCTTTAATGAAGAAAGCACGATTGAAGAGATTATTCGCCGTGTGAAAGCTGAAGAGCTGGCCAGTGAAATCGTCGTTGTTGACGATGGATCGCTTGATGGTACTCGAGAGATACTATCTGGCTTTGCAGAAGATGACCAGGTGCGGGTCATCCTTCATGATCGTAACAGGGGTAAGGGGGCAGCAGTGCGAACTGGATTCCAAAATGCGACTAGCGAAGTTTTTCTCATCCAGGATGCAGACCTGGAATATGACCCACGCGATTACCCCTCCTTGCTCCGACCGATTGATGAAGGCATCGCGGATGTGGTCTATGGATCAAGATTCTTAGGGGGTCCCCGTCGATCCGTGATGTTCTGGCACATGGTCGCCAACAGAATGCTGACCTTCATGACCAACCTTTTATACAACACGATTTTGTCGGACATGGAGACAGGGTACAAGGTTTTCAAGAGGGAAATCGTGGACGGTATGCAACTTAACGCTAACAGTTTCGATTTCGAGCCTGAGTTCACTGCGAAAATTTTAAAGAAAAAGGTGCGCGTCTATGAGGTCCCCATTTCCTTCAACCCTCGAGATTACGAAGAGGGCAAAAAGATCGGTCTGAGTGACGCTTTCCAGGCGGTCTGGACCCTAATCAAATACCGCTTCGTAGATTAATTGAGAGTTCAAGGTCTCTCGCATATACGCGGAGATTTTTCGGACGGTAGATTATTGAATTGAACAGAATATATTGAGTAATATCTGGTACCTGGGTTTGCGGGAATCGACAAATCACAGGTGAGAGGGTTTTATATCCTTTACCTTGAGTTGCAGGCTTTCTTTTCCATTGAATTCGTTTTTCTCAAAAGTATACAGGAGGTCAACAAACAAGGGCATATCTGCATGCCAATGGCCTTGGCGGAATGCGATCGCATCATATGTGATCCAACCATCACTCACTGTCATCTTCAGATGGCTTCCATCCCTGCCAACCAATCGGTGGTCATTAACTTTAAGTTCCCTGGAAACAAATGCTGGTTGTCGGTTCCCGTACCCGGTTGGCTGCAGCATCTCGAGCTGTTCGATAATTTCCGGGACCAGATTGGAAAGTTGGATCTCTAAATCGGCCTGCAAAACTGGTCTCAAGTCTAAACCAGATAACTGTTCATCAGCAATCGTACGTAGCCGGTACACCAGCTGGTCAAGATTATCGTTACTGACTGTAAAACCCGCTGCGGCAGCATGTCCACCATGACGTTCCATTAACTCTTCACACTGATCAAGGGCTTCCGTGATATGGAATTCAGGGATGCTGCGGCATGAACCCCGCGTATAAGTATCGCCTTTATGGGCAACAATTGCTGGCCTGTAGTATTGCTCGTTTAATCGGGAGGCAACCAGACCCACGATTCCCGGATTGAACTCTTGGTGGGCTGCAAATAAGAGCAGTGTCTCTGGATCTTCTGCCAGGGCGATCTCTTCTGCGATCACTTGGCTTTCTCGAGTAATTTTTTGCCGTTCCCGGTTTTGGTTGTCCAGCTGCTGGGCGAGATATCCGGCTTCATTTATGCTTTTTGTAGTCAGCAGGTCGAAAGCTGCTAAGGCTGAATCGAGTCGACCAGCCGCATTCAGCCTTGGTCCTAATGCAAACCCGATATCTGTTGCCTGGATTCTACGTGGAAGTAATCCACAGACTCCAATTAATGCTTGAAGCCCCTGGCGGCGCGGTTGGTGGATTGCTTTCAAACCGCGCCTTACCAGATTGCGATTTTCGGCAGTCAATGGTGCCAGATCGGCAACTGTGCCAATTGCAACAAGGTCCAATAGCAAGGTCTCATCGAACTCCTGGGCCCGCGAGTTCCCAGCGTTGCGCAGCTTCTCCAACAACCCCAAACCTAGCTTGTATGCAATTCCCACCCCTGCCAGGTTCTTATCTGGATAGGGATCTCCTTCCTGTTTAGGGTTAATCACTGCCAGGGCAGGAGGTAGTTGTTCACCCGGATGGTGGTGGTCGGTTATGACTAGGTCGAGGCCAATCTCACGTGCATGGCTCGCCTCGTCGATTGAGCGAACCCCGCAATCGACAGTTACAACCAGGTCTATCCCATCATCCTTAAGGCTATCCAATGCTTCATTGTTTAGACCATAGCCTTCATCAAAACGATTCGGGATATATTCCTTCACCCGAGCCCCGAGGCTCGAAAGCAGCTGCACCAATAAGGCTGTAGCGGTAACACCATCGGCATCGTAATCACCATAAATGGCGATCGATTCGTGCTTGCTGAGGGCGGACTGGATGCGGGAGACAGTAGCCTCCATACCCAGCATTTGATCCGGATCTGAGTTGGGAGGTGGGGCGGCAGAAAGGAAATTTAATGCAGCGGTTTGATCCGCATAACCACGATTGAAAAGGATCTGCCTCAATGGCTGCGGGAAATCTTTTAAATTCTCTTCAGCTTCTGGGGTTAATGTAGGGGCGATTTGCCATTCTTTCGATGGGTTCTGCATAGTCTGGGAAGAAGTATAGCATACTCAGTGTGGTTAGAAAATTGAAAAAAAACCTAAATTTAATGATCGTTGACTTGGTAAATAAAGACTGCTATGATGGGCATGTATGGCTGAAAACTCACGAAGAACCTGGTGGGATCGCCTGGGGGGTTACCTGCAAGGAGCACTGCGCTGGTTGACACCTGGCTTAGGAGTCAAGAGATGGATGCTGATGATTTTATTCGGCATCACGTTGCTTGGTGTTGGTTTGGCGATCATCATCCTGGATATATACCGTACTGCTCCAGAAACTTGGTGGCTACCGATTATCTCGACAGCTTCCCTCCGTTTCCTGCCAAGATTGCTGCGAGCGCTTATTTTTGGTAGTTTGGGTGTCGCAATGATCATTGGGGGTATTTGGGGGATCAATCGATCCCTTTTGGCACCTTTCCTCAGACCGGGCTACAGAGTGGTGGATGAACTGGCGGTGTACCGCAGAAGGGGACGGGGACCCCGGATCGCCGTGATAGGTGGGGGTCATGGTTTAGCTGTACTGATCAGGGGGTTGAAAGCTTACACAAACAATATTACTGCCATCGTAACGGTTGCTGATGATGGTGGTTCATCTGGAAAATTACGGCAATCTTTTGGTATTCTCCCACCGGGAGATATCCGCAACTGCCTTTCCGCGATGTCCAACGACGAAGCCATGCTGACCCAGCTCTTCAAATACCGCTTTCCTAACGGTTCCAGTGGTCTTGATGGACACTCGTTTGGCAATTTATTTATCTCAGCCCTCAGTGACATCACCGGTAGTTTCGAGGAAGCAGTAGCGGAATCTGGGCGTGTGCTATCCGTTAGCGGGCGTGTGCTGCCCTCCACGCTGCACAACGTCAACCTCGTGGCAGATATTCGCCTGCCCCATATGTCTTCCGAAATCCGGGTGGCAGGCGAGAGCAAAATTCCCGAGAGCAACGGCCGCGTGCGCCGTGTCTGGCTGGAGCCTAACTCGCCTCCAGCATTCCCTCAAGCAATCCAGGCGCTCCTATCCGCCGATGTGATCGTGATCGGCCCTGGCAGCTTATACACCAGCATCTTGCCAAATCTGCTTGTACCTGACCTGGCTGACGCGATTCGCTCCAGCAGGGCATTGAAGCTGTATATTTGTAACGTGGCATCCCAGCCAGGTGAAACCGAAGGATTTACATGCAACGATCACATCCATGCCATTGAAGAACATGCTGGGAAGAATCTCTTCGATATCGTGTTAGCTAATAATCGATGTGATCTTCTGCTACCACCTGGAACCGATTGGATTGATATCGACGAAGATTTGAATGCATATTATGCGATCTACAGTGATGATCTGGTCGATCCTGCAATGCCCTGGAGACATGATGGGGAAGTGCTTTCTCGGGTTATAATTGATTTGCTGGAGGAAAGAACCGGACCTTTGGTAGAATTGTAAGTGATAATTTTCACGTAAAAGACGACCCTAGGTAGGGCTTTCAGATGATGTGTTGGTGAGCTCACCTAGGTCGCTTCATGTAATCAATGGTTCACAAAGATTTCAATATTTCATTTGGAGGTTCACATGACTGTGAAAGTAGGAATTAACGGATTTGGTCGAGTAGGCCGGCAGGTTTTCAAGGCAATTGGAGACTATCATGCTGGTGAGCTCGAAGTTGTTGCCTTTAATGATATTGGCAATTTAGATACCATGGCTCACCTGTTGAAATACGACTCGAATTACGGCCGCTTTGATGGGACCGTAGAAGTGGGAGATGGTTACTTGAAGGTCGATGGCAAAGAGGTGAAAGTGCTTAGTGAACGCGATCCAGGAAATTTGCCCTGGGCGGACCTGGGTGTAGAGATCGTTATCGAGAGCACTGGTTTCTTCAAGAATAAACAGACCAGCGTTGATAAGGAAGGTCGAGAGACCAAAGGCGCTGAGAGCCATATCACTGAAGGTGGTACCAAGAAAGTTATCATCTCCGCCCCCGCAAAGGGCGAAGACCTGACCATTGTATTGGGCGTCAATGATGAACTTTATGACCCGGCTAACCATCATGTTGTTTCAAACGCTTCCTGCACCACCAACGGTCTGGCACCTGCAGTCAAGGTTGCCAACGACAAGTTCGGTATCAAGCGCGGCTTGATGACGACCGTGCACGCATACACCAATGGGCAGAACATCCTCGATGCTCCGCACAAGGACTTGCGCAGGGCGAGGGCTGCGGCATTGAGCATCATCCCCACAACTACTGGTGCTGCCCGGGCATTGAAGCTGGTGATCCCAGAAATGGAAGGCAAGTTGGATGGCTATGCACTGCGTGTGCCAACACCTACCGTCTCCTTCATCGACCTGACTGTCGAACTGGAGAAACCCACCACAACCGAGGATTTGCACCAGGCATATCGTGAAGCTGCGCAGGGTGCAATGAAGGGTATCTTGGCTGCTACCGATGAACCGCGTGTCAGCGTGGATTACAAGGGTGATCCGCACAGCTCGACCGTTGACCTGCCCTTCACTTATGTCATGGGAGGTGGACCGGATACCTTTGCCAAGATCACCACTTGGTATGACAACGAGTGGGGTTACTCGGTCCGTACGGCTGATCTGGCAGCTTTGATGGCCAAATCCCTCTAGTTTGCAGAAAGCAGAGACGTGGAACGAGGAAGCGCTTCCCGTTCCACGTTTTCTATGCACGGAGAAGTGATGTTCAATAAGAAGACAGTTCAAGATATAGATGTGACCGGCAAGAAGGTGCTGGTGAGGGTCGATTTCAATGTCCCCATCAAAGATGGAAAGGTTGGGGATGATACCCGCATCCAGGCTGCCCTGCCGACGATTAATTACCTGTTGGAACAAGGTTCGAGCCCGATTTTGTGTTCCCACCTGGGGAGACCCAAGGGAGAATTTGATCCTCAGTATTCATTACGACCGGTCGCTGATTACCTGGGAAATATCATCGATCAGCAGGTAATCTTCGCCGGGGATTGCATCGGTCCACAGGCAGAAGAAGCTGCCAACCAGTTACAAACTGATCAGGTTCTCGTTCTGGAAAACACCCGTTTCCATCCGGGTGAGAAGAAAAATGATTCTGAGATGGCCAGGCAGCTGGCAGGTCTGGCTGAAGTATTTGTAAATGACGCTTTCGGCACCGCACACCGCGCACATGCCTCGAACGTAGGGGTTGCTCAATACCTGCCAGCCGTGGCAGGCTTCCTCATGGAAATGGAAATCCGCTACCTCGGTCAGGCGATCGCAGACCCTGCCCGTCCCTTCCTGGCGATCCTCGGTGGAGCAAAGATCAGCGACAAGATCGGCGTGATCAAGAATCTGTTACAGAAAGCTGACCAGGTATTGATTGGCGGTGGGATGGCGAATACTTTCTTCAAAGCCCAGGGATATCCAGTAGGAGAATCCCTTGTTGAAGATGAATCTTTGGATATTGCCCGGGATTTGTTGACAGCAGGAGAAAACCGGCTTCGCCTCCCAGTTGATGTCGTGATCGGTGATCAATTCTCCGATGATGCCCAGAAGAAAGTGATCAGCATGGGACCCATCCCTGATGGCTGGCGTATTCTCGATATTGGTCCACAAACCGTGGAGAATTTTGGGAAGATCATCTCTGGTGCAGGCACCGTGGTTTGGAATGGTCCCATGGGCGTCTTTGAGTTTCCAAATTTTGCTGCCGGCACAACCGGCATTGCAGCAGCGGTCGCCTCATCTAACGCGACCTCCATCATTGGTGGGGGGGATTCAGTCGCTGCTGTGAAGCAAGCCGGGTTGGCCGAAAAAGTGACCCATATCTCGACAGGTGGCGGTGCTTCTCTAGAAATGCTCGAAGGAAAAACGCTTCCTGGTTTGGCTGCTCTTGAAGACAAACATTAGAAGAATATTTCAATAGCTTGATATCACCCATTCCTGGATGATCTCAGGGATTGGTGATATCCTTGTTTCCGGCTGGAAAGTGAACTATCCATAATTGGAGTTTTACCATGAACCGAAAACCGCTCGTCGCAGGAAACTGGAAGATGAACATGACTGTTGCCGATGCACGCCATCTCGTCTCAGAGATGGTGCCGGGATTGCAGTCCAAGGTTGGTGTTGATAAAGTGATTTGCCCGCCTCATACAGCACTCCTGGCAGTCTCATCATTACTCGAAGGCAGTGATATCCTTCTTGGAGCACAGAATATGTATTGGGAGTCATCCGGTGCCTATACAGGTGAAATCTCGCCGATCATGGTGGCAGAATATTGTGAATTCGTGATCCTCGGTCATTCTGAACGGCGCGCATACTTTGGCGAAACGGATAAGGACGTAAACCGCAAAGTTCAGGCAGCCTTCAGTCACGGATTGTCTCCAATCGTCTGCGTGGGTGAATCCCTAGAAGAATACGAAGGCGACCGCACCTATGACGTGGTTTTCCGGCAGGTAAAGATGGGGTTGGATGGGCTTGAATTTGAAGACGGCGATGGTTCTAACCTGATTGTTGCCTATGAGCCCATCTGGTGTATCGGAACAGGTCGTGCTGCCACTCCAGAAGATGCAAATAAGGTCGTCGCAGATGTAATTCGTCCTGCCCTGGTAGAGCTATTCGGGGAGAGCATGGCATATAAAATCAGGGTTCTTTATGGTGGGTCGGTCAACGGTGAGAACGCGAGAGAGTTTTTCGAGCAGCCGGAAATTGATGGTGCCCTCGTTGGCGGTGCCAGTCTTAAAGTCACGGATTACATCCAGATCACAAGCGCCGCCGCAAATTGACCACCCAGTATACCGGATTGGGCTGGTTCCTGTTAGGAGTGATAGGCCTGGCGCTCCTCCAACGCCAGCTGCACCGGGAAATTCAATCTGTCTTGTTTCTCATTACCAGGCGTATTGACCTGGCACTGGCGATATTTTCTATCTTATTCCTGCCGGGTGTTATGCTCCATGAATTGAGTCATTACCTGGCCGCCCGTTTACTCAGGGTGCCGGTCGGCCGTATATCGCTCATCCCACAATCGCTACCGGGTGGTCGTTTGCGGTTGGGTTATGTGGAAACCACGCACACGGATGTTTTCCGCGATGCGTTGATCGGCGCAGCTCCCCTGGTGGCCGGCAGCATTTTTGTTGCCTACGCTGGTTTCGTGCGTTTGGATTTTTCGTCTATCTGGAGCCAGTTTGCTTCAGGCGATGCGCTGGCAATCACGGAAGCCTTATCTTATGCATTTAGCCAGCCGGATTTCTGGATCTGGTTCTACATGATCTTTGTTATCAGCAGCACCATGTTTCCATCTGAAAGTGACCGGCGTGCCTGGCGGCCGATCATGCTCACCTTTGGGGCTTTCCTGGCATTGCTGTTCATCGCCGGCGCTGGACCATGGTTGTGGGAGAACCTGGGAGAGGCCTTATTAAGCATGATGCAAATCTTGTCGCTGATCTTTGTGCTAAGCGCTCTGGTGCACCTCATTCTCTGGCCTCCTTTCTGGCTGATGCGGGTAACCCTGGAGCGAATCCTGCACTTGAAAGTTGTCTGAACGGTACATTTTCACCAATGTGCCGGAGGCTGTTCTGTGTTAAAATTAAATTCTTGAAAGGGAGAATAACTTTATAATCCCGCTTATGACACGTCGCAGAGGTGAAAGAACCCACGAAGGTGTTTTTTTGTTGCCCATTTCTAGCGCCCACTCAACGATAGAACTCGTCTTATTTGATCTCTAATTATTTTATTTAGCTATTGATTTGCAAGATGGAACTGAGAGAATAAAGTCAGCGGATTTCATCATTGGAAGGTATGTCTATGAGTAATGCAAATGTCAACCAGATGAGCCCGATCAGCGATCACCCACTATTGTCATTTCTTGACCAGCGCCAGGTAAAAATGATCGATGAAGCGCTTTCAGCGCTAGGCGATTACGGTGAGCTGCGCCTGGTGGTGGAAAAGGGACGGCTGCGATTCATCGTCACGCAGAAAAGTTTCGATGCTTTGAAGTGGCAGCCAGGAGAAATCGAGGAGTGAGTAGCCCAACGCTCACTTCTCTCACGCAAGATTGGATTGTTTATGACTGAATCCTGGTATGCCCTGCGCAGTAAACCGCGCAAAGAAGAAGTATTATGGAAGCAGCTCCTTGCGCGCGATATCGAGGTGTATTTTCCACGCATCCGCGTTCACCCGGTCAATCCCAGGTCGCGCAAATTGCGCCCCTATTTTCCAGGTTATATGTTCGTCCACGTGGACCTGGATGAAGTGGGTCAATCGAAATTTAATTGGATGCCGTTTGCCATTGGGCTGGTCAGCTTCGATGGTGACCCAGCCATCGTCCCGGATAACCTGATTTTCGAAGTGCGCAAGCGGGTGGATGAGATCGCTGCCGCAGGTGGCGAATTTTATGACGGCCTCAAGCCAGGCGAACCAGTGCGCATCAGCAGTGGACCATTCGCGGGTTACGAAGCCATTTTCGACATGCGTTTGCCGGGCAGCGAGCGGGTCAGGGTCCTGATCCAGATGTTGACCGACCGCAATGTACCCGTTGAATTGAAAGCTGGTCAGGTGGAACGCAAGAAGAACCGTTGAGTACGCTGTAGGAGAATAAACACATCATCATAAGGTGAGTTCCTCCACGCCGTCCGCCAGGATGTCGGAAGGGCGGAGCGTGCCTGGGGGAAGTGGGAGTTTATTAAATCAAGTGACTATTAGGAGTCAATTTTGCCAAAAGCATTAATTACCGGGATAACCGGACAGGATGGATCTTACTTGACAGAATTGTTGCTGTCACAGGGTTATGAGGTGCATGGCCTGATCCGCAAAGCGAGCACCTTCAACACGCAGCGCATCGATCATCTATACAAAGACCCGCACAATGGCATCTCAAACCGGCTTTTCCTGCACTACGGTGATGTCGCCAATACGGGAAACCTGGTCGACCTGATCTACAATGTCCAACCAGACGAGATATACCACCTGGCAGCGCAGAGCCACGTGCGGGTCAGTTTTGACCTGCCGCTCTATACTGGCGATGTGACCGGACTGGGCACCATGCGCATCCTGGAGGCGATCCGCAAGAGCGGGCTGAAAACACGTTTCTACCAGGCTTCGTCCAGCGAGATGTATGGCAGCGCCAAGCCCCCGCAGGATGAACAAACCCGCTTCGAACCGCAAAGCCCATACGCAGCTGCCAAGGCTTATGCTTTCTGGGTGACACGCAACTACCGCCAGGGTTACGACCTGTTTGCCTGCAACGGCATTCTTTTCAACCATGAGTCTCCCCGCCGTGGGGAAACATTCGTCACGCGCAAGATCACGCGTGCCCTGGCTGCCATTCGGAAGGGAGAGCAGGAATAC
>Ga0209536_100016670_pt1 | contig 10438 bp, 10 predicted proteins | sample DeeMarSeWOR28_12_FD_187461 | JGI IMG/M metagenome (GOLD analysis project Ga0209536, IMG submission 187461) | Marine sediment microbial communities from White Oak River estuary, North Carolina - WOR-2-8_12 (SPAdes) (version 2) | ecosystem: Environmental > Aquatic > Marine > Intertidal zone >...
TCCTCCTGAGTACTCTCACCTCCTCTCAGAAAGTATGAGAGCGGCAAGGTACTTCCTGAGGACACTGTCTTGGTGTTATTTGTCCTTCTCACTGGATACTGAGGGTGTTTTGCCAGGGTGTAGGTTCGCCGTGACTTAGACTCTGACACCTTGATGTGCACTTGGGCGGAACCAGCTATTGTCCTCCCCCCTTCGGGATGACTCGGACTCCTCCTTGAAACTGGTGCAGAAACAAGCGAGAAGATCCCTCTCCGAAGAGTGAGTGTGGATATCTTTGATGCCATGTGGGATATCTCTTGCACACCTTCCCCTTTGAGACCCTCCTCCAGATACAACTGAGGAAGTCCAGTCACCATGAGAACCTTTGCTGGGATCATTTCAAGAAATCCCTCAAGCTGGTTCATGACAAGGTCATAAGTCTGTGATGAGTTGAATGCGCGAGAGATGTATATCCTGTCCATCACGGTTTCTGGTTCTAGGTCATACTCGTAGGCTAACTGGGTGAACTTCTCCAACTTGATGATGTTAGCGCTGTCGATGATGATGGTAGGGCTCTCAAGTCCTCCCTGTTCTCTTGGAGTCTGCACTTTCACTGCTATGCGGTGGAAGTCATCATGTAATGACCGTTCACCATAGAAGAGATGGACCAACCCCGACTCGATTCCTCCTCCAAGAAGACTATCAAGCGCCACAATTCCCGACTCAACCTTAATACTACTGAAGTCGTCAGCTGTGTGGAACCCTGGTCGGAGAGGAGTTTCGGGCGATTTCATCTCAGATGTTTGTACAATACCAACCCGATATAATCACCCCCAGAAGGACAAAACATATGTTTCCGAATCCGGTAATTGTTTTAAGGGACGACCCACGATGTATTGTATCCACGCCGGGAGGATGCATTGTGGCTGTGAGAAAAATCCGAGTCTGCCCCAAATGTGGCTCTGACAAGATTACTGATGCCAAGAGTTCTGTGAGTGGTTGGCTTGTTCCAAACACATACTACTGTCAGGAGGAGGATTGCGACTATTCAGGGACACTCTATGTTGAGGTCGATGTAGAGGAAGTAGAACAACTGAAGAGGGTCATGAATGGGGATTCAACTGAGAGTGCATGAAAATCCCCCAAAATTACGCTAATTATCCAAAGAGCAAATGTCTTAAGTAGGCGTCAAACAGACAGAATCTAAGGTGACTACACCATGGTAACTTACGAGGGTTTCGATTTCCCTGATGATCTATACTATACTGAAGACCAGATCTGGGTCAAGAAGGAGAATGGCAAGGTCAGACTTGGCTTTACTTCCTTCGGTATGGACCTGGCTGGAAAAATAAAGTTTGTCAGACTAAGACCAGCTGGTAAGGCTATTGCTGCAGGTCGCTCCATTGGTACGCTCGAAAGCGGAAAATGGACTGGACCTGTAAAGGCTCCCGTTGGAGGGACCATTGCTGAGGTCAATGATGCACTCAAGGACAATCCAGGACTTCTGAATGATGATCCATACGGAGCGGGTTGGGTTGCAGTCCTAGAACCTGACAACTTAGACGCAGATCTCGCAAACATTCAAGGCGTAGACGGACTAGACGACTGGGTCAAGAAAGAGTTTGCAGAGAAGAAAGCTGCATAATCAATGGAATGAGGGGCCGGGTTTCCGGCCACCATCCATTCTTCTTTTACTTTCTACGAGCAAGTTCACGTCTTAGACCAATTGCTGCATCATAGATGATTTCAGGTGGAGCGAGCACATAGAGAAGATTCCTAGAGTACCCAGACTCGAAGATGATGCTCTGGAAAATTAAGGTCTGAAGACTTTTCTCGATGTCATCAGGGGCATAGCGGACTCCGAGCTCCTCAGACTTCACCTCCACCAGTTCATTCAGCGTCTGGCGGTCAATGTAGGTTTCTGTCTTGTATCGCATCAGATGTTCACACATTGCTTCCAAGACCAAGAGGGTCATGTAGTCATTCATGCTGATGGTTTCGATGAGGTCCATGTAGTCGTTGTCATGGGCAAAGGATGTGATGTTCATGGTTGCATTCCTAATGGCATCCGAGTCGATCTCCTGACCGCTTGAGGCCAAAGGCCACAGAGCCTTCAGTGCTTCGACAGTTGTTTTCGGTTTAGACGCATCGAACTCCACCACAAGGTCTGTGATGTATCGCACAACCTCTTCCGTGAGCTGATGAGGGAAGGTGTCCTCAACTCGCATTCTGACGATGTCATAGAGCTGCGACTGGGTATAGGTGTCGAGAGGAACCTCGAAGTCATATGCCATGTGAGTTGCTGGAAGTTTTGTGAGTAGTCTGTAGTCGTGACTATTGAGGACCCCAATGGTGCTAGCTTTGATCTCCTTTGAGAGTCTTGCCACCTTAGTGTACACATCCTCATTGGTTTCATCGATATTGTCAATGACAAAGATGGTTCTCTTGTCTGTCGCAGATGCTGTTCTCTTGAATTGCATCCAGAGGACATCAAGGTCAAAGGCTACTGTGATCGGTCTATTAGTTTCCCTGTGGATTTTGTCATTAAGTTCTGAAACAATCTCTAGGGTGTCCTTGTGCCTGGCATCCACATAGACTGTATGTGAGTTGAATTGCTCTGGCACAAGCTTGGTTAGGAAATAGCGTGAGAAGACTGTCATCCCCACTCCAGAGATGCCATGCACAAGACAGTTGACTCCATAGTCCTCCTCTACAGAGTCACGATACATTCCATTGACTTGGGAAAGTTCCCTGTCCCGGTGAAGTAGCTTTTCAGGTACATAGTAGGGGTCAAACAAACCCTTTGGACTGCGATTTGGGCGTACCATTCTAATCGGAAGTTCGTCTCCGTAGTAGGTATATAAGCACCTGTCTGAGATCGCCGAAAGTATTCTGCCAGCTTTGTACTCGATTCTTTAGAATATTGGACTCTGTGGTTATGCACGCAGCAGGAAACCGTATATACAACAAAGAGAGAGGGACTCCAAGAGATGTGAAACTATTCGTCGTGAGAGAGAGGTATGACGTGGGAAGAGAAGAGTGGATATGTAATAGAGAAACTCTGGGGAATTGGTAGGAAAACTTCAAAGAAATTGGGAAAACTCGGGATACGATCGTTTGCAGATGTAGTCCAAATGGACATTGAATACATTGCAGAGAAAGTAGGTAGACCTTCAAATGAACTAGAAATCTCCAAACGTATAGCTAAATCATACACTCATGATTTTTTAACAATAGTCACTGAGAGGGATATACCAATAGCACGGAAAACTTGGGGCGTAAGTTTGGAACAAGGTCTGTATCTAGTGACATCTGGTATTCGAGATATTAGTGATATTCGTGAGGGGACCAAGATTCTAACCGATGGACTCCCACCTAGATTAACTTCCCAATTGGAACCGTTGAAACCACAGACCGAACTTACTCTTGTTCATGGTTTAACATCAAAAAATGCTAGGTATCTGGTCACACGTGGGGATTTTTTATCTCTGTCTGATTTAGCTGCTAGTAGCTCAAGCAAAGTTCGCAAAATCATTGACTGGGTCCCTGTAAGTAGGATTAAGAATTGGATTGAAAATGCTAAACTGCTACTTAATGTAGACATTCGCGATTTTCACAAAGCAAGTAATCTTCCCCTTTCAAGGGAGATTCGAGGAATTGGACCTGAAATGGGGGCATTTCTCTATAGTATTGGTATTAAAAACATCCAGGACTTGAGTGAGATGAATGATAGCATCCGAGAGAAGTACTTTCCTTGGATCTATTTTCCCCTCTTTCAAGGGAAATGTCCCGCCTGGGTTCGCGAACATCTTTACATACGATACTTGAGCCAGCTTGGGGTATCCGAGATATGTCGTTATGCAAGGAGTCTAAACATACACTAAGCAGTAAAACAAGCGAAATGATTTAAACCATTGAACCCAACACATCATTGCACTCTGGTGAGAGGAGGAATGGATTGAATCCTTCTCCAATGATCTGTCTTATCGCATCCAGTCTCTTCTTCTTGTCCATGTCTGAGAAAGGCCACTTGTGTTCAGGCTTTGGCGTGACTCCCAGTTCCTCGCACTTGTCAACAATCGCAAGGACTGTATTGAGTAGCTCATCTCCTGTCTTACCTTCAGGTCTTATCTCTCTGGAATGCAGAATGAGTCCAAAGATTGGAGTGTTATCTCCTATGTACCACTTACTAGGTCCATGTCCATACTTGGCGAATGGAGTCAAACCATGATCGATGAGAAGAGCATCAATATCATCGAGTCGGTCCTGCAACCTTAGCAAGCTTTCGCCGTGGAATCCATACCCCTCAAAGAGAGCGACTTGTATCCCCTCATTGGGATTGCGTTTAGGTAGTTTGATTCTGATGTCTTTCATCTTTGCAAGTTGCTCAGAATCCAATGGTTTGTAGTCCGTGATATCCTTGATGTCCTCCTCATTCTCCTCTGGGAATTCAAGAATGAGCAGTGGTGGAGTGAAACCTTCACGTACATCTTTGTGAGCAGATGTGATCGCCTCTCCATATCTTATTGGACTGTTTCTCTCAATCATTGTGGTGAGAGCCTGTCCTAGTGCATTACACTCGGGAAACTCTGCAAGACCCCCAACCAGGGTTTCTTTGACGTTCGGTCGGATAAGGAGTCGCATCTCTGAGATGAACCCGAGTGTGCCATGTGAGCTTGCCACATCATGGAGTGTGACACCAATCTCATTAAGTCGAGCCTCGAGGTCCGGATCGTTGCTACTGACACCCTCATTGTCGACAGTCAATAGACGTCCATCATATAGGACCATCTTTACACGAATGGTGTTGTCACGCATTGTCCCATTCACCCAAGTGTCATTTCCTCCCCCATCGGTACTCAGGATACCCCCCACAGTGGCAATATCTCTGCTACTGGGAGCAACGTAGAAGTGCATCCCCATAGGAGTGAGGAACTCATTGATTTGATCTGGGTTGATTCCTGGTTGGACATCGATATAGCCTTGGTCTTTGGATACAGTGAGTATCTCTTTCATCTGAAGACTACTGATCATAACTCGATCATCATCACCTCCAGTGCAAGCACCACTCAGTCCCGAACCTCCACCCTTGGGTGTGACTGTGAAACCATTGGTCTGTGCATGTTTTATCGCAGCGATGACTTCCTGTGTGTTTCTTGGATAATAGACCCCTTTGATCTTGCGGAAGTTGAGCTTGTAGTACATGCTGGCATTCGCACCGATGACAACATCTCTAATTCTCATCTACTCGACACCTCCCTGGAGTGTTTTGGATAGAAGCTCAACAATATCCTTGGTCTTCAAGTTCTGCCCAAGCAGCTGCTCCCTGCAAGAAGGACATGCTGTGATTACTGTCGTGTTCTGCACACCCTCCCGTGCAGCTCGCAGCTGGATGACCTTGTCGCTTAGGTCTGGGTCGGTCATTCTCAGGAGACCTCCACCTCCACAGCAACTCAGGTCCATTTCTCTGAACTCTATACCCATCTTGTTGATGACCGATCTAGGCTCTGTCTTTATCTCCAGAATCCGATGTAGCTCACAGGGATCATGATAGGAGAACGCCTCCGTCTGGTTGTATTGCGGAATTGTTTCCAATTTCCTGTCGAAGAACTGAGTGTGATGAAGTGCCTCAGCATTCTCTAGATTGTGATGCTCACGAAGTTGAATGAGACATCCAGGACAGCATGTAATCACGTTCTTGGCTTCAGCAGCATCAACAACCTGTTTGTTGTGCTCTCTGAGTACTTGCGCACCTTCGTCATCTCCCATAAGGTAGAGTGGGTGTCCACAACAGAACTCCTCTGATCCCATGACCAGATAATCCACCTCGAGCTTCTCCAGTGTCTGAAACAATGAGCGAAGCACATCTATCTGACTTCCCCTAAATGACATCAGACAACCGAGAAACACCATGACCTCTGCGGTCTTTCCCTTCTCATAGACCCTGTCCTCAAGACCTGGGATCTCATCCTCTAGCTCGTCAAACCAGTAGATTGCTCTATCCTCTGCTGCTAGACCATAGATATTCTTTACATTGGAGAGAGCATCCTTGAGGGGCTCAAGATATGCAAACTCATCAGGAGCAGTTTCTATAGCTTTGGCTCTCTGCTCGTGCCAGATTCTTAGTAGGTCCACACCTGAAGCGCAGGTCTCTTCACAACGGCCACAGAGTGAGCATTGGAATAAAAGACGTCTGAACTCCTTTCCCAGTTCTTCATCATCTTCAATTTGGTCCATCACTTGTAGAAGGTAGGTCTTTCCTCGAGGTGAGAACTGTTCCTCACCAGTTGCATCAAACATCGGACAAAACGTCAGACATGAACCGCAGCGTACACATTTGTCGTAGGACATCTTTGATTCTCCGTGTGGCCAAGAACTCGGTCGGTTGTGGCTTTTCTTATGAATATAACGCAATGTGAATTAGTTTTGAGTTATAATACACCAACTGTTTGCGGCAAAAGAAAAATAGTGGTCCTCCCTTACGGGAGGATCTGATTGCAATGACTAGATAGGAGCCTTAGGAATGAAGCTCTTTTCGTAGAGGATCTCTGATGCTCCACGGGCACGCTTGATGATCTTCTCAGCATGCTTGTAGAGATCCTTCTCTTCCCAGTGTTTCTTGGCAATTCCCTGTTCGATAGCTTTCATACCGACAGCTGTGGCTTCAAGAGGATACAACTCCCATTGGTCCATTGTTGGAATGACCTTCCGCTCGCTAGCCTCTTTGGCTCCAAGATCTGCCAATGCCTGAGCAGCAGCGATGCACATCTCATCTGTGATTGTGCTTGCTCGCACATCAAGGGTCCCTCGGAATATTCCTGGAAATCCAAGTGAGTTGTTGATTTGGTTGTCAAAGTCACTTCGACCAGTTCCAACAATTCGAGCGCCTGCATCCTTTGCATCCCATGGCCAAATCTCGGGTAGAGGATTGGCACATGCGTATACAATTGAGTCAGTTGCCATTTTAGAGATCCATTCTTTCTTTACTGTACCTGGAATTGGACGTGATGCTGTGATGAGCACATCCATTCCCTCAATGACTTCTCCGAGGTCTCCGGTGTGCCTATCTGGATTGGTCTTTTGAGCGAGGTCATACTTGAAGGTGTCATAGTCCTTGTCCTTCACGATGTCTTCACGGTCTGCATAGATTGCACCCCTGCTGTCCACCATGACAATGTTCTTTGGATCGACTCCCGCGGCTATGAGTAGATACGCAGTTCGTGTATTAGCGGCACCAACTCCTAGCATTGCCACAGTGACGTTCTCGATGTCCTTCTTTACAACCTTCAATCCTCCAAGCACACCTGCAAGCACAACTGTGGCTGTACCCTGTGCATCATCGTGCCATACTGGTATATTGACCTCAGGGTCATTTCGCAATTCCTCTAGAATCTTGTAGCACTTTGGTTTTGAGATGTCTTCAAGGTTGATGCCCCCGAAGGATGGCTGTAGGAGTTTCACGAACTCGATAATCTTGTCTGCATCCTTTGTGTCAACGCAGATAGGCCACGCATCCACGCCGCCCAGATATTTGAAGAGAATTGATTTCCCTTCCATAACAGGACCAGCTGCGAGTGGACCAATGTCCCCAAGACCAAGTACACGAGTGCCATCACTCACCACTGCAACCATGTTGCCCTTGTTGAGATGCTCATAAGCCATCTCGGGATTATCTTTGATGTCCAAGCATGGCTTTGCCACACCTGGGGTATACCATATAGCAAAGTCCGAGAAGTCACGGACCGGTGCTTTACCAATGCTCATAATCTTGCCTTGGTAAAATGGATGGAGGACCATAGCGTCCTTCCCTGGCTTCTCAGCCTTTTTCTTCAACTCTTCGACAGAGAGTTTTTCTTCAGACATTATGTGCGCCTCTTTGTCTCCTTGAGACGAGCTATATTCACCCGTCATGCGAGCTGGGGCTGCTCAAAGCCCCTGTTTAAGTGTATCCTTCGGGGACAGTTGAGTAACACATGCACAACCGAGGACACACCATCTGATTGATAAAATTAGAATCGATTGACTATTCATGACCGGAGTCGGTGATGATTTTCATAGAGAAACAAAGTATGAGAGAGGTAAACTACCAGGTCATAGGTTAGACTGGAGCACGAAACCTTCTGTATACAAGAAATATCCTGATGCTGAGAAGGTCAATCTTCTAGCACCCATCGTGCAAGGAGGACCTGTTCTCTGGGAAGTGCTAAGGACCAGAAGGAGTATCCGTGCTTACACTCGAGATTCAATGAGTGTAGAGGACCTATCACAGATACTCTGGGCTACCCAGGGGATCACGGTTTCTATTGGGGACCATCAGCTTAGAACCGCTCCTTCAGCAGGCGCTTTATATCCAATAGAAACCTATCTCCTGATTAACCGAGTTGATGGATTAGAACCTGGACTCTATCATTATGATGTTGAAACACATCAACTTGACATCCTCAAGCTGGGTGACTATTCACGAGAGGTAAATACTGGTGCTCTGGATCAACAGATTGCTGAACGTGCTTCTGTTGTGTTTATCTGGAGTGCAATATTCCAGAGATCCAAATGGAAATACCTTCAACGGGCTTATCGTTACATCTTCCTAGACGCCGCCCATATTGCTCAGAACCTTGCGCTAGCCGCTGTAGGCCTTGGTTTGGGGAGTTGCCAGATTGGGGCACTCTATGACGACTACTTGAATGAACTATTAGACCTTGACATCAGTGAGGAGAGTGTCATCTACATGAGCAGTGTTGGGACACCGGCTAGGAACGTCTAATGTCCTAAAGTTTCAATCCCCAGAAATTTGTAAGTTGTTCTGCATGCTCTTTTGAACGTACCTTGTCCATTCCCTCAGAACCTCCAAATATACCTTCGATTTTGCCTTCCTCATCAATTAGGTAGGTTATCCGCCTTGTAATCGCTCCTAAAATACTGAGCTTACTGTAGGCATCATACATCTTGGCTATGTTTAGATTCTCATCCATCAAGATGTTAAATGGGAGGTTGTACTTCTCTCGAAAGTTCTGGTGAAGCTCTACTGAACCACCTGAGATTCCGAAGATTGGGATTCCCGATCCCTCAAAAATCTGATAACTATCTCGAAGAGAGCATGCTTCCGCAGTACATCCTGGAGTGAAATCCTTTGGATAGAAATAAAGCACTAGCTTCTTTCCTCGATACTCACTCAGCTTGAATCTCTTACCGGTGTCGTCTCTGGTTTCGAAATCTGGAGCGATGTCGCCTACTCTTAACACTGCAATTACCTCTACAACTTGAGATCCCAGAACTTGATGATCTGGTCTGCATGTTCCTTGGTGTTGACCTTCTCGATTCCCTCTGGGCCACCATAGATCCCCTCAATAATCCCCTTCTCATCAATAAGGAATGTTGTTCTTACAATTCCGAGGTATTCCTTACCATACATCTTCTTAGTCTGGTAGACATCATAGAGCTTGGCAATCTCAAACTCCTCATCCATTAGGAGTGGAAATGGGAGGTTATTCTTGTTCTTGAAGCTCTTGTGAGACTTTGTTGTCCCACCCGAGACTCCAAACACAGGTATGTCTGATTTCTCAAAAACTTCATAGCTATCACGAATTGAGCAAGCTTCCGCTTTACATCCTGAAGTATTGTCCTTCGGATAGAAGTAGAGGAAAACCTTCTTTCCTTTGAAGCTACTGAGCTTAATTTTTTCCCCACTCTCTGTGGTTGTTGTGAAATTGGGTGCCTTATCACCTATCTTCAGCATTATTTGTCATCTCCTTGTTAAAATTAACAATAATGAATTAAGAAACGCTATTTTGGGTAATAAGTATTTGCATAGTACCAATACCTTTAGCAATCCTTAAAGAGCAAATAGAACGCAGAGCCTATAGACTCAGGCGGAGTGAAGATGGCGGAGAGCATCATAACCTACAATTCACTGACAAAGATTTACGCTGCCATTACCTTTGGCACACTTTTTTTCCTAGTTCTAGGTTTCTTTGTCGCTGAATTTTTTCTTCCTTCTACAACTTGGGACTGGATTGTAATCCTCATATTCTTCATTGGTCTACCAGTATTTGTAACATCTTTGGGTTTCTACATCGGATGGTATGGAAAGAAGTCTACCATTGAATACACTGATCCAACATGGCCAATTGCACCTGTACAGATGACCATTGCCGATGCGAAAGCACTTGTCAAGAGAAACAAACGGAAATACTGGCGTCTAGTGACTAACAGCAGTTACTGGACTTTTTTCGTCCCTATCGTATTGCTCTTATTCATGGCTGGTTTGCCAGTCTACATTTTGATGGAATCCCCAAGCATTGCAGGGCTTGACTCATGGATGTTTGCCGTATCACTCTCTCTTGCGTTTGTCGTCGCTTCAATTGGTTCGCTATTGGCTACCTCAAATGCAGCTTCTGAAGACTTCAATATCCTCCTAGTGAGGGAAGCCATCGCACTTGCAGAAGTCCAAGAGAAAGTT
>Ga0209536_100016671_pt1 | contig 10438 bp, 11 predicted proteins | sample DeeMarSeWOR28_12_FD_187461 | JGI IMG/M metagenome (GOLD analysis project Ga0209536, IMG submission 187461) | Marine sediment microbial communities from White Oak River estuary, North Carolina - WOR-2-8_12 (SPAdes) (version 2) | ecosystem: Environmental > Aquatic > Marine > Intertidal zone >...
CGCAGGAGTGGCAGCTGGAGGTTTTGAAATTATAGAGCTAGGAGGAATAGTAAGCAAAATTATAATTCCGTTAATAACCTCCCCATTCATAGCAATTATAGTCGCTTACCTAATCACTGTATTGATAATTAGGATTTTCATAAATCAGCCAGCAGCTAAGATGAACAGGAACTTCAAGCGCCTACAGATAGTCGCAACTTTTCTATTTTCGATTACAGATGGAACCAATGACGCACAGAAAGTTATGGGAATCATAACCATGCTACTGCTGTACTACGGCTTCATCTCAGAATTTGTTGTTCCCTTCTGGGTGATAATAGCATCCTACGTCGTACTGACGATGGGAGTAATTTTTGGAGGTTGGCGAATAGTTAAAACTATGGCCACAAAAATAACTCAGATGCAACCATACCAAGGCTTTGCTCGTGACTTATCAAGCTCACTAATACTGGGGGCTGCAGCATTATGGGGAATGCCCGTAAGCTCAACCCACGCTGCCAATGGAACTCTAATAGGAGCAGGCTTAATCAGAGGCTCCAAATCGGTGAAGTGGGGAACAATACGAAACATAATCTGGGCATGGATATTATCTGCACCATTAGCAGCCATCTTTTCTTACACAATATACCACATGCTGCAAACAATAGTCTAGCAATAATAGTTTAAGATGCTGCGTGCCCCTTGCTACTTCCGAGGGAAAACTTGAATTATGATATTCGAGGAGACTTTGACACTCACTTGGTTGCTAGACAAAAAGGAGCAAGTTTTTCGATAATTAATACCTCTTATAATACGTCCAGAAGAGATTGAAGAGTTTTAGATTTTTCAATTCAATTTAAAGAAGAAAATTTAGTTTGTACTGGTGGCCTGATCTTTTCTGATCAGTATAGAAAGCGTGAGAAGCAACACCTTGAAAAGCTGAGGGTAACATAGTCTCACTCGAAACCCAAAACAGCTTGAGCCAGCAGAACCTAAAAAGGCTACTGCTTAAATATCAAAACGTTAAATGAATAAACAGGAAAGGAGAATCTCGATGGACTTAGGCTCATACTTCCTGACTTTAGAATACATCCTCATGGCATCAACGTTTGTTGCTCTAGTTCTGATATTCCTCTACTCGTATTACGGCAAAGAAGAAGAGCAAGCAAACTAGAAGCTAATTTTCACGCTTTCTCATCTTTCTATTCATAACAAAAAACATCACTAGGCTTAGAACAGCCAAGACTGTGCTGAACAAAACTACCCATGTAGCATCTGGACCTGCACCAATTACTATCGGAAACGGACCAACGAAAATAACCACACCTCCACTCGCTGACCCACCTCCATAGAACACTGCGGCAACCAAAATTAATGCTACGCCAACGACAACTAATACGAATCCCAAAATCAACAACAAAAAGAACCATCTAGATACAGTCATACTTTCCTCAACTATTTCGCAGTTTTCGTGAACACTACTCCCACATTGTCCGCCTTTTCACCTTACCAACAAATAACATACAACCATAGCTATAACAAGCATTACCGCAAGCCCCAAAGAAAGCAGCAAAACAGTTCTAATCGATTTCTCATCTGTCCCGAAAATAATCGGAACGGGACCAATCATTACAACTCCGCCCCCTTTCACTCTACCTTTTTCAGAACCTGAAACAAAAAGCAATACAAAAGCAACCGCGATCACGAGTACTCCAACGAAAATCAATGCTATACCCAGCGTGTAAAGAACCGCAGAGTCTATCACGTATTATTCCCCGCGTCACCATAAAAGTGAATAACGATTTTAATAAACCTAACCAACACTGATTCTCTGCAGGATAAACACAAAAATTTAAAACTTGCTCATCCAATATCGGTGCTGGAACCAGAGAATGATCGAAGAAGAGGTAATTCAAAAGATTCTGTCGAAGCATCCAGAACTAGATAGGGAACAGATTATTGAAAGCTTGGAAGCTGAGAAGGAAAAGACTGGCGGCTTGATAGCTGACGAGACGCTTTTACGGTTGATTGCCGCCAGATACGGAATCGAGTCTATCAAGCGCAAAACCATTCGAAGGCTGCCCATAAGCGATTTGGTTGCAGGCTTGAACGATGTCACGATAACCGGGCGCGTGGTCACGGTTTATCCCCCAAGAAACTTTGAAGGCAAAAGGTCTGGGAAAGTGGCAAACTTGATAATAGCCGATGAAAACGAAACGCTCCGTGTGGTTTTATGGAATCATAACGTTGATTTGGTTGAGTCCGGCGAACTCAAAGCGGGTCAGATTGTCCGTTTCGCTCACGGGTACACCCGTGAAGACCACGAATCCAAAGTAGAATTACATCTCGGCAGAAAGAGCAAAGTTGAAGTTGACCACGAAAACGTCAACGATAAGGATTACCCTTCCCTCGACAAATTCGCAACTAAAATCAACACAATAACCGCGGCACACAGCAACATCAACCTTGCAGGCACGGTGAAAGAGATTTTCCCCACGTCCACTTTCACAAGAAGCGACATGAGCACCGGGACAGTTATGAGGCTAAACATTGCAGATGAAACAGGTGAAATCCCAGTCGTGTTTTGGAACGAAAAAGCAGAGGAAATCGAAAAAATGGTTAAAGTGAACACTAGTTTACACTTGGTGAACGCAAGAGTTAAGGAAAACGGATACGGCGAACTGGAAGTTCACGTTAATTCTTACACTCATGTTGAATTGTCAGAGAGCCTTAACTTTTGAAGCAATAGCGTCGCTCATCTCGCTTGTGGTAGAAGAACCACCTAAATCTTTTGTTCGCACTTTCCCTTCTTTCAACACTTGCATGACCGCATTTTCGATTTTGGCTGCGGCTTCCTTTTCACCCAAGTAGTCCATCATCATCTGCACCGCCATTATTGTAGCCGTGGGGTTAACCCTGTTCATGCCAGTGTACTTAGGCGCTGAACCGTGGACTGGCTCGAACATGCCATAAGAGTCGCCTATGTTTGCTCCTGCAGCTAATCCTAAGCTGCCAGTAACTTGAGCCGCCTCGTCCGATATGACATCTCCGAAGAGGTTAGTGGTTACGATGACATCGTAAGTTTCCGGTTTCTTAACAAGGTGCATAGCCATGGCGTCTATGTGAACATCGTCAACTGTTACGTCAGGGTGGTTTTTGGCTGCGGCTTTAACGGCGTCGTTGAATACGCCGTCGGTTACTCTTAGAATGTTGGCTTTGTGGACGTACGTCAAGTGTTTCCTGCGTTTTTCAGCGAGCTTGAAAGCGTACTCCGCGACGAGTGATGAAGCTTTCTGGGTGATTATGCGCATAGCCACTGACACGCCAGGCGAAACCTTGTATTCTACGCCTGAGTACATGCCTTCAGTGTTTTCGCGCACCACAACAAGGTCAATGTCCGACCTCAAAGCGTCAACATTCGGGTAGGAACGGCAAGGCCTAACGTTAGCGTAAAGATTGAATTTTTTCCTGATTTTTACAGCTGCACTAACAGGTGCGCCCGGCTCTTCAGGCGTGGTCATCGGACCTTTAACGCAAGCATCCGTCTTCTTTAGAAGAGCCACAGTTACTTCAGGCAGATTGGTACCGTATTCTGGTATGCAGTAGTAGCCTGCTTCGCCATAGAGAAAATTAAGCTTCAAGTTGGAGGTGTCTTGTATAGCCTCTAGGACTTTCACTGCCGCCTCGGTTACTTCTGGTCCTATACCATCGCCTTTTAACACTGCAACACTATAAGTTTTAGCCATGACACATTCGCCTTCTGTCTAAATATATACTTTAACTTATCAGTATTCCTATTTTCTGTTGAGGAGTCTATGAGGTTCGTGACTGTTGTACGCGGAAAAGACTATGCTTCCTCATATAAACTACGAATAGTTCCGGAAGAAACGCTCTACTCCTCCTTTCTGCAGCTAATTCCTATTAGAATCCAAATATTATGGGACGATTGTGAAGACAGAAAATCGAGTGAGCTTTGGCATAGCCATTGCTCTTTGAAGTGGAGCCTCGGGCGGGCTTTGATCCCGCGACCGCCGCCTTACCAAGGCGGTGCCCCACCAAGCTAGGCTACCGAGGCTCATTTAATTCTCTCTGAACAAAACGTGCGATATGAAATAAAGAGCTTACGGTTTAGCGTTAACCTCTTCTTGTTTAAGCATGGTCTATTCTTGTGTTTTCTATTCTATGGTCCTGATGGTTCAAGATTTAGAGGCAGTAGGGCGTTTTGTTTATTGGTGTTTGAGAACATTTATTAGATGCCGAATAGTAAAGCGGGCAGTTAATCGAGCTTACTGCCTTCTGGGCTTATTGCTTAGGTTTGTGATACTTGGGTTTTAAGCTTGGCAGAAATTAGCTATCGCTAACAGTTAGGGAGGTGAAATATTGCCTACTCATGGTGCGCTTTCAAAAGCCGGAAAAGTTAGGATGCAAACTCCGAAGATAGAAACAACAGCAAAAAGGATTTCTAGGGGTCCAAGAGTTAAGAATCGCAAGTTGTATCATAACCGCGTAGAGTTGTGTAGAAACGTCGGTCAATTCAAGATGGATAGTTACCGCCGTCGATGAAATTGGCCTAAAAACGCGAAAAACCGGTTTTTTTGCTTCACGCATTCTTCATTTTGTTTGGAAGCTTATGGTTGTTATTCCTTCTTTAAGCATGCCTGTGATGTTATTTTTCAGGTCTTCGTAGCATGAGCTGAGTCGTTGTGCATCCTGCTTGGCCATTCCTTGTTGTATGAGCTGCTTCTCAAAGGCTCGCCTAGTCTTCCGTACTCTTCTGCCTAGAGTTACATACGCCCAAAGCAGATTAAGAAATACTATTGCCATGTGTGGAATCGACTTGAACAACACGGTTAATATTGAAACTGCACTCATGATATTCAACCTCTTTTGGGGAAAGAGGCTGTTACTCCTCTTCCTCGCGCATTTTGCTGTGTATGCGCTTTTCGATGTGTCTTCCTATTTCTTCTCCTCCGTGTGGACCCCAACCGCCTTTTCCAGCACTTTTAAGCATGTCGCCGAGGCTCGTGAAAGTCCGCATATAATCTTGAGTCATCTTCACAGCTACTGGCTCAGGTAAACCGCCATCTTTCAGTTCCTTGTAGTATGCTGCCGCAGCCTTACCCATGTTTCTCCCTGCCTCTTCAGAGAACACCGAAGACAATATGCTCTTGATCAACGCTGGAATTTCAGATGAAACAACGCCTAGTATTTCTTTGATGTTTTCCGGGTCAACCTCTTCATGTTTTGCCATATTATTTCACCTCAAACACATTATAGACTGGTCACTCTAGTTAGGTGTTCTGCGCAAAAGTGACCACCCTACTGGTCAGTTTGTTTAATCAACTCGTAAGTCGGAACCTTCCCATCATTTCTCGATAGGACACCTTGCGTCTGCAGTTTTTTAACTCGCTCGCGAATTATCCGCCTGCTGGCTTTCCCCCTCATCGCAGTTACCTGCCGCGTAATCGCTGAAATATTCAAAGCACCCTTGACTGCTAACGCTTGAATTATGCAACGGGAAATCTCGTCCTGCGCAAGCGGTTTCCGACGTAAGTAGCGCTCTGCATTCCTCAAACGTTCCGCCAGCTTCAAAGGTTCACCATATACACCTAAACCAAACTTGGCTATCCCCACAGCGGCAGCTGCTGCCCTGTTTTCAGGATTCTCAATAATGATCTTCTCCAGAAGGTCAAGCCTGCTGATTATCTCATCGAGCTTCTTGCTCAGATTCTCCACGTTTGAAGAGGGTTTTTCTTTTCGGCTTGAAGCAGACAACACTTTCTCGTACTAGAATGGCAGTCTCCGTTTAAATGATTGACGACCCACTAGTCAGTCCTCGACCGCAAAAAAGGAAAAACAGATACCAACCCTTAACAAAATATTAAAGGCGGACAACCTACTTTCAAATCTTAATAACCATGACAGCGGGGGTCTCCCAGTCTGGTCAAAGGAGCAGGGCTTAGGACCCTGTCGCATAGGCGTTCGTGGGTTCAAATCCCACCTCCCGCACCAGTATGTTGAAAATGGTAGGGGGTGCAGACTTTTAGTCTTCGACGAAATCTTTGGGCTTACGGAAGATTTTTCCTTTGTGATATGACATGGAGAAACTCAAACTCCGTGTCTCTGGATTAAACTACTTGAAAATAGTCACAAGTTTTCTAGTCGGTAGCAGATGTCAAGAATAACTGAATATAGCCATTTCAATTTCTGTTTAAAAGAATTTGATTAAAAAGGGTTGTACGGGAGAACTCCCAAATCGTATTGAGGATATCCTGAAGTCCTGATCAGAATTAAGGATTCATAACTGCTTTCTTCTAGGAGGAAAAAACCAAGATGGAAATGTCAAAAGTAGATGACTGGCTAGAAGGTATACCCAGCAAGGCTACAAGAAAGAGCTATCTTAAGCGCGCACGCCCACGGCTTTTCCTAGTAGCACTGCTCATCATGGTTAGCGTACTTGGGTTTCAACCAAAGGTCGCGGCAAGTTTAGCCTCATACCATCCGACTGGATATTATCTGCTTGACGCATCTACCCATGTTTTTGGTGGGGTGACTGACTTGTATTCTGAGGATGGCGTTTGCATGGCTTTTCGAAGCTATGTGAGCCAAACTTCTGCTCAGGCACTCTATACTCATCAAGAGGCAACAATGATAGCTGGCACGAGCTACTATCTCTTAGGATTAGAAAGTGCAGATGATATGGGAGAAAGCTTGTCCGCGTCTATGGCTTCAACTGGAAGAAAACTCTGGGGAAAGTTCATATATCCTTTAAATGGCGTAAAATCGATCTCTCCAAGCATATGGACCTCTTATTATAGAACATGGTATTCAGGCGTGTCTGAAACTGTCTTAGCCAATTCTCCGTCTTCAGCTCCGGTTGATACATGGAGTGATAAGTTATACGCGTTATCGTCAGATGATCAATATGCCTATACGAATATTCATATGGCAACACAAGAATATGGGTCATACAGTTTTGAGATACCTTCCGCTGCCGTGGTAACGAGAGTTGAGGTTGGTTACGAGGCGTACACAGATGAGGATGAGAGAATTGAGATTACCTTATCTTGGGATAAGGGTACCACTTGGGCTACGCCATACATCTCTCCTTATTTGGAGACAACTGACCTGAACACGGTTACTTGGATTGATTTCACTGATGTTACAAGCTGGACCGCTGATAAGTTTATGAGTGATAATTTTCGTACCGCGGTGACAGGCATTCAGAGCGGGGAGGCGATGAGCGGGGTTTACCTTGACTGGATCTCTGTGAGAGTCACGTACGGTATTTATCCCTCCGCTCATGCAGATGTTGATATCTTGATTTGTAAATCAGATGGCACAGTTAGAGAGACGATAACTACGGATGCAGCAACTTCAGCTAACTTGACGGGAACCCCTCAGGTCCTCTCAGGCACCTATTTGTGGCAAACCTACACGGTTGCGGACGAAACTGATTACCTTGAAATAGATTACTATCTTGACGTCATAAGAACAGATTCTGACGCAACCGCATATCTTAGAGTAGGCGACAAAACTCTTTCTCCGGCAGACCAAACAAGAACAACCAGAATTATCCTTCCAAGCGAATACACAGTGGAAGTCGAGTTCACCGGCTCTTCAAACACAGATAATTGGACCCAACTCGTCTGGACTGTTGACAGCGCTTGGACAGCAGACGACGTTTCGGTGACCCTTGAACTCTATGACTATACTCTAGGCGCCTACTCAGCTGGCGGAGAAGGTCATATTTCGTATGCATCCAATGCCGTCTCAAAAATGGATGAAACAAGAAGTCAGAACATAACCTTGAATCCAAAAGATTTCAGAGACGCTTCGGGCAACTGGAAAATGAAGATTAAAGGAGTCAAATCGACCGCCTCACGGTTTGAATTCAAAATTGACTTCATCGGGTATGAGGTTAAAACTGTTGCTTCGTCTGATGTCGCAATTTTAGACGTCACGGTTTTTCCGTCAAGTGTATTTCCCGGCGATGTTGTGATGATTAACGTCACGGTTAAGAATGAGGGAGTACTGCCCGCGACCTTCAATGTCACGCTCAATTATGACGGCAACGTCATCGGAACCCAGACTGTGACTGATCTGGAACCGGAGACAGAGACAACCCTCAAATTCAGTTGGGACACAACGGATCTGACACCCGGTGTACTCTACTCAATAGAAGCTGAAGCCAGCGGAGTTGCGGGAGAAGAAGATACTCTTGACAACACCTATGGCTCCGGTACCGTCGAAGTGAGAAGGCAAATTCCTTCACAGCCTTTTGATTGGGGATCTATACTTCCATATCTCCTTGCAATCTTGGTAGGAGGCTTAGGCTTCTTGGTCACAGGAATCTTAGTGAAGAAACGGAAAACTGTTGAAGGATTTGAATTCTTCAACGCATTGATTACCGGAGGCATTCCAGACGCCTATTCAGTTATGATCACAGGCGACGCAGGCTCAGGAAAAAGCGTGCTAAGCCAACAATTAGCCTACGAATACTTGACGCAGGGAAAATCATGTGTATATGTTACCTACGACATCTTTCCCTCCGAACTAAGACAAAACATGAAAAGCTTCAATTGGGATGTATCACCGTACGAAAAGAAAGGAACTTTCATATTAATTGACTGCTATTCTTCCATAGCGGGTCAGAAAAGCGAAGAAAAATATCATGCTGAACAACCCTTCGCCCTATCAGACCTAGGTATCACAATGTCCGCCGCCATGGACGAAGCGAAACCCAAGTCGACAATAATTTTCTTGGACTCAACAACACCCCTCTTTGCCGGTGTTGACGCTTCGAAAGTAACTGAATTTCTACAAGATCGTATTGCAAAAATAAAAGGCAATAAAGGGGTCTTCCTCTTCACCATCGGCAAAGGAACAGTTCCATCAGGCTCAATGCAGAGGATAGTTGAAATCGTTGACTGTATCATTGATTTGAAAGTTTTCGAAGAAAAGGGAAAAACAAAGAAAAGAATGCGTATCCGAAAAATGCGTGGACAAAAAGTTACTGATACTTGGATACCATTCAAAATCGAATCAAAAAAGGGAGTAATCTTCTCACCTCCCAAAGAAATGGTCAGAAAAAAAGAGAAGTGAGAAAGCTACAGTAGCTGTTCAGGCTCTAGCCAAGACACTTTCTTTTGAAAAGATTTCGATTCCATCCTTGTATATCTTGTAAGGCCTGAGCTGATGGTCGTGAGAAACCCCGCGCATCTTCTCAATCTGTATCGCCCTGATCAGCCTTCCCCGCTCATTGAAAGTATGGAAAACGATGACGCCATCTGAGAGGAATTCTTCAGTTTTGATCTCTCTCTCCAACGCTGTTGCTCGCAGTTCGGTTGTTATTATAGAAGTAGCTCCCAAAACTGTGACAGCGTGAACCAAGTCTAAGACGGCGTTTCGTCTTTCAGATTCATCGGGATAGTGAAGTATCAGACTAGAGATTGAGTCAATTACCACTCGTTTCGCTCCGATTTTTTCGGTTCTCGACTTGATTGCTTCTACTAGGCTCAACATTCTAAAGTTTTGGGACCCTAAGCTAAGCTGTGCGGATTTCGGAATGGTTCTTAGAGGAGAAGCATCCAGAATCACAAATTTCTCGTCTTTTTCTAATTTTTCAATATCCCATCCGAAACTGCCCAAGTCCTCTTTGAGATGGACCGGGCTTTCACCTAAAGCCACGTACACACCAGTTTCGTCATATTTAGTTGCGCCATTATACAGAAACTGAACACTCAAAATTGTTTTCCCAGATCCTGGTCCGCCACAAACCAGTATGCAACGACCTGAAGGCAGACCTCCACCTAAAATATCGTCGAGCCCTTTGATGCCGGTGGAGATTTTTTTCAATTATCTATACTCCAATTTAATTTAGTGAGCGATTCCAAATCTCTATTTAGCTTCAAGCTTCGTGATTGACTAAAAGTTTCGCAGGTGTTTAAAATAACTTGTGAAAAGAAAATTCAGATCTCAAATTTCTTTTAAGCGAGCGCAAAATATAGTGTAAAAATCGCTATACACATTGACGATGAAGGAATGGTTGAAAAAGGCGACTTATTCTACAATCGAAACGCCAATTTCCTGATGAGAATGATGAGTAAAATTATGCTATTTTTCTTAAGGGGCGACTTGAAGAAGGATGAGCGTTTCACGCCAGATCTGCACATTGATCATGGTTACTACCTATCAGAGTTTGGACTCGACGCTGAAGTCACGTATATTCCTGGGTACTCTAAAGGTTCCATCTGAATCCTATTGAGCACTGGTGATTTGTTTTGTGGCGATTTGCTCGAGAACACGAAGAAATCCTCCCAAAACTCTCTAATCGCCGATAAAAAGGCGTTGAATGAAACTATTGAAAAACTAAAAGGACTGAAAAATCCAAAAGGTAGACTGGTGGGATAACACAACTGAAATCTACTCTGCCTTCCGCGGAAACGAAGAAGCAAAA
>Ga0209536_100016673_pt1 | contig 10438 bp, 13 predicted proteins | sample DeeMarSeWOR28_12_FD_187461 | JGI IMG/M metagenome (GOLD analysis project Ga0209536, IMG submission 187461) | Marine sediment microbial communities from White Oak River estuary, North Carolina - WOR-2-8_12 (SPAdes) (version 2) | ecosystem: Environmental > Aquatic > Marine > Intertidal zone >...
ATGACTAGCAGATGTAACCTTCAATAAACCTGAGGTTGACCCGACCTTCGACTATGGCAAGTAGTCTGCACTTCTTGAGAGGACAGCTCAGACACAATATATAGTGGTTTTTATCATTTCATTTCAGTCCCGCCTTGCGCATCGCATCGGTAAACTTCTTAATGTCGGCCGAGTCTCTAAGGGGCACTATACTTGCGAACATATCCACGGAAAAGTAAGGGTTTATTTCTGAAAATTTCCGAGCTGCGGCGCGAGCTTCCTGTTCCCGACCAAGGAGACTTAAAGCAACCGCCTTGCCGCCAAGGGCCAACCAGTTGTCAGGGGCTACTTCCTGCGCTTTATTATATTCCACAAGCGCCTCCTCATATTGGCCTTTCCTTACGTAGCAGCGGCCTAAGCACACAAAATACCAATAGGGAGGGAACGGGTTGAGACGAATCCCCTGCTTGAGGCTTATAATGGCTTCATCGGGATCTCCAGCATAGCTTAATGTGAGTCCTAAAAGACCATGCGAAGCAGCACTCGAGCCGTCCCGTTCCTTTAATCTGTATCCGATCGTCGATTCTCGTTCTTAATATCCCTATATAAAGCAACATCAACACGTATAACGTTTGCCCTTATTTGGTGCCGCACTGCCACACTGAAAATGCTCTGAAATGTGTCTGCGCATATTTATCGTCTATCACCCCAGCCCCAGCATTCCCAAGCCTTACGGGTGGGTCAAGCGGGGAATCCTTTTTTCACCTGGTTCTGACTGGATGGTCTCTTTGTTTTCGTGAATGAGTGTTTCCAGATCCTGTATATCCAGGTACATTTTCCTTCCGCCCGGAAACCTCACTATTGGAATTTGACCTGCCCAAATGCGTTCCCTCATCGCCCAATCAGTTAGGCCAAGCCATTAAGTAGCGCTCTTGAGAGGTAGGAGACGGGAGCACATTGGATTCAATAAGCTCGAATCCAATTGCACCATTTCCGGGGGAATAGAGGTTTTTCCATTTTATGTATATTTTAGTTGACACTACAGCTTGAGTGTTATAGTATGTGTATAGTTTTGTGTAACAAAAGGGGGGTCATGAGCAGCCTTCTTAATGTATGTATCTTTTTGGTAACTCTTTTCCTCCTGTTTCTCGCTCACTTTTTATAATTGCCCAGGCCGCGTTTAGGTAAATAGCTATGAAAATAGAGAGGCACTAATGAGACCAAAACCTAAGGAACCAGAGACAATGGTGGACCTGAAAAGATGGGATACCCAGACATTAATAAGGTGCCACAATTCGTGGTGCGGGGAGATTTCCTTTAAGCACGAATTCAGGGAAAACGATTGGAAGTGTCCCCACTGCGGAAAACGAATTTCAAAACCTGAGTGATCCCATTTGCGTAATATTTTTGGATTAAGGAGAAGGCATGCACCATTTTGTCGCTGGACTGATCGGACTCGTAATTGGCGTATAGTTCAGTTATCTTGTGCTTATTCGTGCGGTCAGTTTGATTGCGGGATAACCTCAAACCAGGCCCCTGCCCTCCTAGCCCCAATGGCATTTCTTCCTCTGTCTTTCCATAATAGTCAAGGATCACAAAAAATTTAAAAAGAGGCTAAAGATACGCTCTCCTGCTGATAGACGTCCTGAAGAGGATAGACCTTAATCAGACCACATTGATCATCTCTTAAAAGGCGGCACTTAGACAAGAAGCGGCAAAGAACGACGGTCAACGAGAGGTATGCAGATCATTGGGGGGTAGGGTGGCTGAGGAGAAATCGGGTATCGCGATTTGAATCAGGGTGAACTCAGCTATAAGCCTTTACTGATCCCAGTCTGGGTTTACCAATAGCTTTTGTCCAGGATAAATGGTTTGAGATGGGTCTAGTTTGTTAAGGTGAACGACCTCCTCTACTGACATGCCGTATCTTTTTGCAATATTCCAGAGGGTTTCCCCGGGCTCAACTTGGTGGACTCTGTGTAATGCCTTTTGAGAGGAAGTCTTTTTTTCTTCTGAATCACTAATAAAGGCCCTTACCCTCTCCCTAAATTCCGGCTCCTCTATTTTGGCTATTGCGTCTTCGGAGATATGGTAGTAGATGAGGCCCTTTGAGCTCTTGGTCAATATCCCCTTTTCTGTGACAAATAGTAGCAGGTCTTCTCTAAAAGTTTGATCTTGCACGCCATATACATCATCTTTTGACACAAAAAATCCACTATCTATCTCCGCCAAATTATCTGTCCCTGAGGCATTCTCGGCTGAGCCATTTCCCGGACAGAGCAACCCCCCTGAAAGGAAGAAGACAAGAAGGCAGACCAAAGTCTGGTTGTTCACCTTTGTTGCTGTCTCCCGCTTCACCTTCTCCAACATGAGGTCTCTCCAACTTTGGCAGTTTTCATATCATTTGCCATCAGGGGGCGCAAGCCTCACTTTGGTCAACCGGAACCGAGAAAGGATTTACGAAGGGAGTTAAATCTCACAGCAGGCCCTTTTTAGGGGCAAAATTTGAAGGGACATTGTTTATCATCTCTGAAACGAGTTCCTTATCTCCCCCGTTCAGGACCTGCTGCAACAGGAAATTTGTATTTCTCTCGAGTTGGTGCATGGTCTCTGCTAGGGCCTTGAGTTGTGTAAGGTTCTTTTTAGATCTTTCGCGAGAGGGGATATTTAAGGTGGGATCGCTAAGCATATGAATCAACTTCTCAAGGACTTCGGCATCAAAATGATCGTTGCTTGTGTAAATGAGTTTGACCCAATCCCGTTTAATGGCCTCCGGTACTTTGTCATATGTGGAAAGGACTTCGGGATTTCGACCTATGTGGAGGGACTTTTTTAGTTTTTCGATGGTTTTCCAGATTTTCCCCTCTATTTCTTCTCCCTGTGGAGACCTGTAAAGGAGCTCTTTCCATCGTTCCTCTATCTGCATGACGACCCAGTTTTCCCCCTTTTCAGGGGGAAGGGAAATTTCAAGAAACCGGCTTTGCACATCACACAGGTCTTTCCGGAGGTCTTCATAGCCATTGTCTATACCCATTAGAATATCATTAAGATCTCTTACGGCCTCCACTTTCGTATACTTCTCTTTGCTGTCCTGCAGAAGTAACTGTTCCCATTGTTCCCTGAGGTATCCTATCTCTTGTTTCACAAGAGAGAAAATCATACCCGACTTTGTAATGGTATTACGGAGCGAGTCAGCGAGTATATTGCATGCGTTTAACCTGTCTTTTGCATACTCCTGCATCGTCTTCAATGAATCTTGTCGTAGTTGATAGGACAACAGTTCCGTCCCCAGTGAACGCGAAAGTTTCTTGATGACCATAGTCTCATAACTTCCGATTTTTATGGTATGGGGCCGAAAGTGTATCTTAACAACCGCAACGGTGACGTACTCACTCGCTTTCCATATAACGTTGCCCTGGTAGTCCTCGGGATATTCTGAGGAATACATGTTGAAATTAAGATCCAATTTTCGCACGAGCACCGGTTCCATGTGGTGGAAATCTTCACGAACCCCTTCAACCTGCATCCTAACACTTCGCGCGTCATTTTTTGGATCCTCGGCAGTCCAGCTTTTTTGTTTTTCCACGCACCATGACATGGCCTCAAGAGGACGGGTCGGTTCGTCCCTGTATTCCGCCCATGGCTTTCCTGGTGGGTTGTACTCGGATTTCACAGGAAGACCCCAGGAAATCTTTCTCCTATTCTCCTCAATGATCCCGGAGGTGATCCGTTCTGCAATTAGTTCTGGGGGTTTCCCAATTCTGTAGATGGTGCCTTTTAAGGCGTTGGGGAGACACAAAAGGATGGTTTCAATCATTTCCCTGCAGGCCTTTACCAAGACCGACTTCTCAATTTCAATGGACAATCGCTTTTTCTCTCCTCTTAATCAGACTTAGAAACTCTCTAATATATGATTTTACCATATTAAGACCGGATACTTTATGTATTTTTCCTACTTTGTCAATAGAAATTAAATGTGATCCTTGACAATCCTTTAGCCCAGTGCCAAACTTCAATTATGGTTGAACAAAGTATTCAAATCGTGAAGATGCCTGAACTGAACGACCCGCTCTTTATCGCCGGTTTTGATGGCTGGGGGAATGCCCTGGATATCTCCCGAGGGATGGTGGATTACCTGATTCGTAAACTGAAGGCAAAACGCTTTGGAAAAATAGATCCTGACTTCTTTTACCGATTTGATGAGAATCGTCCGGTTGTGGAGATTGAAGATGGGCAGCTCAAGAAGATCTCTCCGCCCGGAGGGTTCCTATATGCCACTCAGCCAGGTCATGCGGGTCGCGACCTGATTATTCTAAAAGCACGTGAACCTCACCTCCGATGGTTCCAATTCGTGGATTCCATCCTAAGCCTCTGTCAGAACTCAGGTGTTAGAACCATCGTCAGCCTCGGCAGCATGTACGATAATGTCCTTCACACAGATACGGTGATCTCCGCCCTCGCCTCTAACGAGGAACTTCTTTCTGAGCTGAAGGCAGAAAATGTGAACACAATCAATTATAAAGGCCCCAGTGCCATTCATTCTACTATCCATTCCGAAGCCAAAAAACGGGGGATCGAGTGTGTTAGCCTTTGGTGCCATTGTCCGTATTACCTGCAAGGAACCACCCATTTCGGCCTTCTATCCCATTTGGGCACATTGCTCTCCCGCTGGGGAGGCTTTGAGTTGGACACAGAGGATCTTGATAATACCTGGAGGAATCTCAGCAAACAGATTCAGGGAATCATAGATCAGAATCCAGAACTTCAGGGCATGATCAATGATCTCCGGAAGGCCAAAGTGAAGGGATCGTGGGAAATGGCCAGGAAGCAGGATAAGGTCATACACTTGGAAGATTTCTTGAAACCCAGATAAGCCAGCCACTTATGACTGGTTACCCGCCATCCTCTTTACTTCCGCCACCAACGCCTCAAGAATCTCACCGGCTCCACCCTGAATAAACACGTCACTCAGCGTATCTGTTAGGTGTGTCCTTTCCTTATTGATCTCTATGATTTTTCCCCCATTCTGCTTGGTGATGCTAGGGATGGTATTGGCAGGGGAGACCACAGCCGATGTGCCAGCCACCATGAGGGCCTCTGCAGAGGATGCCAGCAGGTAAGATTTGTTAAGGGCCTGTGTCGGAATGGCTTCTCCAAAAAAAACCACGTCAGGCTTCAGGATTTTCTCGCATTGACACCGAGGCGGATATTCCCCTCTCTTCTCTTCAGCCGTATAGGCCTTTCCGCACCAGAGACAGGATAGGGTGCTTGTATTTCCATGATATTCTATGACATTAGTGGCCCCTCCCTCCTGGTGCAGATTGTCCACGTTTTGAGTGATGATATAATGAAGGTACCCCATTTTTTCCAGCTCGCCCATTCCCAGATGGGCCTTGTTGGGCTTGGCTTGATCCAACAGGCTATCCATCTCCTTCAGCATCATCCAAACCTTCTCAGGATCCTCTCTAAAGGCCGTAATGGTCGCATAATCCTCCGGGCTAAATTTCGACCAGAGCCCTCCCGCACTCCTGAAATCAGGGATTCCGGATTCCACAGAAATTCCTGCACCCGTCAACGCAAGGGTCAATTTAGAGTTGTAGATGATTTCAGCGGCCTGGATAATCAAATTCTCCATGATTCCTATCTCTCCTATGAGTCTATAAGGACGTCTGAAGTATACGGACGCTTCATCTCAAACACCTGTTATTGTATCGCTTCAAGCAGGATCTTCCTCTCCGTATTGTCGTAGCTCTTGATCAGGGCCTTGAGAATCTTTTGTTCTCCAAAGATATTGATCATTCTCACCTCATCCCCCTCCACATCCACCTGATCCACGTTCTCCAGCAAAATTTCTTCCTCACCATTCTTTAAAATATAGGCATGTGCTTCACACATTGTCACTCTCCTCAATGTTAGAATTTACTCTCCTTTTCATTCTCTTTGCGGATATCAATTTTAAGAAGGCCAGGGAGTATTGGAGTAATGGAGTAATGGACAGAGAAGAAACGCCTCGCATTCCGCTAACCCAGTACTCCAATACTCCATTCTTCAGGTGATGCTCTCAGAGTGCTTTTAGCGCCTTTTTTAAACACTCCGTACTTCGAGTGCTCAATTCGGTCATTTCTCTCACGTATCGGGCGCTTTCCGCCTTTCCAGCCTCATCCAGCAGATCAGCAAACGTTTCATATTCCTCTTGGTGATGGTCATTATGTTTGATCCAACGTTCAAGCATTATTTTTGCCTTTTCAACAAATTCCATAGTATGTCTCTCCTTGTTCCCCGTGGCTATATCACATCGCGGGGTCATAAGTCAGGCCAAAAAAGGGAAAAGAGTCGCAATGGCCCAGATTGCTACGATGGCACAGAAGAGCTCTTTTCATGTTCAAAATGCCACAAGTGAAGTCAATAATCAATGGCTCCCTTTGAACCGCCATAGATGATGCATTATGGCTGATCAGGGGGTTTAGAAAGCCATTGACTATGACACCCCATAGGGTTAGTATCTCCGTGCCTAACGGATTTCAACCGGGCGAGCTGTGCATTTTCAACTCCAGGAGGCTTTAAATGCAGGGCGAGGAAATTTTGCAGGGGAAAAGGGTTCTTATTGTGGATGATGAGCCCGACATTCTGGAGACCCTTGAGGAATTACTGGATATGTGTCTCATAGACACAGCCCCCAACTTCGAAACCGCCAAGAAATTTCTTGATAAATATACATATGATGTGGCCATTCTCGATATTGTGGGCGTGAAGGGCTATGATTTACTCAACCTGGCTGCGCAGAAGGGTCTTCCCGCCCTCATGCTCACAGCCCATGCGCTCAGCCCTGAGTACCTTGTCAAATCCATCAAAGGAGGGGCCAAATCTTATATCCCAAAAGAAAAAATTGCGGACATCCCTATTTTTGTCCGATACATTTTAGAGGCACGCACGGGAGGAATCGAAAAGGATAGCACCTGGTTCGCCAGACTCAGCCCGTTTTTTGATAAGAAGTTTGGCCCTAGATGGAGAAGAAAAAATGAAGAATTCTGGAAGGACTTTGACGAGACCTATACGAGTCGTATCTCCAAAGAAGAGCTTGCAGAGATTATGTAGCCCTGTTCAAGGGCACCTCAACTAAGAACTTCGCTCCCTTTCCCAAATCACTTTCCAGGGACAATTTTCCGCCCATATCCTCCAACAAGACCATGACGCCAGCTAAACCTAAGCCATGGCCCCTCACGCAGTGGGTCTGTTCTCCGTTCATCTGAAAATAGCATTCAAAGATCTTTTGGTGATATTCTGCAGGAATTCCCTCCCCATCGTCCCTCACAGAAAGGAAGAGAGACTTCTCATTGCTTTCTATCCCGATTTCAATCATTGTTTTTCGGTATTTCAGGGCATTGTTCAGGAGGTTTCTTAGGATCTGCCGGATTTTGCCCTCGTCAAGATGGACTTCCTGACACCAAAGATTCTCATCCACATGGAGTATGATGTTCCTTTCAGACAAGGTCTCCTTTAAGGCTGCGAGGGTCACGCAATCCTTGACGCTTTCTGCGCTCCTATAATCGATTAAATCAAACAGCTCCACCAGAGACTGCTCAATTAGATTAGAAAGGGAGAATCTGTGCGTGTGAATAATCCCCTCGCTAGATCGCCCTATTTCCATGGCATCGTTTACCAGCGTCTGGGTAATCTTGGTATTCCTCAAGGCCCTCTTCAGAACTTTCTGTTGTTTTTCCGTGAGGGGACCATATTTCTCTGATCTTTCAATGAGAGAGGTTATTCCTGCCTCAATGACAGCGAGTGGGGTCTTGAGATCATGAATCAAAAGGTCAAATTTTATTCTTCGTGTACCCATCTGAACTCCCAGTGTGATGCGTTCATTGCCCTGTTTATTAACTAGCTACGAAAAGACGATGCCCACATATCCAACAAAGCTGCTATCAGGTCTAATGTCATAACTTGTGAAATAGACGAGTTTTTCTCCTTTTTCGGCACCTAGCCCTTTCGCTGCCGCGATGGCTGTGGCCGCAGCCCCTGAACAGCAGGCATTATGATTTTTCAATGATTCCTCTACCACACCTGGTGCATCCATAGCCACCATCAAATCCACTACCCTCTTATCGTTTTCGTTCTTTACCCAATTAACGGCCTCTTCCCCGACGCCTTTGGGCGTGTAGCCGTAGTTGTATCCATAGTGCGTCAAATCCGTTGAGCCCAGGATAATCGTCTCTCGGCCCATCTCCACGGATAGCTGGCCGACCCGTTGCCCAATCTTGAGGGAGCTGAGAGCGGGTGGGACGCCCACAGGCAGAATCTTCGAGTCTGGGAAAAAATACTTTATAAAGGGCAATTGTAATTCAATGGTGTTGTCTGGCTCACAACGGGATGGCGTCTCCACATGAAAGCGAAACTCTGATATGAGCCTGTCGGCCAATTCATGATCAATCTCCAGGTCTCCGAGTGGCGTGGCCCACGCTCCCTCTTTCATGATGTAATTGCTGCCCCCGGGATGGAGATGCCTGCCAAAAATGACAACGGTATCTGTCCGCTTATCGCTCCTCAGACATTCGATAACCTTGCAGGCTATTTTACCCGAATAGAACCACCCCGCGTGGGGGACAATTCCTCCCGCTCTATCCTTATCTGTTGGAGGACAAGGGAGGCTGTCTGTGGAGAACGCCTCAATTTCCCTTCTGCACTCCGCCTCATTTCCGGGATACCAACTACCCGCAAAATCAGACCTTCTGACGGCCATAAAATCCACCCCCTCCCTCTCCCGTCATCCACTTAAGAATGGATATTTAATCGCCAAAACATCCAAAGTGTCTGAAATCAGGTTTTGGGGCCTTTATTGGCCAAGTTCTTGGTTCTTGTGGAAAAGCGGCTCTCTTGCTACTATACAAGAGTTTTCAAAATTATCAATCAGGAAAATGATAAACGATTATCAGACAACAAGATCCCCTTCAAGGGGTGAGGTATCAATCTGCCAAGAAATATGGTACCCCTCACTTGATTCTCCCGACAAGGATGGCCATATATAATTACAGTTATGATTCCTGATAATTCTATTTCATTGAGGTTGGATACGTGCCTATTAATATCGCTGAATGGATAATAAGGATACCCGTTCTCCTTTTTGCCATTACCATCCATGAATATGCCCACGGCAGGATGGCCCTTTCCCTGGGTGATCCTACGGCTAAAGCCGCCGGAAGGCTTTCATTCAATCCCATAAGCCATATCGATCCCTTCGGAGCCATTTGTCTTTTTCTGTTCAATTTCGGCTGGGCCAAGCCAGTCCCGGTAGATTTCCGATATTTCAGTAATATTAAGAGGGATACAGTGCTCGTTTCCCTCAGCGGTCCTCTGGCCAATATTGCCGCGGCCTTGGTCACTGGCCTATTCATACGGTATTTTTTTGTAGGATGGGAGATCTACGTCAAGGTGTTGGTATACATGCTCCTCATGAACATAGGTCTGGGTATATTTAACCTTCTGCCCATCCCCCCCTTGGATGGTTCACATATTCTGGAAAACATCCTTCCAACCAAGGCTTCATACAAGTATCGGGAGTTTCGGCGTTACGGACCCCTAATTCTGATCGGAATCATCATGCTCGATAATTTCGCTCGCACTGGCATTTTAAGCCGAGTACTGATCTACCCCATGATCAAATTGGCCCATCTTTTTGCCGGCGACAATCTAATGAGGCTGCTCGGGATTTCTTGATAAATCTGGTGGGCCGCTTTAAACTCTATAGGATCTCCCTTCATGGGTTGTTTTCAAGGAATTTCCAAAGCGTTTGCGCCATGAATAAAAGAACCCCACCGCTCTTGCGAGCCATGGGGTTCTGATTTGCTGTTCGGCTAGGCCCCTGCCTAAATCCTTCTTCTCGCCCTAGGGTTCATCTTGGTTGCGGGTCATATGACGTGTATAACCCTCAACGATTTTTTCAGAATCCACTTGAAGAATTTCTGCATATTGTTTTAAAAAATTTTTTAAATATATGAGGGGGGGAAGCCTTTCCAATTGATCATTCTCTATCGCATCCAAAACGGATATAGTGATCCTTGTGATTTCAAAGACCTCTTCCTGCTTTATCCCAATCGCTTCTCTCAGTCTTTTCAGATCGCTCCCGGAAATCCTTTCTTGAGATAGGATCTCGCTGGCCATACTTTCCACGTCCCCTTCTTCAATCTTTTTCCTCACCATGTTAGAAACTGCATTAGAGTAAGTCACTTTGTTGTGGAAAAAAAGCTGGGCTGGCTTGCCTCGCTGCTCCCCGTGCAGTATCTGTTCATCCACCCTTCCAGAATCCACAAGCATTCTATCATAATCAGCTCTCTTGACCTCATCAATCAACGTGAGAAATGCCTCTTCAACTTTTTCTCGAATTTCGTCCCTTTCATCGTCCGTAAAAAGGGAATAGGTGGTCAGGGAGTCTTCATTGTAAATGGATAAGGCTTCCTTCTAA
>Ga0209536_100016674_pt1 | contig 10438 bp, 8 predicted proteins | sample DeeMarSeWOR28_12_FD_187461 | JGI IMG/M metagenome (GOLD analysis project Ga0209536, IMG submission 187461) | Marine sediment microbial communities from White Oak River estuary, North Carolina - WOR-2-8_12 (SPAdes) (version 2) | ecosystem: Environmental > Aquatic > Marine > Intertidal zone >...
CGCGGTGCCAAAAATTCCAGACCGACTGAGCTTGCTCACATCAGGCGAGCTGCTTGCAGCGAATATGCCAGATCCACTCTCATTATTGGCTGTGCAGAGCGGTGCAACCGTTATTGTTGATGATACCCAACACCCTGAGTATGGGAACAGTGAGATATCTTTCAGAAAAGATGTAATTGACCAAAACCCGGAAACAATTCGTGGGTTTTTAGCCGCGATTGAGAAAGCTGTAAATGAAATCAATGCTGATCCAACAAAGTGGGATAATCTACTCTCTGAAAAACAATTAGTTCCAGCTCCTTTGATTGGCACATACAAGATACCCGTATTCCCTACAGCCAGTGTCCCAAGCAACGCTCAATGGCAAGATGCTCTCGCTTGGGCAAAAGGAAAAGCATATCTCACGAATGATGTCGCATACTCCGAATCAGTCAATAGTGAGTTCCTACCTTAGGAGTGCCATACTATCGATACGCTATTATTTATTTATAAATGATCACGCTCGAGAAGATCTCTTTTGAATATTCGGAAGGACCACCTGTATTTATTGATTTCAATTGGCACATAAAACGTGGAGAGGCTTGGGCTGTTTTAGGTCCCTCGGGATGCGGCAAAACAACCTTGCTTTATCTTCTGGCTGGATTATTATTCCCATCAACTGGTGAAATTCGAATTGATGACCGCCCGCTAGTACGTCCACGACCTCAATCTGGCTTGATCTTGCAGGAGTATGGTCTACTTCCGTGGGCAAGTGTAAAACAGAATGCAGAGTTAGGTTTACATATTCGCGGCTTTTACGGACCGGATGGCAAACATGCTCCTCAAGAACCAAATACCGTCAGTGATGTAGACAGCTGGTTGGAACGTCTTGGGTTATCTGCCCATACCGATAAATTTCCGAATCAAATTTCAGGGGGACAACGTCAACGGACTGCAATTGCCAGAACATTAACTCTTGAGCCTGATCTCTTATTAATGGATGAACCTTTCTCATCCTTGGATGCTCCAACCCGTGAATCTTTACAGAACCTCACCCTTGAGCTGGTGGATGAACAAAATCTCACGCTGATAATTATCACCCATGCGATCGAAGAAGCTGCCATTCTTGGGAAAAAAATTCTGCTGCTGTCTCATCCCCCAAACACTAAGTCAGTCATCATAAACAATCCTGGTTCAGGTACCAGGGATTATCGGAGCTCAAATGATTACCTAAATCTCTGCCGTGAGTTGAGAAATCGAATGGATGAAAAATGAAACGCCGAGACATCATTCTTGCCGTTATCACAATCCTGATCCTGTGGCAGCTGATCTCAATGATCATCAACCAGCCCATATTACCTACCCCAATAAAGGTAGCCGAGGTCTTTTTATTTGAACTTTTAAACGGCCTACTCGCCCATTTTCTAGTCAGCCTATGGCGAGTTCTTGCAAGCATGGCATTAGCGATCCTAATCGCTGTTCCAATAGGCCTTGTCCTTGGGCAATCGAAAAATCTAAATACGCTGTTTTCGCCATTCATCTACCTGATCTATCCAATCCCAAAAGTGGTACTTGTTCCAATTGTGTTATTGTTTTTAGGCATAGGTGACTTACCAAAGATCGTGATTATCTTTCTCATTCTTTTCTTCCAAATCCTGGTATTAGTTCGTGATCAGGCTGCCAGTTTACGTCCTGAACTAATTCAAAGCGTACGTAGTTTAGGCGCTGGTAGAAGGGCTCTCTTTAGGTTTGTTTACCTACCAGCGAGTCTGCCAGCAATTTTAACCGCCCTTCGTCAATCGGTAGGTACAGCCGTTGCTGTATTATATATCGCGGAGCTCTTTGCTACCCAACAGGGCTTAGGTTACTACATCTATTTAAATGGCAGCACATTATTTAATTATCCTGCCATGTATGCTGGTGTCGTTGCTATGAGTTTATTAGGTCTAGGTCTGTACTTCTCCATTGATTGGTTAGAACAACGATTAACCCCCTGGCAGTTCGCAAGATAAGCTGCACTTAATTTTGATATAATCGCTCCATGAAATCCATTAAAGAATTCCTGGAATTCATAAAATTTGAACACACAATTTTCGCGCTTCCATTTGCATACATGGGTATGGTACTTGCGGCTAATGGCTGGCCGACCTGGTATCAATTCATGTGGATAACAATTGCGATGGCCTCAGCACGTACACTAGCGATGGGTGCCAATAGAATAGCTGATCGCTGGATCGATGCCAATAATCCCAGAACTGCCAACCGACCTCTCATTAAAGGGACAATATCTACAAAGACAGCACTTACTGGAACAATTTTTTCAGCGATAATACTCGCCTTAGCTGCCTACCAGCTTAGCCCTCTAACCTTCAAACTTCTTCCCGGTGCCTATATATTTTTGATTGGTTATTCATTTACCAAACGATTTACCTGGTTATCACACTTCATTCTTGGATTCACTGACGGGTTAGCTGTTATGGGAGCGTGGGTAGGCATTCGCGGTTCGCTATTCACTTATGATGATCTCCCTGCCTGGTTATTGTTAACTATAGTAACGTTGTGGATTGGTGGATTTGATATAATTTACGCCTGTCAAGATGTAAAATTTGATCGACGAATGGGTTTACAATCCATCCCAGCAAAGTTTGGAATCCCATTTGCTTTACGCCTGTCATCAATATGTCATATTATCACTGTACTTTTACTATTTGGATTAGGTCTGTTACTGGGTTATGGCTGGCTTTATTGGATTGGAATGATCATTATAATTTGTTTATTAATCTGGGAACATCTACTTGTTCATCCAGATGACCTGACGAAAATCAATCTCGCTTTTTTTAATATTAATGGTTATATTAGCATTACATTATTCTTATCAATACTTGGATCGATCTTCCTGACATAATCACAATCCCAACACTCGGAGAAGTGAATGAAATACATCTTATTGGTAGCCAGTTTCTTAATTACACTATCCATCTTTTCTTCCAGCACAGTTTTTGCTTTTGAAATAGTAGATGCATCCCCTGATATTCAGCATCTTGGAGAGGTGCTCTGTTTACCTGATCAGGTTGGTAACCATCTTTTTGGTCAGTGTTTAGAGATGGGCCCATATAGTTATAAGTCCCGTATGGCCAATATCGGCATCTCGTTCCCGTTTCGTCCATTTCGAGCGGAATCGCCAGACCCTTCCCTGACCTACATAGAATTCGGCTATGGTGAGGTTGTGGCACTGAACGCCCCGGTATACAATTCAGTTGAAGCAGCAACAAAAAGGGATAAAGATGGTATCGTAAGAAAAATTGACTCCCCTTATAGTTACATCTCATATTCTGAGGAAGTCTATGTAGATGGGAAGCGATTTTATATGGTTGAATTTGGGGGATACATGACTGCAAATGAGGTATCCCGTATCGGTGCCCCATCAAATTTCCAAGGGATTACTTTTGAATCAACCCCAGAACGGCAGTTTGGTTGGATCCTATTTCCAACACAGACAAAAAAATCTCCCGGTTTTGAGATCGATGATTATACCGGTCGAGAATTAAATCGTTATGATGTAGTTCAGGTTTTTGATATTCAAAATATTGGTGAGATGAACTGGTATATGATCGCTCCAGATGAATGGATACCAGAAAAACAAGAATATCAGCGCAGGATAGGGCGCGTTATTCCAAACCCCTCTCCGCCTGAAAATGTCCAAAACGGGCGCTGGATAGAGGTTAACTTAGGTGAGCAGACACTCGCTGTATATGACAATCACGAACTAGTTTTCGCCACCCTGGTTGCCAGCGGATTAGAACCATTCTGGACCAGGCCAGGACTATTTAAAATTTACGAGAAACACGAATCCACACCAATGCGGGGATCATTCGAAGTTGATCGTTCTGACGCATACTACCTTGAAGATGTGCCTTGGACGATGTACTTTGATAAGGCCAGAGCACTTCATGGTGCATATTGGCATAACAAATTCGGTACAGAACTATCACACGGTTGTGTAAATTTGTCAGTTGGGGATTCCCATTGGCTCTTCGATTGGGCAGAAATTGATGACTGGGTATATGTGTGGGACTCCTCCGGAAAAACACCTACCGATCCAGAGATGTATGGCGAAGGTGGCGCATAATTCCACATTTGGCCAAATTACCTTATTTTATCAAGCCAAGTTTAACAGGATCAATAGACTAGGCTCAACAGCATGTCAAGCTGTGCTTGTTGGTTGAATAACCCATGGATTTATTCATACAATAAAATTCGAAATAATCACCGATCAGGACCGCCTCATCGAGATAAGATTCAGCCCCAAAAGGAGAGCAGGAAATTACCAAATTTATTAAATACACAGTCATCATCCCTACCAAATTCAAGCCTTTTTTACCACTTCGCTGGAATGATACCCATTCCATACAAATTCCTGGAATCATCAAGCTGTAGATCCATCGATGATCCGCTATCCTGCTAGCAGTCTATACTCGCAGTAATCAAGTTGGGAAAATATTATGCGATGCGATATAGAAAAAAATCTTTAGATGGATTTATAATGGAAATTCGCAAGTATGAAGGATAAATCACTCATAGCAATGACATAGACAATCGCTGTCTTTTACGCCCTGGATTGAACCTAACTACAATTTGAATCCATCAATGCTCACAATACCTGAAAAAATCATTTTCATTATTCTATCGCTGATATCTTTTTATTTCGCCATACAGATCACAATTCGTTTGGCGCTCGTTATTGGTCAAGGCACTGGGAAAGTTGATTGGAGCGTGATTCGGAAACGTGTCAGCGATGTAATAGTAAAAACTGTTTCACTTCAGACAGTGTTCCGTTTTCGATTTTGGCCAAGTTTATTTCATGCCTTGGTCGCTTGGGGGTTCATCTATTATCTAATAGTTAATCTTGGAGATGTGTTGGAAGCTCTTCTTTCTGGGTTTCATTTCTTAGGTACCGGAACATTGGGAGGGATTTACCGGCTTGGTGCTGACATCTTGAGTATCGGGGTTTTAATCGGTATGTTGATCTTATTACTCCGACGATTTCTTGTAAAACCTCCTGATCTTACTGCCCGGAGTGATATTCTTTTGGACCCAAATGTTCGAACCGGTATCAAGAGGGACTCCGCGATTGTTGGGATTTTCATACTCATTCATGTAGGTTCACGCTTCATCGGTGAATCATTCATAATCGCCTCAGAAAGTTCTGATAACTGGCAGCCCTTTGCTTCATTCATCGCCCAAATCTGGGATAAATGGGACCCCATAGCATTGAACTTTGGTATACACCTAACTTTCTGGCTGGCAGTGGGTTCAATTCTACTTTTCATCCCCTACTTCCTTTATTCGAAACACATCCATCTATTTATTGCACCAATTAATTTCTTACTTAAACCCTCAAGACGATCTATGGGCGAATTAGATCGTCTAGATTTTGAAGATGAATCAATTGAACAATTTGGCGCAACACATCTCAATGACCTTGGTTGGGAACAAATAATGGATTCCTATGCCTGTATCATGTGTTACCGTTGTCAGGAGGTCTGTCCAGCCTATAACACAGGAAAAGTGCTTTCTCCAGCAGCTATGGAGATCAATAAACGTTATTTCCTAAACCGTAACGGAAAACGCATCGCTCAAGGTGAGCAATCCCAAGAATTATTAACCACATTTGCCATTCCTCCAGAAGCGATTTGGGCATGTACCGCGTGTGGAGCCTGTATTGATATTTGTCCTGTCGGAAATGAACCGATGAGGGATATTCTTGATATAAGAAGATCATTGGTGCTAATGGAAAATGACTTCCCGGAGCAGTTGCAAACCGCTTTCCGAGGCATGGAGCGTACCATGAACCCTTGGAATGTACCTGCTTCTGAGCGTATGAAGTGGGCAGATGGTTTAGATGTCCCCCGAATCGCAGAGCGTCCAGACATAGATATCCTATGGTGGGTAGGCTGTGCGCCGGCTATTGATACCTTGGCTCAAAAATCAGCTAGAGCCTTCGCAAAAATTCTAAATCAATCCAATCTAAAATACGCAGTCTTAGGAGAAGACGAACAATGTACTGGCGATTCAGCTCGACGATCAGGCAATGAGTTCCTGTTCAATGAGATGGCATTATCAAATGTTGAAATGCTCAATGAAGTGGCACCAAAACGAATCGTAACTTCTTGCCCTCATTGTTTGCACACACTCAAGAATGAATATCCAGCATTTGGTGGGTTCTATGAAGTCATTCACCACACTCAACTGATCCAAGAATTAATTAGCAAGGGCGCACTAACAATAAACCAAGAGTCGAACTTACAGGTTACTTTTCATGATCCATGTTATCTTGGACGCCAAAACGACATCTTCCATGAACCGCGCGAGATTATTCAATCAACCCATGCAAACTTTGTAGAGCTTAATCGGAATGGAAGAAAATCGTTTTGTTGTGGAGCTGGAGGGGCTCAGATGTGGAAAGAAGAAGAACATGGCGATCAAAAGGTAAGCATTAATCGATTTGATGAGGTCGATAAATCAGGCTCAGATATTGTTGCTGTGGGTTGCCCCTTCTGCATGATTATGCTCACTGATGCTAAAAAAGACCTAAATAGCAATATCAAAGTGCTGGACATAGCAGAGATGATTGCAGCATCAACAAATCCAAACACAGCTCAGCAGGCATGATTTTTACCAGGAGAACATATGCCGAGGACTAAACAGGATGAGATCAATCTGCCTGTGAAACAGAGCGAAATCATTCAGGACTATCGCTTGGCTTATCTAAGTAGACAAGCCAGTATAGTCGGGCGCCGGGAAGTGATGAGTGGTAAAGCAAAATTTGGGATTTTCGGAGGTGGAAAAGAATTAGCTCAAATTGCTATGGCTAAAGTATTCCAAAAGGGGGATTTCAGGGCTGGTTATTATCGTGACCAGACCTTTATGTTCGCTATCGGTCAATTAAGTTTAGAACAATTTTTCGCCCAGCTCTACGCTCATGCAGACGTTCAAGCAGAACCAGCGACTGCGGGCAGATCGATGAATGCTCACTTTGCTACTCGAAGTCTATTGGTAGATGGAAGCTGGAAAAATCTTGCTGAGATGTACAACTCCTCCGCGGATATCTCACCCACGGCCTCACAGATGCCTAGATTGGTTGGATTAGGATATGCTTCCCGCCTATACCGAGAGCTTGAGATACTGCACCAATATGATCAATTCTCAAATAGGGGAAATGAAATCGCTTTCGGTACGATCGGAAATGCAGCTACCGCTGAAGGTATGTTTTGGGAGTCTGTAAATGCAATTGGGGTCCTAAAAGCGCCTGTGATTATTTCAATTTGGGATGATGATTTTGGAATTTCTGTTCCTAATGACCATCAAATGGTGCACGGAAATATCAGTGAGCTATTATCGGGATTCCAGAGAAAGAAGAATTCTAGTCAGGGGTTTGATATCTATCGAGTCAAAGGTTGGGATTATATCGAACTCATTGAGACTTACACTCAAGCAGCCGAGAGATGTAGATCACACCACATTCCAGCCATTATCCATGTGTATGAGCTCATACAACCTCAAGGTCATTCAACCTCTGGGAGTCACGAGAGATACAAATCGAAAGACAGACTCCGGTGGGAGAGAGAATTCGATTGTTTAAAGAAATTCCGAGACTGGATAATTGGGAACAATGCCAGTACAGGTGAAGAGCTTGATGTTATCGAACTGGAAGAACGGGAGAAAGTCGAAGATGCTCGTAAAAAGTCTTGGGAAAACTATATAAACCCGATTAAAAAAGAACGGCAAGAAGCACTCAAGATTGTTAGAAAGATCTCAGATAGTTCTAGACACTCAGATCGACTGGTGAAGCTAATTAACCAGACGAACGGTATCCCTATTCCTTTAAGACGTGATATCCATGCTGCCGTTCAAAAGGCTCTTATGATAACTAGGGACGAACAAATACCTGAAAGGAAAACTCTTATTGATTGGAGTGAAGCTCAAGACGCTCTCAACGAAGACCGTTATAGTTCTCACCTCTACAGCCAAAGTACTTCATCTGCATTAAAAGCCCCCCTCATTAGACCTATGTACTCGGAAGACGCAAAACATGTCTATGGTTATGAAATCTTGAACGCATGCTTTGATGCTGCACTCTCCCGTGACCCACGGGTGATCGCATTTGGAGAAGATGTAGGAAAGTTAGGAGATGTCAATCAAGGATTTAGGGGATTGCAGAGAAAGTATGGAGAATTGCGAGTATCGGACACTGGAATTCGCGAATTAACGATCGTAGGTCAGGCAATCGGAATGGCAATGCGTGGACTTAGACCTATCGCCGAGATTCAGTATTTGGATTATCTGTTGTATGCGCTACAAATCATCTCAGACGATCTGGCGACAATACAATGGCGCACCAAAGGAGGGCAAAAAGCACCAGTAATCATCCGCACACGAGGACATCGTTTGGAAGGAATCTGGCATTCAGGATCCCCGATGGCTGGAATTGTCCACCTTGTTAGGGGGGTGCATGTACTTGTGCCACGCAATATGACCCAAGCTGCAGGATTTTACAACACCTTACTGCAATCAGACGATCCAGCATTGGTTGTCGAAGTTCTTAACAGCTACCGCTTAAGAGAGAAGCTACCGTCGAATATTGGTGAATTTACGGTTCCATTGGGTGTGCCGGAAATTCTGCGATCAGGTCATGATTTGACCATTGTTACATACGGCCCATGTTGCCGAATTGCCATGGATGCCTGTGACTTATTTGATAAGGTTGGGATTGATGTCGAGATAATTGATGTAAGATCATTGCTTCCCTTCGACCATAATGGTCTAATTCTAGATTCGCTCAAGAAGACCAACCGGATCCTCTTCCTAGATGAAGATGTTCCCGGTGGGACTACAGCCTATATGTTGCAGGAAGTAATAGAAAATCAAGGTGGATATTATTATCTGGATTCAGAACCACAAACCCTTTCAGGAAAACCACATCGGCCTGCTTATGGATCTGATGGTGATTATTGGTCGAAACCCAATGTTGAGCAGATCTTCAAGGCTGTTTATGAGACCATGAACGAAGTAGATCCAAAGAGATTTCCATTGTTTTATAAGAATCCAATCTGATTTTCCTTCGTAATCATACGATCAACATGGAGGATTTATGCCAACCCAAGTCATTATGCCCCAATTAGGCGAATCGGTTATAGAAGGTACCATCAGCAAATGGTTAGTAGCAGAAGGTACACAAGTCAATGAGTATGATCCCCTCGTAGAAGTAAACACTGACAAAGTAGATACTGAAATCCCCAGTCCAACAAAAGGTGTACTATTAAAAATATTGGTAGACGAAGGTGCTGTCGTTGAGGTTGGTACGAACCTAGCCTGGATAGGAAGTCCAGGGGAGGCTATTCCTGATGCAGACGAAGTAGCAGATTTTATTATATCTGCAACCAAAGACGATTTAGATGGAGTTGAATCCATCCCCGAGCCCAAGATGCAAATGGAGGTCGCCCATTCAAGTGCACCTACTCCAGGCAGAGATCAAAAACTTGGTTTCATATCACCAGTAGTTGCTAAGATCGCTAGTGAGCTAAATGTCGATTTAACCTTGGTAACAGGCACAGGTCAAAATGGGCGAATTACAAAAAAGGACATACTAGCATATATTAATTCTAGAAAGAAGGTCCCTGCGCAGGAATTGATCCCACGTGCTGAGAAGATTGCTAAAAGTCCAACATCTCTGCCTGCAGAAGTTCAAGTACGACCAGGAGAGGTTGTATCTCTCACTCCTGTTCGTCGTGCAATTGCTGAACATATGGTTCACAGCAAGCACACATCACCTCATGTAACCACTATAATGGAAGCGGACTTAAGTCGAATAGTTAATCACCGTGAATCAAACAAATCAGCTTTCGCAAGCGATGGCATCAAGCTTACCTTCACAGCATATTTCGTTGCTGCTACCGTTGCTGCCCTTAAAGCATATCCGATTGTCAATTCATCATGGAGTGATGAAGGTATTATTATCCATAAGGAGATTAATATTGGTATGGCAACTTCATTGGGGGAAGCCGGGCTTATCGTGCCAGTCATTAAAAATGCGGACGCTTTATCATTATTGGGCTATGCACGTTCCATTAACGATTTAGCCGACCGTGCGCGTGCAAAACAACTCAATCCTGACGAGGTGCAGGGTGGCACCTTTACAATCACGAATCATGGCATCAGTGGATCACTATTTGCTACTCCCATCATTAACCAACCTCAATGCGGTATCCTAGGTGTTGGTGCAATCCAGAAAAGAGTCGTGGCTATTGACGATGCAATAGGTATTCGCCCGATGGTTTACCTATCCCTCACTTTCGACCATCGTATCTTAGATGGTGCCAGCGCTGATTATTTTTTAGCTAAAGTGGTAGAATCTCTAGAAAATTGGACAATCTAAACATCAAATATTGAAAACTCACAA
>Ga0209536_100016675_pt1 | contig 10437 bp, 6 predicted proteins | sample DeeMarSeWOR28_12_FD_187461 | JGI IMG/M metagenome (GOLD analysis project Ga0209536, IMG submission 187461) | Marine sediment microbial communities from White Oak River estuary, North Carolina - WOR-2-8_12 (SPAdes) (version 2) | ecosystem: Environmental > Aquatic > Marine > Intertidal zone >...
CAGTCAGCGATCCGCAGCGATGGGACATTGGAACTCCCCGACTTTATACGGTCAGGATAATCGTTCGAGCGGGCGATAGAATCCTGGACACAAACACCGTGCCATTCGGCATTCGGACCTTTCGCTTTACGGCCGATGACGGGTTCTATCTCAACGGCCGAAGGGTGCAGCTCTACGGTGTGAACCTGCACCACGATCACGGTCCTCTCGGTGCAGCCTTCTACACTCGCGCGATGGAACGACAGTTGGAAATAATGCGGGAGATGGGTGTCAACGCCATCCGCACCAGTCACAATCCTCCGGCTCCGGAGTTGCTCGACTTGTGCGACCGGATGGGCCTTGTCGTATGGGATGAGGCCTTCGACAAGTGGGACGACAAGGCCGATCGCATTGACGGCCAGCCCCCTCTGGAGGAGCACGGCGAGAGACAGATTCGCAACCTGGTGATGCGCGACCGAAATCATCCTTGTGTCGTCATCTGGTCGATCGGCAACGAGATCGGCAACCAGCCATATGACAGAGAGGGCAAATCGCCCGAGCGCGTAAAATACATGGGTGATTTAGTACGAAAGTACGACCCGACCCGCCCGGTTGGAATCTCCTGTCATATCCCTGGCACGGCCGATGAGCCCATCCTCGATTCGATGGACCTTACCGGCTGGAATTATGCTCGACGGTACGATCGGTACAGGCAGCGTTATCCCGACAAACCCATTATCTACAGCGAATCGGCCTCGACGCTGAGCACACGCGGTTTCTATGAGCTGCCGCTTCCAAGTGAAAAGACCCAGTTCTCCGAACAGCTCCAGGTAAGCTCCTATGATCTCAATTCTGCAGCATGGTCGGACATTCCGGATGTCGAGTTTCAACTGATGACCGACGACAGCTTTGTCGCCGGCGAACTGGTCTGGACCGGATTCGACTACCTGGGCGAGCCGACACCATTTGCACAGCAGGCGCGGAGTTCTTACTTCGGCATTGTCGATCTGTGCGGTATCCCCAAGGACCGGTTCTATCTCTACCGCAGCTACTGGCGGCCCCAGGCCACTACCGTTCATATTCTGCCGCATTGGAATTGGCCCGACCGCATCGGCAAAAAGGTTCCGGTGTTCGTCTATACCAACGGCGATTCGGCTGAACTGCTGCTCAACGGCAGGTCACTTGGTCGTCGGACAAAGGGACAGTTGCCTGAAAGGCCGGTCAACTTCGCTCTTAGAGCGCTTGCCTCCGCAAGTTCTGCCGAGACCGAGAAGGGCAATCTGGCTTCCGGTGCCAGAGACGGCGACAATTCCACACGTTGGTGTGCCGGCTCCGAAGGGCCAGGTCAGTGGTGGCAGGTCGACCTGGGCAGTATCAGGGCTGTCGGCTATCTGGCGATCGAGTTCGAAAGAGAGGCAAAGAACTACGGCTACCAGATCAAGGCCTCGACCGATCAGTCGAATTGGACGACGCTCGTGACCAAGAATACGAGCAGGACTCCAAGGTGGGGTGGACCCAGGCACGCGTTCCACACCGTGGACGCGGAGGTGAGATTCTTACGGGTGGAGTTCACCGCCATGCGGGGCGGCGCATGGGCCAGCATTCGCGAGTTCGGCGTCTACCCTGAAAAGGTCGACTCTGCATACTACGACGTGACCTACAAGTACCGGCTGCGCTGGAACGACGTTTTGTATGAACCGGGTGAGCTAAAGGCAATTGCCTATAAGGGCGGCGGGGAAATCGGAAAGGCGGTCATGCGCACAGCGGGCAAACCGGCAGTTCTTCGCCTCTCGCCCGACCGAGAGGAACTGTCTGCAACAGGAGAAGACCTGTGCTATATCCTGGTAGAAGCTCAGGACGAGAGAGGCACGCCGTGTCCTCTGGCGGACAATCTCGTCCGCTTCGAGGTCGATGGGCCGGCGGAGATCGCCGCTGTCGGCAATGGCAACCCACTTTCATTGGAGCCTTTCCAGGCTGACTATAGGAAGCTGTTCAATGGCAAGGCGATGTTGATATTGCGAACGGTAGAAGGGCGGGGCGGTCAGATAGGAGTGACTGCCGGTAGCGACGGTTTGAAGGCAACGGACATTGTTGTCCGATCTATCGAGTAGACTACCTCGCCGTCTGCGAACGCTACAGCTCATTCGCCTCTTCGACCGTAGTGACCTTCCGGCCGTTCATAGTCACATTCTCGAAATGAATGTCCCTGATGTGCTCGAGAAGATTGGCCCTTTCGAGATTCTTGAAATCACAGTTTTCGAGATAGACATTCTGGACCGGCGAGCGTTCATAGCCCCTCAAATAGAGGCCGTACCTGCCTTTTTCGGCGGTGATATTGCTCATGTGCACATCGCGGACGATCGGAGTAAAACGATCGATGTCTCCTTCCTCATAAAGGAAATTCACCCGAAAGATCGCGTCGCCAACCTGACCCACCTTGATGTTTTGCAGAAAGATATGCTCGATCGTGCCTCCTCTAACCGAATTGGTCTTGATGCGCAGCATGCGGTCGAGATTGGGGCTGTCCATCAGGCAATTCTCCGCGAAGATGTTCCTGGCACCGCCTGAAATCTCACTGCCGATGACTATGCCGCCATGCCCGTCTTTCATCCGGCAATTCCTCACGACCACGTTCTCAACGGGGCGATTGACGCGACGACCGTCGTTGTTCCTTCCCGACTTCAGCGCAATGCAATCGTCACCGGTGTCGAAATAACAGTTTTCGATCAACACACCATTGCACGATTCGGGATTGCATCCGTCGTTGTTTGGGCCGTGTGATTCCACCGTCACGTCGCGGACCGTGACGCTCCGGCAAAGCACCGGGTGGATTTCCCACATGGGCGACCGCAGGATTGTAACACCCTCTATAAGGACGTTCTTACAGCGATAGGTCTGGATGAAGTTGGGGCGCATGTAACCGCCCTGGCCGAAGACGCGGTCCCGCACGGGGACTCCGCGCTGTCCCATATCGAACATCCTCTTTCGTGCAGAGGATTGTTCCGGCCGGCCTTTCTCGTAGCCGTATTCGCTTCTTCCCTTCCAGGGCCACCAATGCGTGTTGTCGGCCTGGCCGTCGAGCGTACCGGTGCCCGTTACGGCGATATTCTCCTGCTCGAAGGCGTAGATGAACGCCGAATAGTTCATGCACTCGACACCTTCCCAGCGTGTAAAGACGACGGGGAGATAGTCCTTAGGATTCCGGCTGAACAAAAGAATCGCGCCCTGCGACAGATGAAGATTGACGTTGCTCTTTAGGTGGATGGCTCCGACGAGGAATCTACCCTCCGGGACAACGACCCGCCCGCCGCCGGCCTCGTGACATGCGGCAACGGCCTTGCGCACGGCGTCAGTGCAGAGAAGTCGGCCTCCGGGCACTGCTCCGAAGTCGGTGATCACAAAATCCCGGTTGCCAAAGGTCGGCACGACAATCCCGCGCACGATCTCGTCGGCCTGCTCCCAGGACGGTTGCCCGGTGAGTGCGTATGAAGGAGAGACACTCGCAAGAAAAGAGTAGAGCATAGCCAAAATGGCCGGGACGATGTTATGAACAGACTTCATTGATTTTTCTCCTTTTCTGAATATTTCTGTGGAAGGGGACCGTCAGGTATCGGTTCGCCGAAATCCGGCGTGCCGTCTTGTTTCGAGTCGAGCCCCCGGACAGGATTTCCTGTTACCTGTGCAAAGGTGCTCCTCAGGCGCAGGTCATTCCTTCCGCATATTGTTCTGTCACCTCGGCGGCCATCGCGGACCACTCCCACAGCCGCTGAGGTTCGTTCTGCACGGTCGAAAGGTCTTTGGCAATGATCTCCACGCAGCAGCCTTCCATCTTTTTGAGCACACGCTCAAACTCTGCCCTGGCCTTGGCCAGGTCCCATTGCCTCTCGGCGAAAACTGCAGGGTTCGGCTTGTACGAAATGACGTACTCTCCCCGCATCTGCTCGACTGCGCTGTCCAGATCGGCCCAGGGGCTGATGGATATCTTCCGCAGGTTCGGCACATCTTTTAGGAGATCGAGCTTGTGATCCAGAGGCTCGCAGCAGCCGTAATAGTTGAGACCGAAACGTTCCATCCATCTGATCTCATATTTCAGGGCGAATTCCGCGTGCATCTCGGGCGAGACGTCTGAGAAGATCTGTGCCGCTGCGTTGCCCCAGAGGTCTATTGGCCTGATATGCTCGCCGTCAAAATCCTTTGCCGGCAGCTCGTCGCTGTAGCCGTAGGCGCCGGAGCCGACTCGGTGGTTGTCATTGTTCATAGAGAGGACGTTCAACTCGACGTATTGATCCAGTCTGCAAAGATAGGCTTCGACGAGCCGGTCCATGATGTCACGCACCATCTGTGGCCTCAGGATAAGATCCATCAATGCCGGCTGAACTCCCCACCAGCGGATCAACTCATCCCAGGGTGCAAACCAAAGATGCGGGACACCGCGTTTCCTGACCGGGATAATATCGCCGACGGCATCGTTGATCGCGTGAAACCTGGCTTCGGTTTGCTCGAGATCGTGTGTGACAGCCGGATCTTTGATCTTCTCGATATCCTTGGGCTCTTTGATCTGCGGGATGAATCCATGAGAGTAGATTGTGCCGTCGTTGAGGTGGCGCTCTTCGCTGACCTCTTCGATGCCGAATCCCGTATCGCTGACCGCCATGGGACATTCGATCCAGTTCTCCACGACATTGTCGAGCGGCATGTGCCGCCACTGGTAGATCTCCTTGCGAAGCTTCTGCTCGATGAAGCGGGCAAACTCGTTCTCGCATTCGCACTGTTTGTAAATGCCCAGTTCATGCCATGGACGCTCATTCATCCACAGCATCGGCTTGGTGACTTCGAGTCGATTCATTGCCGTCCACATCCGGCGTTTTCGAGCATGAATCGGCAGCGCCGCAATCTCGGCCTTCTCTTGTGCCAGTTTCCTGAGTACGTCTTTCTCTCGTGCGGTCAGTTCAATCATCTGTACCCTTCAGGGTAGTAAATTCCCGCGAGTAAGACCATAAAATGTTATTGTAGAGCTACTTACCCGCGCAAAAACCCGAAATCTTAACCGTGAGCATTGCAACACCGTTCTCCATCCGCTCCGAATCAATCCAGGTGATAGACCTCTTCCATGACCTTCCACCATTCGTTCTCCTGCTTGTTGGAAAGCGGGATCTGCATCGGATCGGTATGGCTCCACCATTCCTTGGTCTTGGGATCATCAGCCATCTTCTTCATGTCCGCATCGAAGTCGTCGCCCGTATATTCGAAGTAGGAGAACAGATAATAGTTCCCATCCGGCCACTGCGTCAGATAGATCGAGTAGTTCCGAATATTGACATCCCTCAATTTGGCATTGATCTCGGGCCACGGCTCGGCGTGCATCTCCCTGTATTTCTCCAGAGCCTCCTCTTTGACGCCGATCACACTGCCAAAGCGCTGAACATTCTGCGAACATCCCATAGTGAGCCCCACTAGACAAACAGTTACGATTCTTGAAATCTTCATGACATCTCCTGTGCCGCCGTGCCCGAAACTATCCTCTCAGCCGAGAGACTTCTGATACTTGCGCGCATAGTTGTCCAACTCATCTCCGTGACCGAGGGCCCGCGGATCCTTTGTTCTGGCCAGATCCTTCCTGAGCCTTTCAGCCAGATCGGCTCTGACGTTTGAATATCGGTCCTGGTCGGCAAGATTCCGCAGTTGATACGGATCGGCCTTCACATCATACAACTCCTCAGCCGGACGCTTGCCGAAGGCCAGGTCGAAGTAGTATGCCTTAGCTTCGCGATGGTTGCATAGATAGGTTTTTGTCGGCGAGCCGTCGCAATCGCCGAAGCCGCCGGTCGGATCGTCATCGGGCCAGACGGGCCCGTCGGGATCGCCCGCGGGCCAACGGTCGGGCGCCAGGTTGTGGATGTACAGATACCTTTCCGTGCGGATAGCCCGTATGGGGTAGCCCCAGCCGCCCTTGCGCCCGCCGGGGAAGTGACGCTCGACACCAACAATTACGTGATCGCGTTTGGGATCGACCTGACCGGCAGCGCCCGATTGTAGAAGCGCAAGCAGGCTTTTGCCGGTCATGTCCGCGCCAACGGGGACGCCGGCGGCTTCCAGGAAGGTCGGAGCGAAGTCAGTGAAGCTTACAAAATCATCCAGGACGCGGCCGGGTTTGACCTTGTTTACCCACCGGATTGCGAGCGGCATATGTATTCCGAACTCGTAACAGGTGGCCTTGGCACGAGGGAAGGGCATCCCGTTATCAGCGGTGACCACGACAAGGGTGTTGTCGAGTTCCCCGATATCCTCGAGCTTCTTGAGCATCCGGCCCAGATGTTCGTCGAACCACTCGGTATGCACGGCATAGTCCAGCAGATCGCCTCGGATCTCAGTCGAATCCGGATAGAAGGGCGGCACTTCCGCCTCTGAGAGTTTCTTGCCTTCCTGCAGGCCGATTCCTTTCTTGAACACTCGGTGGGGGTCCTTGCCGCCATACCAGAAACAGAACGGTGCCCCTTGAGGCCGCTTATCGAGAAAGTCCTCGAAGTTGCCGGCATAATCGATATTCGTGATCCCCTTGGAATCGCTCCGATGGTAGCGCCGATTGTACTGCGGACCGGCCGGATTTATGTCACGCCCGGCGGCCTTGAAGTCGGTGGGGCCGGCTCCCTTGCCCGTGAAACCAACATGATAGCCTCTTGCCGCGAGCATATCGGTGTAGACTTCCAACCCACGGGGCCAGGGCGTGTGATTCATGGATGCCTCTTTGAGGCGATAGAACGGCATGCCGGTCAGGACCGACGCGCGGGAAGGATTGCAGGACGGGACCGAGACAAACGCATTCTTGAACAGCACGCCCTCCCGGGCCACTCGGTCAAAGTGCGGAGTCGTGACCATCCTGCTGCCGTAGGCGCTGCAATGCAGCCAGGTCTGATCGTCAGAGATGCAGAACAGGATGTTGGGTCTGGTGGCAGGCTCTCGTCTGCTGCCAATTGCGGTCGATTGATTCAAGGCCACAGCGGCGGCACCCGTCAGTGAGAGAAATTGTCGTCTGTTTAACCGTTTCACCTCAAGATACCTCCAGTTTGACCAAATTGTTGTCCCTACCTTTTGGCCCTCAGGACAGATCCTTTACCGTCTTGCCGATTGTGGGATGACGCGCTATGGCCGACTGGATCGCCATACGAACCTTGGTGTCGAGATCGTCGAGGAACTGTTTGCTGACTCTCTCAGGTTTCCACCCTCGCCGGTTTTCCTGTGCCCATCGCAGGGCAAATTTCTTGCACTCACTCCGATTGATCAATCTGCCACTTGAAGCCATACTGCCTCTCTTCTGTCTGTGTTGAACTGCGAGCCATTGAACTACTGAATGGTGGTAATATAACAACCTCCCAGCTGTAGTGTCAACAACAGAGAACAGCAGACAATGGGCGCAGGCGAATTGAACCAAAGCCGATTGTGTGATACCATGTTTTTGTGGATGAGTTTTGCCGACCCATGCCTTTGACCGGCCGGTGTTTGACTTTGATAAGGAGTGATAGAATGAAGACCACCCTTTGTTTGCTGGTGGTTGCAGTTATGAACTTGACAGGCCTCGCGCAGCAGAGCCATTCCGGTTCCCAAACTGGACCTACAGATGCAGCTGCTCGAATGCGGTCATGGCAGCACCACGTCAAGCTCAAAAACGAGTCGGTATTCAAGGACCTGAGATGGCGGCAGGCGGGTCCGGCCTTTCAGGGCGGAAGGATCGAGAGCATCACCTGTCCTGCCGGTTACACCTCGACCATTTATGTCGGAGTCGGCTCAGGCAACCTTTGGAAATCGGACAACAACGGCATCACATGGAAGCCGATCTTTGAAGACGAATCGACATTTGCCGTCGGCTCGGTGGCTGTCTCTGAGTCCCACCCCAACATTGTCTGGGTAGGAACCGGCGAGGTGCTGATGGCTCGCAGTTCCTATGCGGGCACGGGGGCGTTCAAATCGACCGACAGTGGCCAAACATGGCAGAACATGGGCTTCGGTGACACCTACCACATCGCACGCGTTCTCATCGATCCTAAGGATCCGGACGTCGTATACGTCGCGGCAATAGGTCACAACTACTCATACAACCAGCAGAGGGGACTGTTCAAGACTGTTGACGGCGGCAGGACGTGGAAGAAGATCCTTTACGTTTCCGAGAAGGTCGGCTGCGTTGAGGTGGTGATGGACCCGCAGGACAACAGGACGCTTTATGCCGTCATGTGGGAAAGGGACAGAAAGGCCTGGAACAATGTTGAGGCCGGTCCCGGCTCCGGCCTGTACAAGAGCACAGACGCCGGCTTGAACTGGGAACTGTTGAACGATGGATTACCCACTGGCGAACACGTCGGTCGTATCGGAATTGCCATAGCGAGATCCAATCCGAACGTCGTATATGCACTTGTGGACAATCACGCTCAAGGCCCCAAAGAGAATCGTCGCATAGGAGGGCAGGTATATCGTTCCGACAACAAGGGGCGGACCTGGAGAAAGGTCAATGCCGATCCTCTGCCGACAAGAATTGGCTACGACTTCTGCCTGATCAGGGTTTCACCGGACAACGAAGACCAGATCTATGTTCTTGGCAGCTATCTGCTGACTTCCAACGACGCGGGAAAAAGCTATGAAAGAAACCAGGGAAGGATCATCAACCTTCGCCCGCATGATTCGAGGGTGCTTCACCTGGATCACCACGACATGTGGATCGATCCTCTAAATTCCGACAGGCTAATTCTGGGCACCGACGGCGGACTCTACATGTCCTATGACCGAGGTAAAACGTGGCTTCGCATCAACAACATGCCGATCGCCGAGGTGTACGCAGTCGAGGTGGACATGGCGGATCCCTACAACATCTATATCGGCACGCAGGACAACGCCGCCATCTATGGGCCGAGCGATTACGTACTCACCGACACCGACCCGGAGCCCTGGAAACACATCTATCTGGATCGCTGGGGAGGAGGGGACAGCTATTTCACTTTGGTCGATCCTGCGGACCGAAACATCGTGTACTACGAGCATCAGTTCGGAGACCTCAGGCGAAAAGATCTTCGTGACGGATCGACCAGGTCGATAAGGCCGAGGGTAGCCAAAGGCGAACCTCCTCTGCGGCGCAACTGGATGACGCCGTTTGTCATATCGCATCACAATCCGTTCACGCTCTATTACGGCGCGCACAAACTGTTCAAATCAATCAACCGAGGAGATGACTGGACTTGTATCAGCCCTGATTTGACAACAAACCCGGGACCTGAGAAGCAGGGGGACGTTCCGTACGGCACAATTACAACGATCTCAGAGTCGCCGCTCAAACCAGGCTTGATTTATATAGGAACCGATGACGGGAACGTCCAGATCACCCGCGACGACGGGACTAGCTGGACGAAGATAAACGATGGACTTGTCGCCAAGTGGGTGAGCCGGGTCGTCGCATCCGAGCACGAACCTGGCACTGTCTATGTCTCACTGACGGGATATCGTGAAGACGACTTCGAGAAGTATCTCTACATCTCGAAAGATTTCGGCGAGACATGGGAACCTATAGCGGGCAATCTCCCTTGTGAATCGATAAACGTCATTGCAGAAGACCACCGGGACGCCGATATTCTATACGTGGGCACGGATCTCGGAGTGTATACCTCTCTTGACCGAGGCAAGAGCTGGATTTCGCTCTGTAACGGGCTGCCCACGACGCCCGTACATGACCTGGTTGTCCATCCGAGAGAAAATGAGCTGGTCATCGGAACTCACGGCCGAAGCGTCTATATTCTGGATGTCGAGAAGATCAAGAAGCCGGAACTTCAGCACTGACTGCAGTTAGGTTGATCTGTCCTCGACGAATCACTATAATTCAGATGCGCAGGCTCCTTGAGGTCACGTAAGTGAATTCACCGGCGGTCCGCAGGAGCAGGACGCGATAAGAGGAGAGAATGATAGAGTCGAGCCAGAATCAGAACACACTGGAGACAAGGACCATGAAGAATGAACGCATAGTGCTCGTACTGTTTGCAGTAGCGATTGTGATTGTCATTCCGGGCGCCGCCTGTGCGGCGAGATCTCAGGCCGGGGTCACCGAGAGAACCATGGCTCGCTGGCTCGCGATGGACAAAGACGGTGATGGGAAGATCAGCACCGATGAGGCCCAGGGCCAGCTCAAGACCAACTTCGAACGCATCGACGCCAACAAGGACGGCGTTATCGACCGCAGCGAACTGGATGCCCTTGCGCAGCGACTGAGCAGGGGACGTGCGCAGCAGCAGGCGAATCGCTCGCGGCCAGTGGGACTTGCCGCAGGGGCCAAGATCGAACGCGATATCGTCTATTCCCAGGTCGGGGACCGCAAGTTGCTTCTCGATCTGTGCCTGCCGGAAAAGGGTACCGCACCGTCACCGGTGATAGTCTGGGTTCATGGCGGAGGCTGGCGCGGCGGCAGCAAGAACGCCGGCAGCCGGG
>Ga0209536_100016676_pt1 | contig 10437 bp, 7 predicted proteins | sample DeeMarSeWOR28_12_FD_187461 | JGI IMG/M metagenome (GOLD analysis project Ga0209536, IMG submission 187461) | Marine sediment microbial communities from White Oak River estuary, North Carolina - WOR-2-8_12 (SPAdes) (version 2) | ecosystem: Environmental > Aquatic > Marine > Intertidal zone >...
CCTGCCACGGTGGCTCACACTCACGCGCACTGGCAACGGTACGGCCACGCTCAGCGGCGTACCCGGCTTCCTCGATTTCGGTAAGCACAAGGTGACCCTGGTCGCGACCGATAACGGCGTCCCGGTACGAAGCACCAGTCAATCGTTCACGATTGAAGTCTTGTACTTCTCCAGCCGCACTGCCGGCAACGGCCTCGACGGCCCGTGCTGGAGCACCTCCCAGACGCAGCCCCTGGACGCGGTGCTTCCGGCTGAGCCGGACCTGGTCCCGCCGCTCACCTACACCCTGGTCAGCAACGCCGCGAAGGGCAACGTACTGCTAGCCGAGGATGGGCAGTTCAGCTATACACCGGCACCGAGGGGCCCGCGCGGGCTGGATACATTCACCTACCAAGTCGAAGACAGCGCAGGCAGCTCGCTCGAGCGCAGCGCCACTGTCATTCTGGATATGCACATCATGCCCCTGGGTGACTCAGTCACCACGGGCATCATCGACGCCTCCGACCCACTTGCGCCGCTGCCGGCGGCCACAGCGCGGAGCGGCTATCGCCAGCCGCTGTACGAGGCCCTGATCGGCGCCGGATACGGATTCGATTTCGTCGGCGGCCAGCACCATGGCGACACGCTGACCGGCTTGGACCCCGACAACGAAGGCCATGACGGGTGGTCGGACGCCGAGATTGCCCACGGCTCGAGCGCACAGGATCCCGCCTATCCCGATTCAGGGATTTACGCTTGGCTCACCCAACACCCAGCGGACGTCGTGCTGTTGCACATCGGTACCGACATCCCATCGCCGAGCGCTGACGGGGTCGCCGCAATCCTTGACGCCATCGATCGCTGGGAGCACGATGCCGCCACACCGGTGACCGTAGTGCTGGCGCGCATCATCGATCAGAATCCGTCCGCGCCCGAGGTGTCCGTATTCAACGATCGTCTCCAGGCACTGGCTGACGCGCGACTTGCTAATGGCGACCGCCTGGTTATCATTGACCAACAGAGCGCGCTTTGGGATGCCAACCAGGTACCTGATCCGGCCTACTACGGCGACAGCATCCACCCGAACGACGAGGGCTACTCACGCATGGCCGCGCGCTGGTTGGAGGCCCTGTCCACACTGCTGCAAACGTGTCCACCAACAGGCAGCGACATACCCACGGCACCTGAACGCATTCGATGAAACTTGATTCGCAACCCAAGGTACTCCGCGCCCGCGGCGCGTTGTTCGCGCTCGCTGCAATCACCGGCCTCGCCGGCTGCGGCGGCGGTGGCGGTGGCGATGGTTCCCCCACCGCCCTATTGATAACCTCCACACCGGCCGACGGGGCATCCCACGTCAGTACGCTGGCCAGCGTGCAGGCCGTGTTCGACGAGGATTTCGACGCCGCCACGCTAACAGAGGCTGACGTCCAGCTGGGGGTGGTGGGCGAAGCGCTGACGGTCAAGGGTACCGTGTCATATGATGCGAGCACGCGCACGGCGGTATTCTCGCCGCTGACCAAGTTGCGCTTCGACACGCAGTACGTGCTTACCGTGTCCCGGCCAGGGAGCGCGCCGGCGGAAATCCTGGCGCAGCTCGAGTTCAAAACCTTCGTCAATCCGCAAGTGCGCTCGGTGGCCTATGACGGATCCGGCGCTGTTGCCGGTTACCAGGAGGATAGCCACGATGGCGAAGGTCGCACCCTGCAAACCGTGACCTACATCGATCCGGGCATGAACGGTGAGTGGTTCGATGACGACGATGCACCAAGCGGCTATTCGACTGATAGTTACGACGATCAGGGCAGGCGCAGCCGACACACTCAGTATAGCGCCGGTCTTGACGGCGATTGGTTCAACGAAGATGACGGACCCGTGTTCTATGAGGACTACGGCTACGACGACGCCACGGGACGCTTGCTCGAAGCCGCGCGTTTTGAGAGCCCGGGAGACGACGGGCAGTGGTTCATCGACGATCCGGTAAGTACCGCTTTCACTTACGACTATGACGAACACGGGAACTTGACTCATGTCACGCGCTTGATTGCGGCAGGACCGGATGCGGATTGGTTCACCAACGACGATGAGGCCGACCAGATTCTCGTATACCGTTACGACACGGATCATCACCGCACACACCTTATTGTCATTAGCGAAGACGGCAACGGCGACGGTGTGCTTACGGCGGATGACTCACCCAGCTACTACTTGAGCTATAGCCATGATGCCAACGGCAATCAGACGGGCACCACGACTTATCTTGATGCCGGCGCCGATGGAACATGGCTAACGGATGACGACGGGCCCATCCAGTACGTGCGCCTTGACTACGATGCGGAGCAGAACATTGAATGGGAGATCAGCTACGCTGGCCCCGGTGATGACGCAACCTGGTTTACCGACGATGATTTGCGTGTTGGCTGTGGCGCCTACCGTTACGATGACCTAGGCAACCGCATCGATTTCACTCAATCCCGTGACCCGGGCGGCGATGCCACGTGGTGCACGGGTGACGACCTGTTGTCATCGAGCCGCGAATACGACACATCGCTTTGAGCCTGGGATAGCGCCTCTGCATCGGCGATTTCACAGAAGACACAACCGACGTCAACCACCGTACGAATCCTGTTCGGCGCGCCGCAGTAGACTGCCAGCATCCCCGCTCTGGCGGTCGCAGGGAGTCCAGATTGCGGTCCACCTGGTGACTGTGCCAAGATGATGCACGGAATACCTGCAGCCTCCCCATGCACTTGAACTTCCATCCACCGACTGAGTTGATGCCGCGCCAGCGGTTCGACTGCGGAGACCAGAAATGGCACGCGGCTTGAGATTCGCTGTCTGGGCCGGCGCGGCCACCCTTCTTGCAATCGGTGCCTGGGCAGCGTACCGGGGCCAGCAACCCGCTACCGAAGCTTCGACAACCTTCACGCTCGCGGCGGTGGAGCGCGGTCAACTGACGCTCGAAGTATCCGCTACCGGGACGCTGAGCCCATTGACTACCGTCCTGGTCGGAAGCCAGGTCTCAGGTTCCATCCAGCAGGTCTACGCCGACTACAACAGCAAGGTCAGGCAGGGTCAGGTTATCGCTCAGATCGAACCGTCGCTGTTCGAGGCTCAGGTGGCCCAAGCCAAGGCCAAATTCGAAAGCGCCGTTGCTGAATCTGAGAAAGCCTGGGTAACGGTACAGGATGCCCAGCGCCAACTCGACAGGGCTCGGCGCCTGCATGCGCGCAACATGTTGTCAGAAAGTGAAGTGGATAGCGCCCAGTTCGCCTACGACGCCGCGTTGGTTGAGCACAAAGCCAAAGTGGCCGCCGAAGGCGAAGCAAGGGCGGCGCTGGGACAGGCGCAAGTCAATCTGCGCCATACCACCATCCATGCGCCTATTGATGGCGTCGTATTGTCACGCGATGTGGACGTCGGTCAGACCGTCGCCGCGAGCCTGCAGGCGCCCACCCTGTTCACCATTGCTCAGGACCTGCGCCACATGCAGATCGAAACCGATGTTGATGAAGCGTTCATCGGCATGGTCCACGAGGATCTGCCCGTGACCTTTTCGGTTTTCGCCTACCCCAACGAGACCTTTCGGGGCACCCTCGCGCAGGTCCGCCTCAGCCCTCGGGTGGAATCAGAGGTCGTTCTCTACAATTGCATCATTCACGTCGACAATCCTGACCTCAGGCTCAAACCGGGGATGACCGCCACGGTTACCATCAAAGTCCAACACCGCGAGGGGGTGCTCAAAGTACCCAATGCTGCCTTGCGCTACATCCCCGATCTGCCTCCTGAGGAGCTCAAAGCACTGCGCGCCCAATCCAATCTCAGCGACGGCGAAGCGCTGCTCTGGACACCTGAGGCAACCGGGGTCAAGCCGGTCAAGGTCGCACTGGGCTTGACGTCCGATCGCGAAACTGAAGTCAGCGCTGAGGGGCTGGCGGAAGGCATGCCCGTCATCGTGGCAGACAATCGCAAGGCGGCCACCAAGAAGCGTACCACTGGCATCCGATTGTTCTGAGCGCCGTGGCCATTCCAATCATTGACATGCAACAGGTGCACAAGCGCTATGGCGTGGGTGGCGTGGAAGTCCATGCCCTCAAGGGTGTCGAACTCACTGTTGCGCACGGCGAGTTCCTTGCCATCATGGGCCCTTCCGGCTCCGGTAAGTCCACGCTCATGAACGTTATCGGCTGCCTCGACCTGCCAGATTCCGGTCTATATCACCTCGGCGACGAGAATGTCGCTGCGCTGTCCCCCGACGCCTTGGCCCGCATTCGCAATGAAACCATTGGTTTCGTTTTCCAGAGCTTCAATTTGCTACCGCGCACCAGTGCTCTCGAAAACGTAGAGATCCCCTTGGTGTATGCCGGCCTGAATGGGCGAGAACGTCGACGCCGGGCACAGCAGCTTCTGGAGAAGCTTGGTATTGCCGAACGCGCGCACCACTTGCCCAGTCAACTCTCGGGTGGTCAACAGCAACGGGTAGCCATCGCCCGCGCGCTGGCCAATCGGCCGAGTATCCTGCTCGCCGATGAACCAACGGGCAATCTGGATACAGCCACCGGCGAGGAGGTCATGGACATACTTCAGGATCTGAATCGATCCGAAGGCGTGACGGTGATTGTGATTACTCATGAGGTCGAGGTCGCGGCACGGGCACGACGCCAAATTACCTTGCTCGACGGCAGGTTCGAGAGCTGAGATGACCTGGCTCGCCAGTCTACAACTTGCACTGGTGGCGCTTGGCAAGAATCGCGTCCGCGCCGCCCTGACCACGATGGGCGTGGTGGTCGGCGTAGCCTCAGTAATCGCCATGCTCGGGATCGGCGCCGGATCCCAGCAACGCGTGGCGGACGAACTGGAGAAGATGGGCACCAATCATGTGGTCGTGCGGGCCGGTTCCGCCACCCGCAGTGGCGTGCGCGATTGGGCCGGCACTGCCACGCGATTGACCGTGGCCGATGCCGACGCTATTCGGGACCTGGCGGGGATCGTCGCGCTCACCCCAATTGTGGAGAAGCTGGCTCAGGTCCGCTACCGCGGCACGAACTGGGCCACCCAGATACAAGGCGTGAGCCCGGAATATCTCTCAGTGCGCAGTTGGGAGTTGGACGATGGCGAGTTCTTTGGCAACTGGCATGTCGAGCGCGCCGCACACGTTTGCGTGCTGGGTCAAACCGTCGCGTTCGAGCTGTTCGGCCTGCGCAGCCCAGTCGGCGAGACGATCTTGGTCAAGGAGGTTGCCTGTCGCGTCCTCGGCGTTCTGGCGAAGAAGGGCGCATCCAGTTGGGGAAGGGATCAGGACGATCTGGTTCTGATGCCTATTACCACGGCGCAACGCAAACTGCTGGGCAAAACGCACATCAATCGGGTTCTGATCGAAACCTCCGATCGAGATGTGGCGCTGCGACTGCAGCAAGATATACGGATCTTGATGCGGCAGCGCCACCGCTTGGAATCACACCAGGAAGACGACTTTCGCATCCACACTCGTGCCGACTTGGCGCAGGCGTCAGAGGAAACAGCGCGGGTGTTTACGTGGCTGCTGGCCAGCATGGCCACCGTATGTCTGGTCGTCGGCGGCATCGGCGTGATGAACATCATGCTGGTGTCCGTCACCGAGCGCACGCGCGAGATCGGAATCCGGATGGCATTGGGCGCGCGGCGGCGCGACGTGCTGGCGCAGTTCCTGCTCGAAGCCCTGCTGCTTAGCTGCGCCGGCGGGGCGATGGGCATCATTGTTGGCATCGGATCAGCCAGCGCCATCGGCCGGCTGTCGGAGTTGCCCGTGTTCATCACCCCGTGGTCAGTGATGTTAGCGTTCTTGTTTTCGGCCATCGTTGGCATCTTGTTCGGCGTATACCCCGCGCAAAAGGCCGCAAGTTTGCACCCGGCTGACGCCTTGCGCCACGAATAGCCGCGGAATTGCGAGATGCCATGGTATGGCAGGCCCCACTCTCGTTCGTTCGATGACACTGCAGCGACAACGCTCTTGGCGATCTGCACCGCCGCTGCTGTGTCTCTCAGCATTTGTCCTATTCCTTTGTGAGTGCGTGCTTCATGCTCGCGACAGACGCTCACGTGGTTACGGATTGACGCCATGGAATGGGAGGCTTGGTTCACGCTTGCGATTGTCGCACTGTGTTTCGGCGTGCTCGTATCCAATCGTGCGGCGCCGGACACCACCATGATGGGTGGACTGACTCTGTTGCTGATTGCCGGTATCGTCACTCCGCAACAGGCCCTGGCGGGCCTGGCAAATGAAGGTCTGGTCACTGTAGCGGTCCTGTACATCGTGGTCAGTGGGCTGCGGGAAACAGACGGTATCGGCTGGGTGGTTCAGTCCGTGCTCGGTAATCCCCGTTCGCTGGCAGGTGCCCAGATGAGGCTAATGAGCCCTGTCGCAGCCATGAGTGCCTTTCTCAACAATACGCCCGTGGTCGCCATCTTCGTGCCCGCGGTCCACGATTGGGCCAGGCGTCAACGCCTCTCCGTCTCAAAGCTCATGCTACCCCTGAGCTACGCTGCCATCGCCGGTGGCACCTGCACGGTGATCGGCACGAGTACGAATCTGGTCGTCAACGGCCTGCTGGGTAGCGACACTGAGCTGCCGCCCTTGTCGTTGTTCGAGATTGCCTGGCTGGGCGTGCCCGTCGTTGCGGCCGTGCTCGGCTACGTGCTGGTGGCAAGTCCGTGGCTGCTACCGGAACGTCGCCCGGCGGTGAGCGAGCCGGTCGATGCACGTGAGTACACCGTTGAGATGACCGTCGAGCCTGCTGGTCCCCTGATCGGAAAGAGTATCCAGGATGCTGGACTGCGCCAGCTTCCCGGGCTGTTTTTGGTCGAAATCGAGCGGGCCGGTCGGGTGATCACTGCTGTCGCGCCCCACGAACGGTTGCAAGCCGATGATCGACTGTTGTTTGCCGGCATCGTGGAATCAGTCGCGGACCTGCAAAGAATTCGGGGGCTGAAGCCAGCTACCAGTCAAGTCTTCAAAGTGGACGTTGCCCGGGAGGAACGCTGCCTCACCGAAGCAGTGGTGTCGAATACCTCACCTCTGGCAGATAAAACCGTCCGCGAAGGGCGCTTTCGCACCCTCTACAACGCGGCCATCATCGCGGTTTCGCGCAACGGCGAACGAATCCAACAAAAGATTGGCGACATCAAGTTGCGTGCAGGCGACACGTTGTTACTGGTCTCTACGCCGTCTTTCGTGTTGCAGCATCGCAACTCGCGCGACTTCTTCCTGGTCAGCAGCCTGTGCGAGTCACCCCCTTTGCGCCACGAGCGCGCCCCGCTTGCCATGCTTATCCTGGCAGCGATGGTCGCCAGCGTTGCGCTGGGCTGGCTGAGCATGCTCAAGGCAGCGATGTTAGCAGCCGGGCTGATGATCCTGACGCGTTGCACCCGGGGCAGACTTGCCCGGCGCGCGGTCGACTGGCAGGTCCTGATTGTAATTGGCGCCTCATTTGGGATTGGTAGTGCATTGCAGAACACTGGCGCTGCCGCAGCCGTGGCCGAGTCGCTGTTGGCGCTGGCCGGTAACGATCCCCGCTTGGCACTGGGATTGGTCTTTGTGGCCACGGCGTTGCTGACCGCGATCGCCACGAACAATGCAGCGGCGGTGCTCATGTTTCCAATCGCATTGGCCACGGCAGAGCGCCTCGAGCTCAACTTCCTACCCTTCGCCGTCACTATCATGATCGCCGCTTCCGCAAGCTTCGCGACGCCGATCGGCTACCAAACCAACCTGATGGTCTATGGCGCCGGCGGTTACCGCTTCGCTGACTACCTGCGCTTCGGCGGGCCGCTGACACTGCTCGTTGGGGCAATCACCATCGGACTGGCACCCGTGGTCTGGCCGCTACACTGAAGCACCTCATCGCGCGGCGCCGGCCGCCCCCAAAATGTGCATCCCGTCACATTTTGGCATCAAACCCTGCACCACGCTTGTGCCAATCGACACCTATTCACCTACACTTCGTATTCGAATTGACCTGTAGCGGAGGTGTAGGCACGTGAATTCGACGCAGTCCTTGACCGAACGACTTGCAGAGCGACTCTGGACCGCTTGCGAACACTCAAGGGAAGTCGGCTGCTTTCAAAACACTTTCGAGCAGCTACTTAGAAAGCACGATGTGGTCAATGCGGTGCGGCACCTCATCATGTCACCAGACCTCGTGAACTCCCTCAAAGAACTCGCCCACTGCGGCCGGCTGGACTTGGCACCGGAACTGATCATGCAGGAGCCTGAGTACCGCAAGCTGTTCAACGATGCGGAACTGGCTGCGGCCAAGCACCGGCTCAAAGCACTGCTCTGACGAGTACCATGGCCGCGCGGCGGCCACCTGCTATGATTGCTGCGCAATCTTCGCCCAGGTATCACGTAAGGTGACCGTGCGGTTGAACACGAGTCGCCCATCCGTAGTACGCGCCGAATCCCGGCAAAAATAGCCCTCGCGCTCGAACTGGACCGGTTGCTCCAGGTCGAGCTCCGCGAGTCTGGGCTCCAGGGCACAATGAGTCAGGGTGCGCAGCGAATCCGGGTTGAGAAATTCCTTGTAGTCCTTGCCCTCGCGGTTGCCCGCCAGATCGGGCTGGGCGTGCATGAACAGGCGGTCGTAGAGGCGCACTTCGGCGGACACCGCATGCGGGGCGGAGACCCAGTGGATGACGCCTTTGACCTTGCGCCCTTCGGGGTCGGCACCCAGAGTGTTGGGATCGTAGCTGCAGCGCAGCTCGATGATCTCGCCGCTCTCGTTTTTGATCACCTCATCGCAGCGAATCACATAAGCGTAGCGCAGGCGCACTTCGCCGCCGCTGACTAAGCGTTTGAATTTTTTCGGCGCTTCTTCGAGGAAGTCATCGCGGTCGATGTAGATCTCGCGACTGAACGGCACGGTACGCGTGCCGGCGGCCTCATCCTGCGGGTGGTTGCGCGCGGTGAGGTCCTCGACCTGGCCTTCGGGGTAATTTTCGATGACGACTTTCAGTGGACGCAGCACGGCCATGCGCCGCGGCGCGTTGGTGTTCAGGTCCTCGCGCACGCAGTTCTCGAGCAGCTCCATCTCCACAATGTTCTCGGCCTTGGTCACGCCGATGCGGTTGCAGAAATTGCGAATGGCCGCCGGCGGAAAGCCACGCCGGCGCATACCGGCGATGGTGGGCATGCGCGGGTCGTCCCAGCCCTCGACGAAGCCCTCGTCGACCAGCTCGGTCAGCTTGCGCTTGCTGGTCACGGTGTACATGAGGTTCAAACGTGAGAATTCGATCTGCTGTGGATGATGTGGAGTCTGCAGCACGTCGAGGAACCAGTCATAGAGCGGACGATGGTCTTCGAACTCCAGCGTGCACAGTGAATGGGTGATGCCCTCGATGGCATCCGACAGGCAATGGGTGAAGTCGTACATCGGGTAGATGCACCACTCGGCACCGGTCTGGTGATGAATCACGCCATGGCGGATGCGGTAGATGACGGGGTCGCGCATGTTGATGTTGGGCGAGGCCATGTCGATCTTGGCGCGCAGGGTCTTGGTGCCGTCGGGGAACTCGCCGGCGCGCATGCGCCGGAACATGTCGAGGTTCTCCTCGACACTGCGAGTGCGATAGGGGCTGTCGCGGCCGGGCTCCTTGAGCGTGCCGCGATACTCGCGCATCTCCTCACCGGTCAAGTCGCAGACATAGGCCTTGCCCTGCTCGATGAGCTGCACGGCGTAGTCGTGCAACTGCTGGAAGTAGTCAGAGGCAAAATACAGCGCGTGCCAGTCGAAGCCCAGCCAGCGCACATCGGCCTGGATGGCCTCAACGAACTCGACATTTTCCTTGTGCGGGTTGGTGTCGTCGAAGCGCAGGTTGCAGGTGCCACCGTAGTCGCGCGCCACGCCGAAGTTCAGGCAAATCGACTTGGCGTGACCGATGTGCAGGTAGCCGTTGGGCTCGGGCGGAAAGCGCGTGGCAACATGGGTTCGCTTACCGCTGGCGAGATCCTCGTCAATGATCTGGCGGATAAAGTTGGTCGGTGACGCAGTTTCCGTGTCACTCATGGAGGTTATCCCTGCAAGTAGTGTGTTCTGAGGCTAACGAAGCAAACACCGGGCCAATCAATCTTGCGACTCGGCGCGCTCGCGGATGAGGGCCAGCGCCCGGTCGATGCGCCGCAGTGTGGCTTCGCGCCCGACCAGGGCGAGCGTGACGTCGATACCCGGCGAGGCGGCGCGCCCGCACACCGCCACGCGCAGCGGCTGGGCCACTTTGCCCATGCCCAGCTCCAGCTCGGCGGCGACCTGCTCCACCACCCGGTGCAGTGGCTCGGGTGACCAGTCATCGAGCACTTCGAACGCGGCGCGGACTCTTTCCAGCGGTTCCAGCGCCACCGGGCGCAGGTGCTTCTTGGCGGCGGTGGGCTCGATTTCATCGAAATCGCGATAGAAAAAGGCGCTGATCTCGGCCATCTCCACCAGC
>Ga0209536_100016678_pt1 | contig 10437 bp, 9 predicted proteins | sample DeeMarSeWOR28_12_FD_187461 | JGI IMG/M metagenome (GOLD analysis project Ga0209536, IMG submission 187461) | Marine sediment microbial communities from White Oak River estuary, North Carolina - WOR-2-8_12 (SPAdes) (version 2) | ecosystem: Environmental > Aquatic > Marine > Intertidal zone >...
GTTGCGCCCGCCGTACCTTGCGCCGCCGTCGCCGGTCGCTTGCCGCGTTGGCCACGATCCTCAGCAGCCAGGGTCCGAAGGGCCGGTCGGGGTCGTAGCGTCCCAGATGTCTCAGAGCCGCCAGGAACCCGTCCTGGGCCGCGTCGTCCGCGTCGTCGGGGTCCTCCAGGACCGCCCGCGCGAGCCGGCGCGCCTGGGCGGCGTAGCGCCGCACCAGCTCCCCGAAGGCATCCCGGTCGCCCGCCTGGGCGAGGGCTGCCAGCTCGGCGTCCTTCATATGGGTATTACGCACGAGGGGGGCCGGCCGTTGAGCGCGGGCCGGCGAGGGTCATGCGGAGCCCAGGCCGAGGTCCTGCTCCACCGGCCTGAGGGCCTCGATCACGAACTGGATGTGGTCCTCCAGCGGAACGCCCAGCTCCTCGGCGCCCTGGCGCACCTCGTCGCGGTTCACACCGCGCGCGAACGCCTTGTCCTTGAGCTTCTTCTTCACGCTCTTGACCGTGAGGTCCTGGAGGCTCTTCGACGGGCGCACCAGCGCACACGCCACCAGGAAGCCGCACAGCTCGTCCACCGCGAACAGCGACTTGGCCATGAGCGATTCCCGCGGCACTCCCGTATAGGAGGCATGCCCCATGATCGCGGTGAGCATCTCCTCCGGTACGCCGCGCTCGCGCAGCACGCCGACCCCGTGTGACGGGTGCTCCTCGGTGGGCGAGTGCGCGTCGTTGGGGTAGCGCTCGTAGTCGAAGTCGTGCAGCAGTCCGACCAGGCCCCACGTCTCTTCGTCCTCGCTCTCCTTGCGGGCGCAGGCGCGCATCGCGGCCTCCACCGCGTACATGTGCTTCCGCAGTGCGTCCGACTCAGTGTACTCGTGCATCAGTGCCAGGGCTTCATCGCGGTTCATAGGTGCTCCCAGGGTCAGTCTCCGAGCCAGCGCTCGCGCCAGGTCTCCCACACTATGAGCGGCCACAGCGCCCGGGCGTGGTTGGCGCGGCCGCTGCGGTGCTCCGACAGAAGTTGACCAACGTGCTCGGCCCGCAACAGGCCCTCCGCCCCGAGGCGCTCGGGGTCCAGCAGGCGGTCCACCTCGCCGCGCAGGCCGCCGTTGATCCAGCTTCCCACCGGCACGCTCAGCCCGCGCTTGCGCCGGCGCACTATGGCGGCCGGCAGCCGCCTGAGTGCAACGCGCTTGAGCAGCCACTTGGTTGCGAGCCCCCGCACCTTGTAGCGCGTCTCGAGCCCCAGCGCGAAGCGCGTGACGTCGCGGTCCAGGTAGGGAGCTCGGGCCTCGAGCGATACCAGCATCGTGGCGCGGTCTATCTTGGGCAACAGGTTGTCGCGCAGGTACGTGCGGTAGTCGAACAGCATCACGCTGCGCAGCTCGTCCTGTTCGGCCGGAGGCCCTCCTCCCCAGTTAGACGCAGCGCCGGCATCGCCGTTAGACAGCACCGCCGCCGCGGCGTCCCCTGACCCCCACACTGCCGGATCGAGGCCCGTTCCGAACCACCTGAGGTGACGCTCCAGCGTCGGCAGGCGCGCAGCGGCCATGAACCGCTTGAGCAGGAACTCGAGCGGCACCTTGCCGTGCGAGGTCGGCAACGCGGCCACAAGGTAGGCTGCGGCGCGCTGCACGGCAGGAGGCAGCTGCGCGAAGCGGTCTGCCAACAGGTGACCCGGATAGGTCGGGTAGCCGCCGAACAGCTCGTCGGCGCCCTCGCCGCCCAGGACCACGCCCACGTGCCGCCGCGCATCGCGCGCCAGCAGGTAGGTGGGCAGCACCGCCGGATCGGCGAGCGGCTCGGCGACGCGCGACGTGACCGTCTCGAGCGCCTCGTGAAGCGCTGCCTCGTCCGCGGTCACCATGACGTGACGGGTGCCGAGCTGCTCGGCGACGCGTGCCGCCGGAGCGCGCTCGTCGTAGGACGGCTCACCGAACCCGACGGTGAAGGTGTGGACGTCGCGGCCCCCGGCACTCTCGACAGCCAGCGCGGTGAGGAGGGCGGAGTCCACTCCGCCGCTGGTGAACACGCCCAGGGGCACGTCCGCCTGGAGCTGCTTGGCTACGGCGTCCTCGAGCACTCGCTCCAGCCCGCGCTCCGCTTGCGCCAGGGGCCTGTACTCGGCTGCCACCGCCTCGGGATTCCAGTAGCGCGATACGCGCGTGCCGCCGGCCGAAAACGTCGCGACCGTTCCCGCCTCGACTCTCCGGATCGCCGCGAACGGCGTGCGCGGCTCGAGGATGTACCCCAGCGTGAAGTACTGGCGCAGAGCGGTGGCATCCACGCCGCGCCCGAGCGACGGGTGCTCCAGCAGCGCCTGGGTCTCCGACGCGAACCAGAGCTCGTCACCGGCACGCGCGTAGAACAGCGGCTTCTCGCCGGCACGGTCCCGAGCCAGCACGAGGCGCTCGGCCCGCCCGTCCCATATCGCCAGTGCGAACATACCGTCCAGCTCGGACAGGCCCTCCGCGCCGCGCTCCAGGTACAGCGGCAGGATGGGCTCGATGTCGGAGTGGGAGCGGAAGGGGTAGCGCCGGTACCGCCGCCGTAGCGCGGCGCCGTTGTAGATGGCGCCGTTGGCGGCGAGCCACACGCCCGAGCCGGGGTGTACGAACGGCTGCACGGCACGGGGGGTGAGGTCGGTGATGCGCAGCCGCTCGACACCCAGGGCGGCGCGGTCGGTCGTCAGGGCTCCCCGGTCGTCGGGGCCGCGATGGCTGAGCGCGCGGCCCATGCGATCGAGCGCGTCGGGTGAGCGGAGCGGAGCCTCGCCCAGGGCGACCATGCCGTAGATGCCGCACATAGAGGGGAATGTACGCGCGCCGACGACGGAGCGTCGCCGCGCGCAGTGCTGCGGCGCGGGATCAGGGAGCGCGCAGAGCCAGCAGCGCTCCGGCGCAGGGCCCGTACGCGACGTGCTTGCGCGTTTCCGCCAGCAGGGGGAGATCGCGGGCCAGCTCCGCGCGAACCTCCGCGTCGTCGGCACGCGTCACGAACACGCGGGGACGGTCGCACGCGGCCAGGGCTTCGCGCCACCAGCCCTCCGGACGGAGCGTCGTGTCCGGAGCCCCGCGCCACTTGCGATGGCTTCGTAATAGGTAGTTGCTGGTGAGCTCCCGGGCGTCGTCGGTAGCGAGGACCACTGGGTGCCGCAGGTAGAACGGCAGCCCGAGCGGGAAGGTGCGCACAGCCACCACCTCGGCGGACCGACCCACCTCGCGCTCGATGGCCGCTGCGAGAGCCGCAGAGGAGCGGTCGGCGCCGATCGCGTCCATGAGAGCGACGCTCGCGAACGGGATCACCGCCACGGGCAGGCTGAACGCCGGCAACACCAACTCGCGGTGGGATGCGGCGACCCAGGCAACCGCTCCGGCCACGAGGCACACGATGCCCAAGACCGTCGCAGTCCCGGGTATGGCCCCGGCCACGTCCGGCGTCGCCGGCACCCATCCGGCCACGGAGCCGCGCACCACCAGCAGGAACGCGCCCACGACTGCGAGGGCTGCGGCGGCGGCTCGCGCACCCGGCAGTCGGGCGCGGGCGTCCTGCCACAACGCCGCCAGCAGCAGCGCGACCGCGGGGACCAACGGCAGCACGTACTGCGGCCGCTTCGACTGCGACAGCGAGAAGAACACGAGTGGGACCAAGATCCAGAGCGCGAGGAAGACGAGACGCGGGTCGCGCGCGCGCGGCGTGTCCGCCGCACCCGGGCTCCGGCCCGCTGCCCGCCGCGACCGCAGCCGCTGGACCAGCGCCGCGCCCGCCGCCACTGACCATGGCAGCGCCGCCGCGGGCAGGATCGCCAGGAAGTACCAGAAGGGTCCGGTGCGGTTGAGCTCGGTGGTGGTGAGCCGCCGCGCCGTTTCGACCACCAGCGCGTACTCGAGGAACTCAGGCACCGTCCGCGACACGGCTAGCACCCACGGCAGCACTATCGACACGAAGAGCAGCAGCGCTACCGGCTCGAACACGACGCGAGCCCGTTTGCGCCAGATGGCGTACGGGAGCGCGACTATCAGGGGAAGCGCGAGCGCAATCGGCCCCTTGGTCAGCACCCCCAGCGCGAGCGCCCCCCATGCGAGCACGGACCACCACGCGGCCGCGGCCCGGCTTCCTCCCTCTCGGGATCGCTCCACGGCCCAGTAGAAGCCAATCGACGCCAGCACGACCCACGTCGTGAGCGCGGCGTCGAAGATGACCGTTCGTGCGTACGCCAGGGTGAAGGGAGTCGCCGCCGTCGCGACCGCGGCCGTCCAGGCGCCGGCAGCTCCGAACAGCCGGAAGCCGAACCAGGCCACGATGGCCACAGTGGCAAGCGTGAACAGCAGCGGAGGCAGGCGCACGGCGAGTTCGGTCGGCCCCAGCACCTCAATCACTAACGCGGTAGCTGCGAAGAACAGCACCGGCTTGTCGAGATAGGGGAGCCCATTCAGGTGGGGCAGCACGTAGTCGTTGGTGGCCGCCATCTCGCGGGCGACCTCCGCGTTGCGGCCCTCGTCGGGGTCGAGCAGGGGATAGCCGGAGAGATTGAAGCTCAGACCCACCGCCACGACGACCGCGCAGACGGTGAGCCAGAAGGTGGAGCGGCCGATCTTCACGCGGATGCGCGACACGATGTCAGGCCCGCGGTCAGTTCATCCCCGGCTGGGGCCGCGCCGACGTACTGTGCCCGACGGCTACGGTGAGCGGAATCTCGGTCTGGAGCTCATCATCCACCGAGATCTCGAAACGGTAGGTGCCGGCCTTGTGGAACGGCACGTCGAAGACGAGCACGGCGCCTGCCGCGATCTCCACCACTCCGGCGGGCGGCTCCGCGAAGTCCACTCGCCCGTCGCCCTTGAGGATCTCCGCACCGTCCTCGTCCACCAGCCGGATCAGCACCCTGTGCTCACCGATCTCCGTGCGCCTGCCCTTGAGGTGGAGCACCAAATGGAGGCGAGGGTGCACCGCCGGGAGCTTGCCCACCCAGATGTGGGAGAAGATCCCCATGACGGAGAGCTTGCCGAAGCGGTCGATGACCGCGTAATCGCACGCAACCGCAAAGTCGATTCTCATCGTTGCACCGCGAAGGTTCGTAGCACCTCGTCGAGCTCTCCCGGGGTGGCAACAGGCTGCGCGCACTGCGTCCCCGCGCATACGTAGGCGCGAGGTGCCGTCCCGTCCAGCATGGCACGCAGCTCCTCGGGAAGCGAGTCGGCCGACGCGCCGGGCCGCAGCCAGCGCAGCACCCTGCGGGGCCGGTACACGCGGCGGGCGGCCCAGCGCAGGGCCCTGGTCGGCTCGTCGTCATCTCCGACAACGACCACGTGGGTGGCGGGGCGCACGGCCCAGTCCACGGCGCGCAGCAGGGTCGCGGCGAATATGGAGAGCTGCTCCGCCGCGCCCGCGAACGTCTCGAGCAGCGCGTCGCGCTCGGAGCGCCACTCCTCGCTGCCGGTATGCTCCGCCAGGCGCGCGAGCACCATCCCCGCGACGCCGTTGCCTGACGGCGTGGGCGCATCCTGCACCGGCCTTATCTCGTGGTCCAGGAAGCCGTGTCCGTCGTCCCCGCCGGCGATGTCGCGCAGCCCGCCGTCGGCGGCGCGGTACTCCCCCAGCACGTGAGTCATTAGTGCCTCGGCGCGCTCGAGCCAGGTCTCGGCGCCGGTGGCTTCGTACGCGTCCAGGGCGGCCTGGGCCGTCATCACCTGGTCGTCCAGCAGTCCGCTCACCGAGCTGCCCAGGGCGTGGCGCATTCCGCCCGCGAGGCCGGGCGCTGCGGCCTCGGCGAACAGCAGCTCGAGCGTGGCGAGGGCATGCTGCTCCAGCTCCGGCCGATCCAGCACGGGCGCGGCTTCGAGCAAGGCCGACGCCATCAGCGCATTCCAGCCGGTGTACACGGTCTGGTCGACGAACGGAGCGGTGCGCTCGGCACGCGCGGTGCGCAGCGCCAACACGCCCGCAGCGAGGAGCCGCTCGACCTCCTCCTCGGCGCGCCCGGTGCGAACTGCTATCTCGGCCGGCGACTGCGCGACCCACAGCACGTTCTTGCGCGGGTCATGCCGCATCTCGCCCTGCTCCTCAATGTCGTAGCGCCGGGCGAGCACCTCGAACTCGTCATCACTCAGCGCGGCCCGCGCCTCGTCGGGCGTCCACGTGAAGTAATCGCCGTCGTCGTTCGGGCCCACGTCCGCGTCCTGTGAGGCGTAGTAGCCGGCGTCGGGCGCGGACATCACCTCCTGTACCCAGCGCACCGTTTCCGCGGCGGCGTCGAGATAGATGGCCCGCTGCTTCGCCGCGCCGCGGCCGCCGTCGACCGGGGGAACCGGCGCGCTCGCCGCGTGCAGGTATGCGCGCAGCAACTCGGAGTTGTCGTAGGACATCTTCTCGAAGTGCGGCACGATCCAGTGGGCATCCACCGAATAGCGGTGGAAGCCGCCACCCAGCTGATCGCGAATGCCGCCCTGCGCCATCGCGGTGAGCGTGCGACTCACGATCTCGGCGGCCCAGGTCTCCCCCGTGTCGAGCCAGCGGGTGAGCAGGAATTCGTACGCCGCCGGGTGGGGGAACTTGGGCTGCGCGCCGAAGCCGCCGTGGCGGAAGTCGAACTGGCGCGCCATTGCCTCCGCAGCCTCCACCAGGATGCGCTCCGACAGCTTGGCGGCCTGGAACAGCGGCGTCTCGTCCCGCAGGTGGTCGCGGATCATGCGCGCCTGCTCGGCCACCTTGTCCGGACTCTCCCGGTAGAGGCGGGACAACTCGGTCAGCACGGTGCGGAAGCCCGGGCGCCCGTACTTGCCATCGGGCGGGAAGTAGGTGCCGCCGAAGAACACCTCCCCCTCCGGGGTCAGGAAGCCCGTGAGCGGCCAGCCGCCCTGGCCAGTGAGCGCCTGCACGGCGCGCTGGTAGCGGGCGTCGACGCCGGGCCGCTCGTCGCGGTCCACCTTGATGCAGACCCAGTCCCGGTTCAGCAGCTCGGCTATGGCCGGATCCTCGTAGGACTCGTGGTCCATCACGTGGCACCAGTGGCACCACACCGCGCCTATGTCCAGCAGCACCGGCCGGCCCTGCTCGCGTGCCCGCGCGAATGCCTCGGCGCCCCATGGGTACCACTCCACCGGCTGATCCTTGGCCGAGCGCAGGTATGCCGACTGCTGGTCGGCGAGACGGGATGTCACGCGCGGATCCTCACACCTTCGCCGAGGGGCACCAACGGGCGATGGAGCAGACTTCGCACCTGGGCGAGCGCGCGGTGCATACGGCGCGCCCGTGGTGGATCATGAGGTGCGCGAAGAGAGTCCACTCCGAGCGCGGCAACAGCTCCATCAGGTCGCGCTCGATCTTCTCCGGGTCCGAGTTGTCGGTGAGCGCGAGGAGGTTCGTGATGCGCTTGACGTGGGTGTCCACCACGACGCCCTCGTCGATCCCGAACGCGTTTCCCAGCACCACGTTGGCGGTCTTGCGTCCCACGCCCGGCAGCGCGGTGAGCTCATCCATCGTGGCCGGCACCTTGCCGTCGTGCCGCTCCACGAGTCCCTGCGCCATGCCGATGATCGACTTGGTCTTGTTGCGGAAGAAGCCGGTCGACTTGATCTCCTGCTCGAACACCTCGGGGTTCGCGTTCGCGTAGTCCTCGGCGCTGCGGTACTTGGGGAACAGATCCTGTGTCACGATGTTCACGCGGGCGTCGGTGCACTGCGCGCTGAGGATGGTGGCGACCAGCAGCTCGAGCGGGCTGCGGTGCTCGAGCGCACATCTCGCCTCCGGATAGCGCGCCTTGAGCTCGTCGATTACGGGGCCTATGCGCTGGGGGGCGTCTGCGAGGCCGCCTCTGCCTGCGTTGCGCGGCTTCCGTTTCTTAGGCGCGGCCGCCTTCTTGCCGCGCGCCACCCTGCTCGACTGCGCCCCCTTCTTCGAGCGCGGCTTCGACTTCGCCGCCTTCTTCCGTCGCTTGGCCACCCTAGTGCTTGCCCGTGGCCAGGGCGAGCGACGCGAGGTGCAGCACCTCAGCCTCGCTGACCAGCGACCTCAGGCCAGCCTGCTCCCCGCCGTCCAGCGTGGGCGCGAACGGGGGCGTGCGGGCCTCTCCGGCAGCGAACGCGAAGTCACTCGGCAGAGCGGTGACCGCCACCTCGCTGAAGCCCGGGCGGTCGGGGCGGAAGCCGAGCACGGCGAGCACGGTGATCTCCTCGCGCGACGACTGCACCACGAAGATGCCGTCCAGCGGCTCGTGGGCCGCGTCGGCGTCCACCTGCGCCCAGCACCAGTGCTCGGGGAACTGCACGTAGCAGGCGCCTTGCGGCACCAGCGGGGGCTCCATTCCGCCTCCCGTCTCGAGCGCGGCATCGATCCACTCTGCCGTGGTCGCCAGCACGTGCCGTCCGGCGCTCCAGAATCGATACGCGACGTACATGACGGTGAGGTAGGCCTCGCCGGCGTGGGGATCCTGCTCGATCAGCTCGGGCGACTCGATGTCGCCCAGGATGCGCTGCACCGAGGAGAGCGTCGCGAACTGCGACCGGTCGCCGGTGTCCTTGAGAGTCTCCTCCGCCTCCTCGCGGACGGCCGGGAAGCGCTCTTCGGCGAGAGCTGCGAAAGCGTAGTCGAACGGGTTGGGTCGGTTCATTGAGCTCTCGGCAGGAATCCGTCCAGCACGGCAACGAACTCCTCGAAATCCTCGACGTAGGGCACGTGTCCTGCCTCCTCGAACACCTCGAGGCGCGCCCCCAGGCATCCGGCGACGTTCTCGGCAGTCTCCAATGGTATGGGGTCGTGCCGACCGTGCACCACCAGCGAGGGGATCGACAGCTCGCACAGCTCTGTGAGCTCGGTGCGCAGGTCCGATTGAGCCACGCTGTCCCACACCGCCTGCTGGGTGCGCCCCGTCACGCGGAAGGGCGTCAGATCCTGCGCGTGCTTCGGGTCCTTGAAGTAGCCGGCCACGGACAGCTCGAAGGCGCGCTGCCGGTACTCGCCGGGATCGGTTTCGCGCAGCCCCGACTGCTGCAGCTCAGCGCGTGCGCCCACCACGTGCGGATGCGCCATCCGCTCGGCAAAGCGGCGCTGGAACTCGGCGCGGTGCTCGGGTGACGCCGGTGCGGGCGACACGAGCGCGAGCCGCCCCACGCGCTCCGGATAGGTGGCCGCGTGCAGCAGCGCGAGGAGGCCGCCCCAGGAGTATCCCAGCACCGTGGCGGGCGCGAGCTCCCAGTACGAGATCAGAGCGTCCAGGTCCTCGACGTGTTCCCTCCACCCGACGTCCACGCCGCGCTCGACTGGCGAGCGCCCGCCGCCGCGCTGGTCGTAGTAGATGAGCTGCCGTCCCACGGCCAGAGCGTCGAAGTGCGGCAACAGGTAGTCGTGGTGGGCGCCTGGGCCGCCGTGCAGCACCACCACGGCCGGCCCGCTCCCCACCGTGCGCGTGTGGAGGGCCACGCCGTTAACCGTGACGGTTTCCTCTCTGACTGGGGGCGCTTGCTCCCCTGTCACAGCAACGCTGCCAGGGCGTCGGCGACCTCGCGCACGGCGGCTTCCTCGGCCTCCGTGAACGGATCGGTCAGATCGCTGTCGATGTCGATCTGCCCCAGGATCTCGTCGTGGCGGCGGATCAGCACCACCAGCTCGGAGCGGGTCTCGATGCTGCAGGCGAGGTATCCATCGGCCTCTGACACGTCCGGGATGTTCAGGTCGCGGCGCTCCGCCACCGCCTTGCCGCACATTCCCTGACCCACCGGGATGTTGGTGAGGTCGGTGGGCCGCCCCTCGTGCGCCTCCAGCACGAGCTCGTCGCCGTGCAGCATGTACATGTACACGCCGGTGTAGGGCGGGCCGGCCGCGTGGATCTTGGCCGCCGCCATGGACAGCAGCTGCTCGCGCGGCGCGTCGCCGCAGAAGGCGCCGTGCAGCGCCTTCACGATCGGCTCCGACTTGAGAATCGCGGCGCTCATTTGAGCGTGGCGGTCGTCTCCATGCGCTCGCCGTCCCTCATGAACACGATCGTGACCGTGTCACCCGCCTTCAGCGCCATCAGCGCCTGCTGCAACCCCATCAGGTTCGGTACCTCGTGCTCGCCGATCTGAGTGATGATGTCGCCGGACTGCAGGCCCGCCTGCTCCGCCGGGCTGTCCGAGCGCACTCCGGTGAGGCGCACTCCGCCGGGCGACTCTGTCATGTCCGGAATCGTGCCGAGCGAGGCGCGGCGTCCCGCCTGCGCGGTGGGTGGTGGTGGGGGCGGCACGTCCTGGAACGTGAGCGGCTCGGGCCGCCGTGCCAGGTTCCAGGCGAGGTCGGCGGCGAGCGCCGAGATCTTGGCGATGCCCTCCGTGTTGATCGTGTGCCAGTCGTCGGTCGTGCGGTGGTAGTCCTCGTGCACGTTGGTGAAGAAGAACAGCACGGGGACGTTCTCATCGTAGAACGAGCTGCTGTCGCTCGGCGCATGGCCGCCGTCGCCGCGTTCGAC
>Ga0209536_100016679_pt1 | contig 10437 bp, 4 predicted proteins | sample DeeMarSeWOR28_12_FD_187461 | JGI IMG/M metagenome (GOLD analysis project Ga0209536, IMG submission 187461) | Marine sediment microbial communities from White Oak River estuary, North Carolina - WOR-2-8_12 (SPAdes) (version 2) | ecosystem: Environmental > Aquatic > Marine > Intertidal zone >...
TGGTGTACAGGAACCCGAAGTGGCGCGTCTGCTCCTTCGAGTCGAAATGGGATGCGAGCCATCCGGCATACGACGAGATCGCCCCCGAATGTCCCGCCAAAATCCCGGAGGCCCTTCGCACCCGCCTGGGCAGGCTGACGCTCGCGTCCGCCCGGGCGTTCGGGCTGTGCGGGTACTCCCGCGTCGATTTCCGCATGAACGGCAACGGAAAGGTGTTCGCGCTCGAGGTGAACCCGAATCCGGACATATCGCGCAACGCCGGCCTTGCCCGCGCAGCCCGGATCGCGGGCTTCTCCTACGAGGCGCTCATCCAGGAGATCCTGCGTCTGGGACTTACCCGCGGGATCCGATGAGCGAGGTCCGCAGGATCGAGCCGAAGGACCGCGAGGCCATCCGGAGCCTGGTCGAGGGGACGGGTGCGTTCAAACGGCACGAGGTGGACGTAGCGATGGAACTCGTCGAAATCGCCCTCACGCAGCCCGGACAGGACGATTATCATCCGTTCGTCCTGGTCGAGGAGGACGGGACCGTTGCCGCGTACGCCTGCTTCGGAAAAAACGAGATGACCGCCGCCACCTTCGACCTGTACTGGCTCGCCACCCGCGCCGACCGGATGGGGAAGGGGTACGGCCGCAGGATCGTGTCCTTCGTCGAAGAGGAGATCCGTCGCCGGGGAGGCCGCCTCCTCGCGATCGAGACGTCGTCGAAGGAGTCCTACGCCAGCACGCAGGCATTCTACGAAAAGATCGGCTGCACCCTGGCCGCCCGCCTCCCCGACTACTACGACGAAGGGGACGACAAGCTGATCTATCTGAAGCCCCTGAAGTAGCCCTCCGGCGTAACCTCGACCGTCTCCCCCGTTTCCACGTACCAGAGAAACCCGCGGACCGGCACGCTCCAGGCCGCAGCAAGGATCTCCATGTAGCTGCGGACCTGCTCCCGGTACGGTTCCTCCCGCTCCTCCTCCCGGACGCCCGTCTTGTAGTCGATGACCCAATGCTCTCCGGGGGCGAGGCCGTCCTCCTCCCCGGCCTCCTCCGGGAACCGGACGACGAGGTCGGCGCGCTCCTCTTGCGACCACCCCCGGCGGCACGAGAGCAAAGGGAGCTCCGTCCCCACGAGGGATGCGCCGCCAAGCCTGCGGCGGATTCCGCTCGATGCGATTCTCGCGCAGACCTCCCTCCATCTCCTCTCCTCCCCCTCCCCCCAGACGACGGGGAGAGGACCGGGGGGAGGCCACGTCGCGCCCACGGGCGCAGCCGCCTCGAGGGCGCGGTGGACCTGTTCCCCGAACCGCCTCCCCGCGGCCCGGTCGTGGAATTCCCGGAGGGTCACCTCCTCTGAGACCGGGGGAAGGGGCGCCGTCGAAGGGGGCGACCACCCCTGCACGAAAGAGAGGTCGGTCGGAGGAGGAGGGAGGGGGGCCGGGACGGGCAGCGGTTCCCTCACGGGCACCTGCAGCACCGCCCCTTCGCCGGGAAACGCCCGCCGCAAGCCGGGCAGGCCCGTGACCGCACAGGTGGCCGCCCCGTCGTCCGAGGCATGCGCAAGCGCCTCCCGCAGGGAGTCGTCCTGGGCCGACCCCTTCCCTTTGGACCCCTGCACGAGGAACAGGCGGTCCCGGGCCCGCGTGGCGGCGACGTAGAGAAGCCGCCTCTCCTCGGCGTACTGCTTCTCCGCTTCCCACTCCTCGAAGGGGATCCCGCCACCGCCGCGGGGAACCCGGCGGAACGCGGAGTACGTGCGGAAACCCGGGAAGATCACCGCCGAGCGCCCCCGGACCCTGTCCACCCGCAGCCCCTCCGGCGCCTTCCTCCCGCCGCGGGAGAGATTGGCGAGGATCACCACCGGGAATTCCAACCCCTTGGAAAGGTGGATGGTGGAGATGCGCACGGCATCCTCCCCCTCCTCGAAGGTGGGGAATTCGCTCTCCGGCCGCTCCTCCTCGGTCTTGCGCCGGATCTCCCCGAGGAACGCCTTGACCGAGCCTCCCGCCGCCCACTCGAAGGCGGAAGCGATCTCGGCAGCCTTGGCAAGGTTCTGCAAAATCCTTTTCCCCTCGGGAAGCCTGGCGGCCACGAACTCCACGCCCGACTCCCGGTACAGGTCGGCGAGAAGCGAGGGCAGGGATGCCCTCCCCCGGCGGTCGGACAGGCGCTCGAGAAGGGCAAGCGCGTCCCGGACTTTCGAGGATGCCGCCGGCTCCCCCTCCGTAAAGAGGGACAGGATCTCCCCGTCCGAAAGCCCGAAAAAGATCGTTTTCAGCGCCGCGTAGCGGGCCGAGATGTCCGCCGGCGCGTCGACGGCTGCGAGGACCATCCGGAGATCCTGCACCTCCTGCCTGGCGAAGAACCCCTTCCGGGAGGGGACCAGGCAGGGGATCCCGGACCGGGCGAGCGCGTCCCGGTAGGAGGCGAGCACCTCCCCGGCGGTGTCGGACCGGTACAGCACCGCGATGTCGCGGAGCTGCGCGGGGTGACCGGGTTCCCCGTGCCTCTCGCCCACCGTCACCTTCCCGACGATTCCCCGGATCAGCCCGCACAGAAAGGTGGCCTCCTCCACCCCCTCCTCGAGGCGGAAGAGCGTGACGGCCTCTCCGTCCCCGGCGTCCCGCCGGTGGGGGACCACCGGCGAGTACGGGGGGGAGAAATCCTCCCCTCCGGTGAGCACGTGCCGGAACAGGCCGTTCACGGCCGCAATGAGGTCCGGCCGGCTCCGGAAGTTCCGCACGAGGGTGATCGTACCGCCTCCCCGGGAGACGAGGTTTTCCCGGAACCGGTGGTACACCTGGACATCCGCGCGCCGGAACCCGTAGATGGACTGCTTCGGGTCGCCGACGAGGAACAGCCGGCCCGGGGGGCCGCCCGCGGACAGGGCATCAAGGATTTCGGCCTGCAGGGGGTCCGTGTCCTGGAACTCGTCCACCAGGATGTGGCGGAACCTTCCCGACACCCGTTCCGAGACGTTCCGGTTTCCGCACAGGAGCCGGTTCGCCCGGAGCAGCAGGTCCATGAAGTCGAGCCCGCTCCCCTTTGTCTCCTCGTAGAAGCGCGCCGCCGCGCGCGCCCGGTCGATGAGGAACCGGGAAGCGGCGTCGCCCGGAGGGACGTCGATCAACTCCTGCCAGAAGACCTTCAGCCGGTCCCGCGCATCCGCGGGCGTCATCCCCGGCGGTCTCGGAAAGACCTTCGCGCTCTTTATCCGGTCGGCCCGGAATCCGAACGCGGCGGCCCCTTCCGGCGCAATCCGGGAGGCGGCCTCGAGATCCCCCCCCTCGACCGCCTCCCAGCCGCGGGAAAGGACCGCGAGCGCCTCCTCGAGCACCGGCGCCATCTCGTGGGAGCGGTCGGCGATCTTCCCGACGAACGCACGGAACCACGCGACCGCCCCCCCATGCCTGTCCCGCAGGTATTCCAGAAAGTCCTCCGGGGACCCGAAATCATGCGTCCCGTCCCCGAGCAGGTCCCGGTGGAACAGGCAAAGCCGACGGATCATCCCGAAGGCCGCCTCCCGGTCGGACGACCGGGAGAGTGCGCGTTCCCAGCGCGGGTCCGTCTCTTCCCGCCCGAACTCGGACCGGAGGAAGTTCCGGAACGCCGCGTCCCAGGCGTCGGCGGCGGCCCCTTCCGGGAGGACCTCGAACCGGGGGTCGACGCCGGCCTCCGCGGGGAACGAGAGAAGGATCCGGCGACAGAAGGAGTGGAACGTGGTCACGGAGAGCCTTCCCACGCCGTCGGCCATCGCCCCGGCGCGCTCCCGGAGGTCGTCGAGCGTGGGGAAGCTTCCCGCCGGAATCTCGATGAGGGAGTTCCACGCCCGCACCTCCTCCCCTGCCTCCTGGAGGGAGTTGGCCGCCCGGGACGCGGACAGCAGGAGTTCCCACCCCTCCACGACCCGCGATTTCATCTCGGCCGCGGCCTTGTCGGTGAACGTCAGGAGGAGGACGTCGTCCGGCCCGAGATCTTTCTTCGCAAGAAGGAGGTTGGTGACCCGGGCGATCAGGGTGGCCGTCTTCCCCGTCCCCGCGGAGGCGTCCACCGCGAGGTCCCGGGAAAATTCGGTGACGGCCAGGCGCCTGTCGCGGTCCACCGTCAGTCCCCCTTCACCGGGCGCAGCCGCGCGACCACGCGAAGGGCGGGGTCCGCAAGGATCCTTTGCGCAAGCGCATCCGTCTCCTGCTTCGTTCCCTCGAAGGCGGGCGACACGCGGCAGTGGTCCCGGTACGGGCAGGCCCGGCAGTACCTCGGTGGGAGATCCCCGGCAAACCGGAACCGGTGATGGGGGAGCGGCGGAAAGTGCCCCGAGGAGAGGAGAGACAGCCAGGCGGCGAGCGAAGAGGCCCATTCTTCCCGGATCTCCTCCCACTGTTCCCCCTCCACGGTGACGATCCGGACCTTCCCCCGGAGAAAGCAGAGGGAGACGGACACGGCGGGGGAGATCGTCCGGGCGAAGAGCAGGTATACCGGGATCTGGTGGGAAAGACCGCTCCGGATCCAGGAAAGGGGAGCCTTCTCGTTCTTTCCGTCCCGGTACTTGTAGTCGATGATCTCGACCTCCCCCGACGGGCCGCGGTCGACCCGGTCCACCCTGCCCGCGAACCCGGGGTGGCCCCCTCCCGCCGGCACGTGGAACCTCTGTTCCACGGCCTCCACCCGATGCGCGCCGGGGGGCCGGGGCCGTCCTGCCTCCCAGGACAGAAACGCCGCCACGGCCGACTCGATCTCCCGCCGCTGGAGGAGGAACAGGCCGGGAAGACCGACCGGGTGCTCCCGGGCGAACCGGGCGAACACGTCTGAGGCCGCCGTGCGCGGATCCCCCCACCCTTTCCCTTCCGCGGCGTCTTTGCCTACCGCCCGCAGGATGTCGTGGACGAGCGCCCCCCCCTCCGCAGGCGTCAGGGCAAGCCCTTCCTCGGGTTCCTCGGCGGGCGCGAGGCCGACGAGGCGGTGGAGGAAATACCGGTAGGGACACTTCGCGAGCTCTTCCAGAGCGGACGAGCTGTGGACGCCGGGAGAGGGAATGACGGTCCAGGGACCGGGAAACAGCGATCGTCCCTCCGTCCTCGCCTTCCACTCCGCAAGAGTCGCCGCAACACGGTGCCAGGGGACCGCGGTGCTCCCGCGCTCCGGGAGGGCGCCGCCGCACCACGCCCGGAAAACATTTTCCCGCGCGCTCAGGGGACCCGGGCCGGAGGAAGCCTCGAGGGGGTCCCGGGAGAGGGAGAGGACGGATGCGCCGGAAGCCTCGTCCCACCTCTCCGAAAAGACCCCCGGCCCCGCGAACTGCGACAGGAGGAGAAGGAGATACCGGGAGGGCCTCCGGCCCGAGCCGTCCGCGTCGGCCCGGAGAACGCCGAACGCGACTTCCTCCCTGGCCGAAACCGCCGGAAGGGAGAAGAGGAGCTTTTCCTCGGCCGCATTGCGGCGCCGGAGCGAAAGGGCGTCGGGCATCCCCGGCTGGCGGGCGAGCCGGTTGAGCTCCTCCCTGTCGTCGTCGGGAAGGAGGGGGTCCTCCTCGATCTGGGCGGGCACCTCGTCCTCGTTGACGGACAGGAACAGGATCCGGTCGGCCGTAGCACCCCGGAGGGAGAAGAGATCCCCTGCGACCACCGCCCCCGGGACGCGCATTCCTCCCCGCTCGCCCAGGAAGAGTCGCTGCCCGGCAAGCAGGGTGCGGAACCAGGCGAGTGCGTCCTCCGCCCCCGGCCACGGGACCTCCCGCTCCGGGATCATCATGACGTCGTCGATGAGGGAGAGCAGGGCCGATACGGCACGGCGGTCCCTCTCCTCCTCCCCGCCGTCTCCTCCTCCGATCCGGAACCCGTCGAGGAGGAGGGCCCGAAGGGCAGCGGCAAGCCCCGCATAGCCGCTCGCCTCGCGGACCGGCCGCAGCGCCATGCGAAGCGCACGGACCTCTGTTCGGAGGAGGGAGATCTGGCGCCGCCGCTCCTCGCCCTCTTCCCGTTCCTCGTCGGACTCCTCCCCGCGAACCCGTGGCCGCAGGCGCCTAAGGCGCGTCTCCCAGTCGGAGCCGGACACCACCTGAAGCTCCCGCGTCCACAAATCCCACAAGTCGGGCCGCGGTGTCACGCCCGGCGCCCCTTTCTCCCTCCGCCGGTAGGGCGAGGAAAGGATGTCGATCACCTTCCCCCGCGGGAAATCCTCCCCGGCCGCCTCGATCATCTGGATCAGCAGGCGCACGAGGGGGGTGGAGGAAAGCGGGACGCTTGCCCGCCCCGCGGCGCGGATCCCGTATTCCTCGGCCATCCTCTCCCATGCGGGAACAAGCCTCTCCGCGAACCGGCGGGAGACCAGGAGGATATCCCCGCCGGGATACGCGTCAAGCCACTCCCGCACCGTTCTCGCGGCAAGCCGCACCTCTCCGCTTTCGTGGGGGGCGGACAGGACGGAAAACGGAACCGGGCCGGTTGCGGCCGTCGGTGGGGGGGAGAAGATCCTCTCGCGAATCGCGCCCACCGCGGGGGATACCGGATCCCGAAGGAACTCCGCGTTTCCCTCGAAGGCCCGCAGCAGCCGTTCCCACGCAAACCCCGCGTAGGCGAATGCCGGAGACAGGGACCCATCCTCCCGGAACATCCCGGGGAAGTACACCTCGTCGAGGAGGCCGCTTGCGAGGAGGGCGTCGACGAGCGTCCACTGCAGACGGGTGAAGTCGTAAAACCCGTAGAGGGTCACCCGGAAGGGATAGCCGGGCTGCTCGAACCCGGCGATGGCCTCCTGGAAGATTCTCCGGCGGGATACCCCCCCCGCAGCCCCGGTCTTCCGCTCTGCCGCCTGGAAGAGGCGGCGCCACTCGGCCCACCGGCGGGCCTTCGCCTCCCTCCCCCCGGCGCGTGCCCGCCGTTCCGCCTCCCGAAGCACCTCCTCCCCCAGCCACCCCTCCTCGAAGTCCGCCAGCGTGCGGGAGAGGGCGGGCACGAACCCCGGCGTCCCGGAGATCGCGGCAAAATCCCCCTCCCCGCCCCCGTACACCTCCCGCACCATGGCCAGCATGACCGCGGATGCCTGGGCGGGGGGAAGTTCGCGGGGGAAGACTCCCCGGTGCTTGAGCAGCCGGACGGCGAAGTCGTACAGCGTCATGATCGAGGCGCCCGCCGCGTTTCCCTCCCACCTCCCCGCCAGGCGTCGCAGAAGGTGCTCCCGGAGTTCGTTGGACGGGACCAGGACCACGTCCTCCCGGCCCCGGACGCGGCCGAACGCTTCGGGGATACGGGTGAGGAGCCGTTCTTCAAGGGCGGGAAACGGGCCGGCAAACAGGCGGGATATTTCGTGTTTACGCTCCTCCATGGTCTCTCCCATTGTAATCGTTCCCGCACCGTCGGAAAATGGGAACGGGGTTACGGGAGGACCCGGGAAGATGAAACCGCCGACGAAACAGGAGACCCGGGACCAGTTCTCGGGGGTCGCCGAGCGGTACCGGACGAGCGTCGATCATTCCGACTCCGACGACCGGGAGATCCTCCTTTCCCGCCTTGCCCTGGATCCCTCCCTGCTCCTTCTCGACGTGGCCACCGGCGGCGGACACACCGCCGTGGCATTCTCCACCAGGATCCGGAAGGTCGTCGCCTCCGACCTCACGCCGGAGATGCTCCGGGAGGCGAGAACGCTCGCCGCCGAACGGAACTGCGCCAACATGGCGTTCGTCGCCGCCGACGCGGAGAACCTCCCCTTCGCCCCGGAGTCGTTCGACCGCGTCACCTGCCGCATCGCGCCGCACCATTTCCCGGACCTTCCGGCGGCCGTCAAGGAGATCATGCGCGTCACGCGCCCCGGGGGGCTGGTCGGCATCATCGACAGCGTGGTGCCGGACGACCCGGCGCTGGACGCGTTCCTGAACGGGGTCGAGAAGGTGCGCGACCCTTCGCACGTGCGAAGCTACCGGATCGAGGAGTGGAACGAGATCCTCGAGCCGGCGGGCCTGTTCCTCCTGCATGTCTCCCGCGCGTGGAAGGAACACCCGTTCGCCGAATGGGTGGCCCGCACCGGCCAATCGCCGGAAGTGCAGCGGGAGGTCGAATCCCTGTTCCTCACGGCGTTCCCCCGGGCCCGGGAGTACTACCGCGTCCAGGTCGAAAAAGGGCGGGTGGTCTCCTACTCCGACGAGAAGGGAATCTTCGTCGGGAGGAAGCAGTAGCCCCGCAGATCCCTCCCTATCCGGAGGGGCGCAGGAACCGTCTCCACACCCTCGGAGGGAGCTCCTTGGCGAATCCGCTCGACTTGCGATGACCCCCCGCAAGTCTGCGCTCGTCCTTTCTCCCCGAGAAGCTCCGCTCGGAACCCCCTCCCGCGGGCGCTGGGCCACAGGAATCCTCCTCCGGGATCCCAGGGAGCGCACCGGCACAGGTCCCGCGAGCGGGGGGGGCCATCGAAATGAGGGAGGCGAAGGAGTGCGCCCCCGTCTTCCTGTTACTATAAAGGAATGGATTCCGACCGGCAGATCACCGTCTCCCGGATCTTCGTCCCCGCGATGGATTGCCCGGACGAGGAGAAGGAGATCCGGACCGCGCTGGCACGTCTGACGGGCGTGGAGGAGACCGTCTTTCACCTCTTCTCCCGCCAGGTCGAGGTCCGCCACCGGTGCGATCCCGAGGAGATCCTCTCCGCGCTTCGCGCCATCGGCATGGAAGGCCAGCTGCTGGGCGGAGCGCTCCGCCACGCCGACATCCCCGAGGCGACGAAAGGTCCGCTTCGCACGTTCTGGATCTCCGCCGCGCTGCTCTGCGCAGGCGCGGTCCTGTTCCTCTCCTCTCCCTCCTCCCCCTGGCCGGGATGGTTCTTCCTCGCCGCGATTCTCGCCGGTGGCGGCCGGATCGCCGCCCAGGGCGCGAGGGAGATCCGGAACCGGTCCCTGGGGATGAATGCCCTCATGACGATTTCGATCGGCGGAGCAACCCTGATGGGGGAGTGGGCCGAGGCCGGGGTCGTCGTCTCCCTCTACGCCCTGGCGAATGTTCTGGAGGCCCGGAGTCTCGACCGCGCGCGAAAGGCGACCGCGGACCTCTTCACCTTCGCCCCCGAATCCGCCGTCGTTCGCGTGGGCGGAGTGGGGGGCCAGGAGAAGTCCGTCCCCGCCGAGGAGGTCCGTGAGGGGGACATCCTCGTCATCCGCCCGGGGCAGCGCGTTCCGGTGGACGCGACGGTGTTCAAGGGCGCCTCGGACCTGAACGAGTCCGTGCTGACCGGGGAGTCCGTTCCCGTGGAGAAGAGGGAGGGAGACCCGCTCTACGCGGGCACCGTGAACGGGAGGAGCCTCCTGCTGGCCGAGGCGGTCCGTCCGCTGTCGGAATCGACCATCGCGCTGATCCTTCGCAGGGTGGAGGAGGCCCAGGCGAGGAAAGCCCCGATCCAGACGTTCATGGAAAGGTTCGCGGCGGCGTACACGCCTGCCGTCCTTGTCTCTGCCCTCCTCGTGGGAATCGTTCCCCCCGCGCTCGGATTCGGCGCAATGAGCGAGTGGGCCTATCGGGCGCTCGTCCTCCTGGTCATCGCCTGTCCCTGCGCGATCGTCCTGGCCGCCCCCGTCGTCACGGTCACCGCTCTCACCCGGGCGACCCGTGACGGGATCCTGGTCAAGGGTGCGAGCCACCTCGAGACGCTCGGGAAGGTGCGTTCGGTCGCTTTCGACAAGACGGGCACCCTGACCCGCGGGAAACTTCGGGTGACCCGGGTTGTGGCGGCGGAAGGGTTCGACGAGACGGAGGTCGTGCGAATGGCGGGAGCGGTGGAGGCGGGCTCGGCGCACCCCGCCGCGGAGGCGGTCCGGCACGAGGCCCGCCGGAGGGGGATCGCGCAGGCGGCCCGGGGGACGCTCGCGCGGACGTTCACGGTTCTCGACGGACGGGGCATCTCGGCGGAGGTGGAAGGAAGGCGGGTGTACGTCGGGAATTCCCGGCTGTTCGAGGAAATCGGCTCTCTTTCCGGCGCGACGGGAACGCTGATTCCCGCCGGGAGGGAAGGGGCTTCCCGGACCATCACCCTCGTGGGGACGGACCAGGGGATCGCCGGGATTCTCGAAATGGAGGACGAGGTCCGGCCCGAGGCGAGGGATGCGGTGCATTCGCTTGCATCCCTCGGGGTGAAGCACGTCGTCATGCTCACCGGGGACCGGGACGATGTCGCCCGGGCGGCGGGGGAATCCGTCGGCATCGAAGAGGTGCTTTCCGGCCTCCTGCCGGACGACAAGCTGCGGAAGGTGGAGGCGCTGGTCGCCTCCCACGGAACGGTGGCCATGGTCGGTGACGGCGTAAACGACGCTCCAGCGCTCGCCCTGGCCTCCGTCGGCATCGCGATGGGGGCCGCCGGCTCCCCGGCGGCGATCGAGACGGCCGACGTTGCGCTGATGGCCGAGGACCTCCGGAAGGTTCCGGAGGCGGTCGCCCTGGGGCGCCGCATGGTCTCGGTGATCCGGCAGAACGTG
>Ga0209536_100016681_pt1 | contig 10436 bp, 10 predicted proteins | sample DeeMarSeWOR28_12_FD_187461 | JGI IMG/M metagenome (GOLD analysis project Ga0209536, IMG submission 187461) | Marine sediment microbial communities from White Oak River estuary, North Carolina - WOR-2-8_12 (SPAdes) (version 2) | ecosystem: Environmental > Aquatic > Marine > Intertidal zone >...
GTCACAGCAGCCGATACCCACGCTTTTAGTCAATGTCATTAAGCCGGCATACATGGCCGCCTTGGCCCGGATAAGATTATCAATGTCCACCTCAGTAATGACAATATCTTTACCTGTCTGATTTTCGTGTCCCCAGGAAAGAACATATTCGCCGCCATCGCTACCTTCTCTGATTCTTTCAGTAGAGAGGTCGGTATTGAACTTGCCTTTCTGATCAATGACTCCAGCCTCAAAGAGAGGCTCAAATGTATCGGTTTTGGCATTAAAACCGAAATCGCCCTTACCATCCCTGACTTTTTGAATGACAACCGAAGCTTCGTGACCCGCGTTTACTGCTATTTGTCCGAGTGGTGCCTCGAGGGCTTTCTTCAGTATAGCAACACCCACATTCTGGTCTTCCACTTTCGTATCAAAACCTTTCAGTGCTTCAATGGCTCTCAGAAGTGCCACACCACCACCAACTACGATCCCCTCTTCTACAGCAGCCCTGGTTGCGTGCAGGGCGTCCTCAATCCTGTCCTTTTTTTCATTCATTTCGATTTCGGAGGCAGCACCATTCCCAAGGTGAAGGCGTCAGACGGCCTCCACGGCACCTCCTCTGGAGGATTGCTGCCGGGGTGGCACTGATCCCGGTCCTCTTCTTCGCAGCGTGTGTCGCATTTTCTCCCCCGCCCGCTCAGTCGAACGAGTCCGATCAATGGCAGTTCCAGATCGCGCCTCTCTATCTGTGGGCGATGAGCATCGACGGCACCATGACCATCCGGGACCGATTCGAACAGGACTTCTCGGTGGACTTCAGTGATGCATTCGACAACCTGGAGGCCGCATTCACGGTGCACTTCGAGGCGGAAAAAGGCCGGTGGGGCCTGATCGCCGATGTGAGCCGTCTCGACATCGCCGGGTCCCAGGAGATCCCGACGCCGGGTGGCCAGGCCGACATCGGCGTCGAAAACATGATTTACGAAGGTGCGGTCCGCTACAGCTTTGCGGAGAACTGGTGGGTCATCGCGGGCGCACGGTACTTCAAGCTCGACACGGACCTCGGATTTCAATTGGACATCGCTCCCGAAATCAGGGTTACCGAATCGTGGACCGATCTCTTTGCTGGTCTGCTCTGGCGGCCCAAACTGGGCGAAAGATGGACCTTTGGGGGCCGATTCGACGTCGGCGCTGGTGGTTCCGACCTGGTGTGGAACGCCGAGGCGATCATCGATTTCCAGATCGGCAGCTGGGTCGCGATTCTCGGCGGTTACCGCCATCTCGACTTCGACTACAAGAACAACAACAACGGCATCAAATACGACATGAGCATGAGCGGGCCCGTGGCCGCATTCCGGTTCTTCTGGTAGTCGAAAATCCCGAGTGAGAGGAATTCTGAAAATGAAAAAAGGGCATTTAGGCGCAGTAGCTCTTGTGACATTGGTGGCGCTTCCGGCAGCCGCACAAATGGACATGACCGAGATCGTGAAAAAGGTCAGCAAGGCCCGACAGGAGAACGCACAGAAAACCCGTGATTACAGCTGGACGCAGCGCACCGAGGTCAAGGTCAAAGGGGAGGTCAAGAACCTCAAGTCGGAGATCGTGCGATACACCGTTGACGGCGAGCTGCAAAAGACCCCCATCGACGAGACCTCCGCCAAGGCGCCAAAAGGTGTTCGCGGCAAAGTGGCCAAGAAAAAAATCGGAGAAATGAAAGACTGGATGGCGGATCTGAGTGAGCTTCTCAAGGCGTACAGCCTTCCGACTGAGGGAAATCTCCTCGACTTCCTCAACGAGGCTTCTGTCACACCCGACGGCGACGGCCGCAGGCTCGATGCTTCCGATGTCGTCCAGCCAGGCGACCGCATGTCGGTGTGGATCGGCGCCGACCACAAAATGACAAAGACTGAAGTCTCGACCCAACACGATGGAGCCGATGTCAAGCTGGAAACCGATCACGGGACGACCCCGGACGGTCTCGACTACGTGGCTCGGACGGTGATTGTCGTGCCCGACAAGGGGGTTGAGATGACGGTGGAGAACTTCTCGTACCAGAAGGAGCGATAGGTCAGCCGTCGTTCATTTTTGAATCAGCGATCGAGAGGGGAAAGTTCTATCGTGAGTACGACAGAAAAAGGCGCCTCGCGCCGCGATTTCATAAAGTCGGCCGCGGTGGCTGCAGGATCCGCCGGTGTTTTGGGTGCATGCGGAAAGGCGGCAACGGCTCCATCAGGTGGTCCCAAAGAATCGCCGGGCGATGAGGCGAACGGCCTGTCGATCACGGTGGCGGGCTACACGTATGACCGGGTCGCGGCCCTGATTGACGGCCGCGTCCCGATCGGGGACTGCGACGTCACCTTCAAAGAGTCGGGAATCGGTGATCTCAACACCCACGTCTTCAGCGGGCCGCAGACGATCGAGGTCACGGAGATCGGCCTCCACCCCTACATGCTGGCAGTAGCCAACAACGGCTTTCGGGGTTACAGCCTGATTCCGGTCTTCCCGCTGCGTCTTTTCCGGCACAAGAGTGTCTATATTCGCACCGATCGCGGCATCAAGAGCCCCGAGGATCTGCGCGGTAGGACAATTGCCACACCCGGGTACTCTTCGACTTCGCTGACCTGGCTCAGGGGTATTTTCCAGCACCAATACGGCATCACACCCAATGATGTGGAGTGGGTGATTGCTTCCAAAGACTCCGATGCGAGATCGGGAAAGACCTCGAAACAGGAGCAAGCCCTTCCGGAGGGAGTTCCCATCCGCCAGGGCCCCGCGGGTGTGGACGAGTCCGAGCTGCTGGTATCCGGTGAGGTGGATGCGCTGTTCCACGCTGCTGAACCAAAGGCATTCAGGGACGGCAACCCGATAGTTGGCCGACTATTCCCCGATTACCGCCGGATTGAGCGGGCCTATTTCGAGGAGACCGGCATCTTTCCGATCATGCACGCGGTGGCGGTTCGAGACGATGTGATCAAAGAGCACCCTTGGCTACTCGACGCTGTCTTCACGGCTTACTCTCTGGCAAAACAGAAGACTTACGATTACCTGGAAAATTCCGCGTGGTACAAGGGCTCCCTGCCGTGGCTCGGTCAGGAGTTCGAGGAGACTCGGGCGCTCATGGGCGACAACTACTGGTCGTACGGTATAGGCCCCAACCGCAAGGTTCTCGACACCTTTTTCGAGTACTCCTACGAGCAGGGCCTCGCCAGCCGAAAACTGACCATCGAGGAGCTGTTTCATCCCTCGACATTAGGATTCGTCGAAGAGCTTTCTTGAAGGAGGCCAGAGTGAGGACTCAGTACTTTGGCGCCGTCGTTGTCGTACTTGTGATCGTACTGTGGCCGGTAGAAAGCCCGCTTTGGGCCGAAGTCCCCGTTGAAAGGGACACGGTCAGCGATGGCGAAGGGTCGGAATCCGAGAAGCCTTCAGACGAAGACAAGAAACAACAGAAGGGCGTCGAGGCCGTCGAGTACCGGGTGCCGGGCGGCGGATACCTCACCGATCCCGCGATTGCCCAGGACGAGCCCACGACCTCGGCCCTTAACCGGATCTTTCCCCTGTGGAAGTCGATCGCCGGCGATCACCCGCTGCCGCGCCCGTGGTCGGTTGGCCTTGTGACCTACTGGCAGACCCAGGACTACGACCTCGTGTCCGCAGCAATCGGAATCGGAGACCTGCCCGAGCTCGAGCTCGATATCGAGGGGAGCTTCGCCTATATCGACGCGAAATCGGTCAACGTCAAGGCTGGCCTCTGGGTGCTGCCGTTTCTCAACCTGACGGGGACTGTGGGCTACAACATCGTCCAGACCGACATCCACCTCAGCAACGCGCCGATCGGTATTGCGCCACCCGGCGGGCCGGGACAGCCGCCAGAGGTCATCTTCGGCGAACGGACCCTCGACCTCGACTTCGAGGGCCCATTCTGGGCCGCCACAGCCACCCTCGTTGGTGGATGGAAAAACTGGTGGGCAAGTGGAATCCTCAGCTACGCCGACGCCAAGCTCGATGCAACCGTCGGCGCGATCGGTGAGAACAGGTTCACGACCGAACGCTATCAACTCAACGTCGGCTACAACTTTCAGGGAGTCAACGTCTGGATCGGCGTCCAGTACATGGATGAGGAATCACGCGAGAAGGGCAGCCTGGAGGAGTTCCACTACGACGTCCTGATCCGCCGTGTCAGCTGGACCCCGAAGCTCGGAATGCACACCGTGATGGCCGGGCGTTGGGAAATGACGGTGGAGGGCGGATTTGGCGACCTAACGTCTGCGATGTTCATGCTGGGCTACCGACTCTGAACGGCAGCCGTACCTCAGTGAAAGTTGCGAATGTGTTTGACTCCAAAATGAAGGTGCGCATTGTCCTTCGGCTCAATGCCCTTTTTGTTGTTCTTCTTCTGGCGACGTCGGGAGTCGGCGCCCAGGCGGCGAGCGAAGAGAGTGAGCTTCCGAGCCTCGAGGAGATCGACCGCCAGCTCAACAATCCGCTGTCGAAGACATGGGCGCTGACGCTCCAGGACAATATCGGGATCCAGGAGGGCGAGCTGGTCGATGGATCGACCTGGAGCAATCTGCTTTTCTTCCAGCCGCTGCTGCCGGTGCCTGTGGGAAAAAGTCTCATGTTCTCGGGCCGGCCGGTCTTTCCCCTGGTGACCAGTCCCAATGTGGACTTCTCGTCCGGAGAATCGGACGGCCACACGACGGGCCTTGGAGACATCCAGCTCATGACTCTGATCGGTCCCGACAAGGCCAATGGCTGGGTGTGGGGGGTGGGAGCTACATTCAAGTTTCCGACCGCCTCGGACCCGGTGCTCGGACAGGGGAAGTACCAGGCCGGGCCAGCGGCGATGCTCATCAACATGGGTCGGCCGTGGGTCTACGGGTTCCTCGCCCAACACTGGAGCTCATTTGCGGGTGATGACGAACGCCCCGAAACCTCGTACACGGACTTCCAGTACATCGTCAGGTATCTGCTGCCAAAGGCCTGGTCGATTGGTGCCGGGCCGTCCATTTCCTATAACCACGAGGCTGAAAGCGGCGACCGGTGGACGGTGCCGATCGGTCTCGGTGTGACCAAGACGGTTCGCGTCGGCAAGCTGCCGATGAAGCTCCGCGCCGAGGTCCATTACTCGGTGGTTCGCCCCGATTCCTACGGCGACGCCTGGAACTTCAGGCTCCAGGTCACGCCCGTGATCAAGAGTCCGTTTATCAAGTAATCCTGGAGGCGCTATGTCAGTTCAGAAGAATCGAGTGTTGTCGCTCGCAGCAATCGCGATCATGTTGTTCTCGTATGGTTGTGGCGGGTTACCCGAAACGGCTGAGCCGCCTCCGGCACCGGAGGCCGCGGCTCCTGAACGGCACGTCTCTCTCGACGGTCAGCCCAACTTCCGCGACCTCGGTGGCTACGAAACCGCTGACGGCCGGGTGGTCAAATGGGGCGAGGTCTATCGCTCGGGTGAGCTGCCCCACCTCACCGACGCCGACCTCGCGAGGCTCGAAGAGCTCGAGATCAGGTCGGTGGTCAACTTCCTGCTGCCGCAAGAGATCGAGATGAACGGCCGTGATCGTTTGCCGGGTGGGGCTCGAGAAGTGTCGGCTCCCATCCAGGGAGAACGGGCCGCGGAGCTGACGATGGTGGTTCAGGCGGCCATCAAGGCAGCCGAGTTCGAGGAAATCCCGCCGGAGATGAACCCCGAGTTCCATCGCTTGCTGCTCGATGAGGGCAGGGACGAGTATGCGGCACTGTTGAGGGAGATCGGCGACCCAGCCAATCGCCCTCTGGTGTTTCATTGCTCCCATGGAGTCCATCGGACCGGAACTGCAGCCGCGATCCTCCTCTCCGCCTTGGGTGTCCCTTGGGAAACGATTCGCCAAGATTACCTGCTGACCAACGAGTACCGGGCCGAAGAGGTTGAGGTCAAGCTGGCCAAGATCAGGCAGCAGGCGGCGACGACGCTGGGCGTGTCGGAAGACGAGGTGGACATGACCAACGTCGAGGCCTTTTACATCCTGGAGGGCTCGTACATCGATGGAGCCCTGGAGCAGGCCGTCGCCGACTACGGCTCGATGGAGGCCTACATTCGAGACGGCCTCGGTATCAGTGACGAGGAGGTCGAGCGGCTGCGGAGTGAGCTGCTTGAATAGCTCACTAGAGCTCGATCTCGAGGCCGTATATACTCTCCCCGCTTCTGATCAGCGGGGAACATTTCGTTTCGGTGCCAGGCTTTAGGAACTTAGGAAGTTGGCGGGCTCTTTTCTTGAAGGGATGAATGGCGATGGGAAAATTGGTGGGCCGTGCTGGACTCGACCTCGGCGAGAGACTGCGGTTCGTGGTCGTTGCCGAAACGGTAGGGTGGATGGGGGTCGGCTTACGACCACCCGCAGGATCCGCCGAGATGCCGCGGCCCTTGGCCGCGAGCAACCCGGGACCACCGGATCAAGAGTCCACGCCCTGCTACAGCCACGTGTATAAAAATCAATATTTTGCGTTGTGCTTGAATCTTGCCCTAGCCCGATCCTAGCCCGCCAGGGACTCGAACGCACCAAAGCCGAGCGTCCGACAGTTCTCCATATTCTCCGAATGAGTATGACGGGAAACAACTCCAGCTTTCACGAATGGGCAGCCTGATTATTTCTTGATGATATTAGCTTCAGGAACAACCTTCATCGTGTCGATCGGGTCCCACGATCGGTTTTCAACCTCTTCACTTGCACCGTAGACTCTCCAGGCGTAGCCGATGGTTTCCACGTCGGCCGGTGCCGAGATGTTGTTGATCGCGTCGTCACCGCAGTTGATGCTCACGGTATACGTACCATCCGCGTTCGCCACCATGTCCCGGCTGTTGATAATCGTGTTGCCATCCATGAGAAAACCATCGGTGTCGTACAAGGTGAACGAGAAGAACTCTGTGGCATTGGGGTCGGGAAACGTCGATTGCATGCAGACATTGTTGTCGACCGCCTCGACGAACTTGTACATGTTGGTACCGTTCATGCCACCGAATCCGGCAGCCGTTGAACGCAGCCGTCGGGTCTCATCCACCTGACCCGGGTAGTTCCCGTAGTACAGATCGCCGTCGTCCTCGGCGATAGCCTCGTCAACCAAGATGCGAGTCAGCTTGGCCAGGGATTCTTGATCATACTCAGGTGATGAGTACGTGTCGTCGCCCATACCTTGTACGGAAACCAGGGCCTGCATTCGACGGGCCTCGTCAAGACCCTTCTCGAGTCCGGTACGCACCAACACCCAGACGAACTTTGTGTCGGTGGCAACCATGTGAGTGCCGGGCTCCAAGATGAACTTTCGAGCGTATCCGTCTGTGTCAACCATCAGGACCGACTGATACAGATCACCCTCCGGCAGAGTGATGCTCGCATTACCTGTTGAGGTGTCGAGTATCGCTGCGCTGTACAGGGAATCTCTGTTCATACGTACCGTGGGTGCTGGGCCTGAAGGGGTGACAGTAGTCATATGCATGAGCTGGTTGTTAGCACCCTTGGCTGCCCACTTGTTGAAGTTACGAGCTACTTCAGCCTTTTGGTAGTTGGATCGATCTACAACGATCGGCCCAGCGTCAGTCGAAACTGACGAATCAGGTGACTTCTCCGGCGTACACGCCGTCACAGATATTGCTGCTGCTGCGATAACGGCGAAAATGGATTTTCGATTCATCATCATCCCCCTCGGTTGATATGCGGCATCGTGACTGTCGCGCCAGCCTATCAGAAATCTCCGGTGTGATACGGGCAAAAAGCCTGGTGGGCCGCCCGGGACTTGAACCCGGGACCACCGGATTAAAAGTCCGCGCCCTGTATCATTGAAGTCGTTAAGAATTAATATCTTACAGTCAGCCAGGATCATGCCCTAGCCCAATCCTAGCCCGCTTGAGAAGGGCGAAATCAAGGCCGCCAAGCGGCTTCCTACCAACAGTCCCGACCCAAAAACTCCGCCTTCTTGTGTTCAGTGGTTCCGCAATTCGACAACGCGGGACGTGGCACCTACCAGAGTCCCATAAGCAACCGCTCGATGGCGGGTACAGACAGGCCAGTCAGAACTTGACCATGTACTCCTTGGCCTCGAGGCACACGCTGAAAGCCTTCTTGAAGTTTTTGGTCTGCTCGGAAGTCGCCTGCTGCGCCTGCTGGCTCTGCTGTTCGACCTGTTCCGAGGCTTGCTTCTTCGCGCGTCTCGTTTGGCGCCTGGCAACGATCGCACCGGCCGCGGCACCGTAGGCGGCACCCTTACCAGCGTCGTCACTGGCGATCTCGCCGATCAACGCACCGGCGGCAGCTCCGCCGACGGCTCCCTTAGCGCCCGCTCCCCGGCCGGCCTGGGCGATCTCCTGCTGGGCCGCCGCAGCCTGTTGCTGCTGCTGCTCGGCCTGTTTGGCCAGATCGAACGGATCGACCCCGGTGTTCTGAACCGCCCATTGGTAACATTCCGCCTCGTCTTTCGATTGCTGAGAGGCGTCCTGTCCCGCGGTCGGGAAAACGTAGACCTCGATGGTTGAGGACAGGCTCTTCTGGGTTGTCGTTTGAGCCTCGGCCTGATCCGCACCGAAGGCGGCCATACCGACGAGCAAGAAAAACGCGTAAATCGTTCTGGTTCGCATACCATTCCTCCCGGTATCAGTCGCCATTCACAGGCAAAGGTGTGCAGACGCCGAACGCACCAACGAACAGACCATTTCGCGCAGCAGCAGCGGTCATCGTGCCGCTGGCCTCATCAATATTGAAGCTGAAGGCGCGTCCCATCTCGAAGCCCTGCATAATGATCATGCCGTCCTGCCGGACGATATGGAGGATCGGCGTCTGTCGGTTCTCCCCACTTGCCTCGGTCGTTTTGAGCAGCCTGGCCTCGAGGTCCACCTCGATGAAGTCCGGCACGTTGAATTCCCACGGCCGGCCGTTCGTGCACTCGCCGTCAATCGCACATAAGGTGACCTCACCTGGTGCGCAGAGCATACCGTCAGCCCCGGTGAGGTCGTCAGCCGCCGCCGGAACCACTGCGAAAATCACCAGCATGACTCCCAGAATGAACCCAGGAAAAATTCTCATCTCGAGCCTCCTGTTGTGTGTTGGCCGAATCAGCAGACAGGGTAAACCAGCACCGTCAAAATCAGAAATCACCGCCGGGTGCGCGAACCCGGGACCACCGGATTAAAAGCCCTATAACTGAGCTATTTACAGCAACTTAAGTCAACAACTCTCAACACCCCACAACAAGGTGGACGGAACCATCGAGGACCTTTTCACCCTCCTGCTTTGTTGGGAGCCGTTGACGCTTTTTGGGAGAAGTTGGGCACAAGTGTCCCATGAGTGTCCCATGGACGGCTCTCGGAAAACCGGGAAATCAAACGTCATGCAGGTGTGTGTCCATTCGAATTGCCGTTGTCACTGAGGCGGTTCATACGGATCAGGTGCGCCGGTCGGAACAGGGGGGTACTTCTTCAGCGACGCCACGTGTTCCTCCAACTGCGGGAGACCGGCCTTGAGCACCCAGGTGTGTGGGAACAGGACGTCGTCGTGCTCTCGCGGGTCGTTGATGAGGTTGTAGACACGCGGCATCCCGTAGGTGCGGAGGATGGTGTTCCAGGCGTCCTGCTCCTTGAAGTGGATCTTCCAGTCTTTCCACTTCACCGCATAGACGTCGTTGCCCATGTAGACGATGAAACCGTCGCGCCCGGACTTCTCTGTCGTTCCGAGCAGGAAACCGCTCATGTCGATTCCGTCGATGATCCGATCGTCCGGCACCGAGCCGCCGGTCATCGCGGCCAGGGTCGGGAAGAGATCCATGGCGTGGACGATCTCGTCGCTGGACCGGTCGGCGGCTATCCGCCCCGGCCATCGAACCACGAACGGAACCCTCAGCGCGCCCTCGAAACCGGTAAACAGCATTCCCCGCCACGGTCCCGCCGATCCGTGCACCGCCGTTTCCACGGTCATCGAGGTGCCGCCGGCCTCGAGACCTTCGGGGCCGTTGTCCGCCGTGAAGATGAAGATGGTGTTCTTGGCGATGTCCAGATCGTCGATCACATCGAGCAGCTCGCCGACATAGCTGTCGATCTGCATCAACATGTCCCCCCACGGGCCCTTGCCGGACCTCCCTTCGAAGTCGGGGTGCGGAAGGGTCGGAAAGTGGGTGGCCGTGTATGGGAGGTAGACGAAGAAAGGCTTCTCCGCCTTTGCCTGGCTCCGCATGAAGGCGATCGCCCGGTCGGTGAGATCGCGATCGATCAGCGGACGGTAATCGAGCCGATACGGCCGCACCTTCTTCGGGACCTCGCCCCTCTTCCCATCCATCACGAAGGTCTCGGCCAACCCGCTGTCAACGAACTCCGGAAACGACGAGTAGACCGACTCGTCGGTCGAGTTCGGCACCCCGTACCACTCGTCGAAGCCCTGGTCGGTGGGGAAGCGCCCCTCGGTCCGGCCGAGGTGCACTTCCCCACCGACCAG
>Ga0209536_100016682_pt1 | contig 10436 bp, 7 predicted proteins | sample DeeMarSeWOR28_12_FD_187461 | JGI IMG/M metagenome (GOLD analysis project Ga0209536, IMG submission 187461) | Marine sediment microbial communities from White Oak River estuary, North Carolina - WOR-2-8_12 (SPAdes) (version 2) | ecosystem: Environmental > Aquatic > Marine > Intertidal zone >...
AATGCCATGATGAGCCCGAGTCAGGAAAATTTTGAGACCTTCCTTGACAATGGTATTTACGAAACAGATCGGTTAACGGTCAGGTCCGTTAAGTTATTTGCGGATGGGGCACTCGGATCGCGTGGGGCGCTGATGATTGAGCCCTATTCTGATGATCCGGGGAATCATGGTCTGCTGGTAACCGCACCGGACCATTTAAGAGAAATTTGCCAGAGAGCCTATGATGCCGGATATCAAATTAACACACATTGCATCGGAGATTCTGCCAACAGGTTGATGCTGCATATTTATGCAGATATATTAAGAGGCACAAATGACCGGAGATGGCGGATCGAACATGCACAGATCGTTCATCCTGCAGACTTTTCATTGTTTGGTGAATATTCCATCATACCCTCTATCCAAACCACCCATGCAACATCCGACATGTACTGGGCCATTGACCGGGTGGGACCAGAACGTATCAAAGGTGCCTACGCATACAAGAAACTCATGGATCAGAATGGCTGGATCCCCAATGGAAGTGATTTCCCAGTAGAACATATCAATCCGCTATATGGTTTCTATGCCGCAGTCGCCAGGAAAGACCATGCAGGATATCCGGAAGGTGGATTTCAGATGGAAGATGCGCTGTCGCACGAAGAAGCTTTAAGGGCCATGACAATCTGGGCGGCCAAAGCGGGGTTCAACGAGCACCACTACGGCAGTCTGGAACCAGGCAAGTTTGCCGATTTTATTGTGATGACAGAAGATATTATGACCTGTGATATCGACCTGGTTCCTGATCTAAAAATCTATAAGACGTTTATACAGGGTGAGGAAGTATATTCCGCTAAAAACTAGCATTCTTTAATCCTCACTCCATAGATATAGGGATCCCCCGGTAGAAATCCAGGATCTTTGAAGTGAAGATATACTCGTATTTGGCTTGTAATAATTCTGCCTGGGCTTTTATGAGATTATTTTTTGCAATATTATAATCCGTTGAATTCTCCAATCCGGCGTTGAGTTTCTCTTCTGAATAATCAAACGCCATCTGCCTTGAAGCCACCACTTCCAACGAGGTCCTGTATCGTTCCAGGGCCGCAACAGCATCAAGATGGGTTTGTTGAATGGACTTATACAAAATCTGCTTTTGTTGGTCCAGGTTCAGCTCCGCATCCATTAGTGAGATCTTGGCATTGCTGATACTATTCTGAATGACCCATTGCTGAAATATGGGGATATTCAGGTTAAATGATAGTTGCTGATACTGGTTGTCCCGAAGCTGATCAGAATATGGATACGGATTGTCCGGATCCAGAGGATCCCGGCCCAGTTGAGAATATCTTGAATAGATCAACCCTCTAACATATATTCTGGGACTGCGCTGGCCTCTGGCCACTGCCAGGTTTTTCTTTTCACGCAACAGTGAATACTCCGCGCCTTTAATTTCAGGAAAATTGCTAACAGCATAACCATAAACTTCCGATAACGGGATCACCATACTTTCTAATTCAATTTCCGTTCGAGATGGTTTCTGTATCCGGAAATCACCAACCGAGTCCAGATCCAATAATTGGGTTAGGTCCAGGTAGGAAGTTTTAAGTTGGTTGCCGACCGTCGTCAGATTCAATCGTTCGGCCGCTGCCTGTGATTTAATGTCAAGGAGATCACCCTGGGGTCGTGAACCCACCTCCACAAATTTTGATGTACGCTCCACCTGGTTCTGTATGGCTTCGAGCTGCGCTTCAGCAATTTCGTATAGTTCTTCATTAAATAGAATGGTCATGTAGGCCAACGAAATGTCGATGATCATTTCATTCTTGGCCTTATCAACTTCTGCGATAGTGGCCAAAAAATTGTATTTATTTCGTTTGATGATGTTGGTTTGTTGTAATCCGTTGAAAAGATCAACACTGGCCTGTGCTCCAAGGTTGCCATCCTGAAACTTTTGTTGCACATAGGTATAATCTTCCAGGTTTACCGTCTTACCCGAACTGAAATTATGTTGCGCAAAGCCTCCAACATTGGGCAACAGTTGCATTTTCGACTGGAACAAATTGGCCCTGGATGATTCCGCAACCAGTTCCTGCCGTTTCAACTGCAGGTTATTATCCAAAGCATAATTAATGCAATCTTCTAATGACCAGGGAGTTTGACCCAGGATAGAACCCGGCAATAAGATCATAGAAAAAAACAGCAGAAATATACCAAACTTATGAAAATGAAAGTCCTGATTCATTTATCCTCGTGTTTTTTCCGGTACAAAACCTGAATGAATTTAGCATCTTCCAGAGGTGTATAGATCTGTATCAATTGCCAGTCCGGATCGTAATTATTAATGGCTTTTTTTAACCTTGTAATGCGGGCCAGAGATCTTGAAACTTCATCATTTCCATTGGAATATTCATCTTCAACTTCCCATGGAAACGATACGACTCTGAAATTATAATGCATTCGCTTTTCACCGATTTTCAAAGAAATTTCTGCATTTTCATTTTCGCCAAAATGGAGCACTGGAACACATAATTCTTTCATGATCTGATATATTTTAGTGACTAAGAATCATCAAGACATCCCCTTATAACCTCATCAACCACACTGTTTATACAGGGTATGGGTTAGAATAATAAAGATGGAACAGGCGAAATGGATTACAGGCTTTGTTTGATGTTCTCGGTGACAATGTGACCATCAAATAATTGAACAATTCTGTGCGCATATTCGGCATCCGTTGGAGAGTGTGTAACCATCACAATCGTCGTGCCTTCCTTGTTCAATTCTGTCAGCAAATTCATGACCTCTTCACCATTGGCAGAATCCAGATTTCCTGTAGGCTCGTCTGCCAGTATAAGTTTGGGTTTGGTGACAACTGCCCGGGCTATGGCCACCCGCTGTTGCTGACCTCCAGAAAGTTGCTGCGGGAAATGCTTCTTCCTGTGAATGATCTTCATGCGCTCTAAGACCTCTTCAACTTTTTTCTTGCGATCACTGGCAGATACCTTCAAATATAGCAATGGCAATTCCACATTTTCATATACGGTTAGTTCATCGATAAGATTAAAACTCTGAAATACAAATCCAATATTCCCTTTTCTCATGTTGGTTCTGTTCCTTTCTGAGAAATTAGAAACTTCCTTTTCATCGAAGAACAACTCTCCACTGGTGGGGTTGTCAAGCAGGCCAAGAATATTCAGAAGAGTAGACTTTCCACATCCGGATGGCCCCATAATAGCGACCATCTCTCCGGATTTGACCTCAAGGTCCACATTATTCAGTGCGGTGGTTTCCACCTCTTCAGTCCTGAAGATCTTGGTTAAGTTTTTTGTCTGAATCATAATATGTATTTTTTTGGTTACGGTTTCTTGTTTTATTTGAACATTAATTTGTCGGCATCTCCAAAGTTATCATAATTTGAAACAACTACCTTTTCTCCGGGACTTAATCCTTCCAATACTTCATAATATCTTGGATTCTGCGCGCCCAGGCTGATGCTTCTCTTATAGGCATAATCTCCTGTTTCATTAACCACATAAACCCATTGTCCGCCGGTACTCTGGTAAAATCCTCCCCTGGGTATCAGGATGGCTGTTTTTGGTGCCCCCAGCTCCAGCTTGATACGAGAGGTCTGACCGATCCTAATGGTAGCAGGTATGGTGTCCTTGAATACCATATCGGCATAAAACTTCCCCGCAGTGACTTCAGGGTAAATCTTGGTAATGAAACCTTCAAATAATCGACCTGAAAAATCACACTCTCCACTTAATCCACGCTGCACCTTTGAAATAAAATACTCATCGATCTCAACCCTGAGCTTATATGAGTCCAGGATATTGATCTGACCAATGCGTTCTCCCCGTGTCAATACCTGTCCAATTTCCAGATCGAGCGATGCCAGTTCACCGGAAACGGGGGCTGTAAAATTCAGGCTGGCCATGCGATCATTCACAATTTCCAGGTTCCGTTGCATCCGGCTTACAGAATTCATTAAGGAACCGATCTGAACCGTCCTGAAGATTGAATCCTGTCGAAGATTTTCACGGAGCAGTTCGAGTCGTTTCTCAGCCAATTCCAACTGCTCGTGAGACAGGTCATATTCTTCCTGGGAAATATGATTATTTTCAAATAATATTTCATTGTTCCTAAAGGTCCTGCGCCGTTGGATCACTTCATACTCAACCGTTAGTAATTGACTTTTCGAATTCAGCGTTTGCTGATCCATCAGTAATCTTGCCTGCCTCAATTCATTGGTGATCCTGGATACCTGGGCTTCGTAGTTTGAAATCTCCAGGATCAGGCTGATATTACTCAAATTCACCAATACATCCCCGCTATCCACCATTGTACCTTCCTCAGCTACAATTTCCTCAACCCGTCCTCCCTCGATGACATCCAGGTAAATGGTGGTAATGGGTTCGACCGTTCCGGTAACGGATATATAATTTTTAAAGTCACCTTCGGTCACTTCCTCAATAGTAATTTTATCACGCTCCACATTTAATTTGGAACTTTTGTCCCCAAAAACAAGATTCCAGGCTACCAGCAAAATCAATATTGCTCCTACAGCGATCCAAATGTGCCTCTTGCGCAATTTGCCTTTACGTTCAATTGGTCTATCCATACTTCTTAATTCAAAATCACATAAAAATTGGCATTAACTATGCCAAAATTAACATTTTATTGATTATGTGCTGGTTATATGCCCTAACATACACCCCTCTAAATGATCAGTGTTCGATAATGAAACAAAGGGTTTTCAAAAACGAACAATTTGAAAATTAAGTTTAATTTTGTAATATCATGGTTTCTGGACTAAAACAAATATGTATAAATTTCAAATTCAAATACTTACAATAATATATTATGGAGTCACAAGTAAATGGCAAGATTTTAGCTATTGATGATAATGAAGACATACTTTTTGCATTAAAGTTACTGCTGAAACCCCATGTCGAATTAATTGAGACATTAAATTCACCCGAAAAGATCCTCGAAACCCTGGCAAAAAATGACTTTGACGTGATCCTGTTGGACATGAACTTTACAAAGGATGCCATTAGTGGCCAGGAAGGATTTGATTGGCTGGCAAAAATTCATGAAGCACACCCCACTGCTGTGGTGGTGTTTATTACTGCATACGGTGATGCAGAAAAAGCTGTCAAAGCCATCAAGGCTGGCGCAACAGATTTCATCCTGAAACCCTGGCAGAATGAAAAACTTCTGGCAACCATCTCATCCTCAGTTCAGCTGGCTCAATCAAAAAAAGAAAACAAAGAGCTGAAGTGGAAGCAACAGGAGATCAGTGCTGTTATGAACCAGCCCTTTCAGGAATTTATTGGTGAATCTGAGGAAATGCTAGAGGTATTTGAAACCATTAGAAAGGTGGCACAGACCGATGCAAATGTACTGATCCTGGGCGAGAATGGCACTGGCAAAGAGCTGGTAGCCAGAGCCCTGCACAAAAGCTCGCTTAGAAAAGATGAGATTTTTATAAGCGTTGATCTGGGGGCTATTTCGGAAACTTTATTTGAAAGTGAATTATTTGGGCATGAAAAGGGTGCTTTTACCGATGCTGTGAAAGAACGGGCCGGCAGATTTGAAATAGCCAAAGGCGGTACGTTATTCCTGGACGAAATTGGTAATCTGTCCCTTGCATTACAAACTAAATTGCTGACCGTGATTGAACGACGGGAAGTGATCCGGGTCGGATCAAACAAAACAATTCCTATAAATGTGAGGCTGATTTGCGCCACCAATAATAATATTCATAAAATGGTTGCAGAAGAACAATTCAGACAGGATCTTCTGTACCGCGTAAATACTGTTGAAATACACTTACCCCCACTCCGTGAGCGTGTTACAGATATTCCATTGCTGTCTGAACACTTCCTGAAGAACTACTCAAAAAAATATCGCAAGCAGATAAAAAAAATCAATACAGATGCCGTGAATTATCTGAAAGAATATAACTGGCCGGGTAATGTCAGGGAACTGCAGCATGCCATAGAAAGAGCGGTGATCCTGACAGAATCGAACGTACTGCAAAAAGATGATTTTATGCTGATGAAAAGACCTGGATCCGGTCAGAAAGGAGTTGAATTCGATACATATAACCTGGATTCTATTGAAAAACTGGTTATTGAAAAATCCCTGAAGCGCCACAGTGGAAATGTCACTAAAGCGGCATCAGATCTGGGATTGACACGTAATGCCCTATACCGTAGGATGGAAAAACATGGTCTATAAAAAATTTCGATTCATATTGATCGTCAGGATCTTGTTGCTGACCGCAACCATGTTTTTCCTGGTATATACGTACGAATCGCAGTACCATCTTACCTCGATCTTTATTGGTTTGTTACTCATCATTCAGGTATACCTGCTGATTAAATTTGTGGACCGGACCAACAGGGATCTGACAAGCTTTCTGGAATCGATTCGGTTCTCGGAATTCACAAGAAGCTTCCAGGTGGAAGGCATGGGATCTTCTTTTGATGAACTCAGCAAAGCATTCAATGATGTTATTAATGATTTCCAGGCCGTCCGGTCCGAAAAAGAGGAACAATACCATTACCTCCAAAGTATCTTACAAAACACCGATGTCAGCATCCTGGCTTTCCAGAAAGACGGAAAAGTGGAGTTGATCAATAAGGCGGCCAATAAATTGTTCCAGATCCAGGCGATAAAAAATATCCATTCGCTTGAAAATCTGAGCCCCGAACTGGTGAATACCCTTCTAAATTTGAAGCCGGGAACCATTTCGCTGGTAAAAGTCCAGGAGGAAGATGATATACTGCAACTGGCCATCTCAGCAACTGAAATCAAGATCCAGCATAAACTCATTATCGTTGCCACTATTAAGAACATCCAAACCGTTCTTGAAGAACAGGAAACAGAGGCCTGGCAAAAACTGATCCGGGTACTCACCCATGAAATAATGAATTCCATTACCCCCATTGCATCCCTCACTGCAACCCTCGACCTGATGCTGAAAGATGCCACTAAAGATCAGGATCTCAATGAATATAAGATCGATAAGGATACCGTTCAGGAATTTCAGAAAGCCTTACAAACCATTAATAAGCGCAGTACCGGCTTGCTGCATTTCGTCAATACATATCGCAATTTAACGCGGATTCCAAAACCCAATTTCAAGATTACCAGAGTGAGTAGTATTTTCTCAAACATCAAATCATTGATGGAGAAGGAAATCAATGCCGATAAGATCAGGTTAAACCTCCTCATCGACCCCGATAATCTTGAAATATCTGCCGATGAAGAATTGATAGAACAGGTCATCATCAACCTGGTAAAAAACTCCATCCATGCACTCGAAAACAGGGCAAATCCAGAGATTAAACTGGATGCCCACATTAACAAACGCGGACGTCCGACCATCCAGGTAAGCGACAATGGAATTGGTATACTGAAAGATGTGATCGATAAGATCTTTATACCGTTCTTCACAACCAAACAGAAAGGATCCGGTATCGGTTTAAGCCTTTCCAGACAGATCCTCAGGTTGCACGGGGGAACCATCTCTGTGCATTCTGAACCCGAACAGGGGACCACATTTACCCTGACATTTTAAATCTTAATTAATAATTGAATGATTCGTATCAATATCTGCTTAACCAGCGGTATCTCCTGGCATTGGTGCCAAACACCCATGCGACCATGAGCTCATGTGAACCAATGGTATGCTTGCGAATGCTGCTGAGCGAATAGTCAAATGCATACCCGATATAGAATTCATCCACCCGGAGGCCAGCAAAAACAACCATGGCATCAGTGGTCCGATACGAAAGCCCCCCCCAGAAACTATCCATGTACATCAGGCGTGCACTGATATCAGCCTGGAATGTATGTAAATTTTCAGGTGATTTCATGAGAATGCTGGGCATGAGTATCAGGTTACTTCCAACCTGAAATTCATACCCTCCCGTGATATAATAATACCTGAGAAGTTTGTAATTATTTTCTTTGGATGCACCAATCTTAAGAGCAGATTGGAACAAATTCGTTACGGAAAATCCGGCATAATACCGATCGGTTCGATAATATGCTCCGAAATTGGCATCCGGGATGAAAACATTCCGGTCATACTCCATTAATAATGGATCATTGGGATCAAATGTATCAAAGAATCCTTCATTGGAGATACTCATCTGATATCCGACAGCTGAAATCCCGAATGATAACTGAGATTTGTCCAGATCAATGTGATAGGCATAGGTCAACTGAATACCGGTACGACGGAACATCCCATTCCGATCCGTATACAAATGGGCTCCCAATCCAACAGGACTGCTTCTGGATGGTTTGGGAATACTTCGTTTGACCATGGTTGACTTTGAGATATAACTTCGTTTTAGGAGTCGCGTCTGGAAACTAATGGATTGTGTACTGGGCGATTCCGGTAATCCCAGCCATTGTTCCCTGGCTGTCAGATTAATAGAATTGGTGCCATCATTACCTGCCAGTGCCGGATTGAATAAAAAGCCATTCATCATGTACTGACTGTATACCGGGGTCTGTTGCCCGAATCCAGGTGTCACAAGAATGATAGATCCAATGAGTATCAATCCATATTTCAATATTTTATAGTTGTCTTTGCTCATGGCCTATTTTATGATTGATACGTTCCCCACATATGGTTCACCCCCATCGCCAATATCTATAATGTAATAGTATGAGTCAATGGGCAGAGCCTTTCCATTATCGGTTCCATCCCAGGGGGAATCGTATCCTTTATTGGATTTATAAACCAGTTTGCCCCATCGTGTGTATATCTCCACACTGATATTGGGGTATAATTCAACATACCTCAACCTCCAGGTATCATTATAACCATCGTTATTGGGTGTAAAAACTTTTGGAATTTCAATACAACGACCTGTAAATGGGACTTCAATATCTCCCTCAACAACACAATTGTTGGCATCAACCACCAGCACATGGTAAGATCCCCCGTCAATACCAACACGGTCCTCAGTTGTGGCCATGTCCGACCAGGTTATTGTTAACGGCTCTGTACCGCCCTCAAGGTTTAAGATAATCGACCCATCCATGTCTGTGGGGCAGGTGGCTGGAGTCACAACGGGATCGATCGTTAATGGCAGGGGTTCAACGATATCAAAAGGCTGGGTAATCTCACATCCATTCTCATCTGTGGCCGTAACAGAATAACTACCAGGGCCCAAACCCAATACAGAGGATCCGGTACTGCCGTTAGACCAGCTGATAGCAATGGTCCCGGTTCCTCCGGTGACCACGGCATCTGCCTGGCCATCATTATTACCATAACATGAAATATTGGTTACAGTCAGATTCAATGCAAGAAGTTGTGGTTCAATGATTGTGAATGAAGCTGTTCCTGTACCCAATGCCGCATCCGTTACGATAACATCATAGGTGCCGGGTCCAAGTCCTGATTGATCTTCAGCATCGGGTATCAGGCCAGTTCCATCAATCGTGCTCCATGCGTACGTATAAGGCTCCATACCGCCACTGACCGATAAATCAATGCGGCCATCGGAAGCGCCAAAACAAGTTATGTCTGTCACCACAGCATTTATGACCAGAGTGACAGGTTCAAATACTATAAAACTGCCGTTGGTGGTGCAGCCATCGGTATCCGTCACCAGAACATCATATGTGCCGGCAGTCAACCCGGTCTGATCCTGATCGGTGGGAATCAATCCGCTTCCATTCATGGTAGACCAACTAAATGTATATCCCCCGGCACCTCCCGTAACTGAAAGTGATATGGCTCCATCATTACCTCCATTGGTGGTGACATGCGAAATAGTGGGGGTTAAAATAATGGCAGCCGGCTCACTGATTACAACGGTGCTACCAAGAACTTCACAACCATTGGCATCCATGACAGCAATGTCATAGTTACCAGCTGGCAGTCCGGTAAATACACCACCATTATCCACATATGTGATACCGCCATCAAGTGAATGCTGATAGGGTGTTATCCCTCCTGAAGCAATGATGGATATAGTCCCATCTGCACTACCATTGCAACTGGCATCGGTAAGAGCCACATTATCGATGGTAAGCGCTGGTGGTTCAATAACATCCAGATTACCACTAACCACCGGACCACAGCCATTGGCGTCGGTCACACTGACCGTGTAGGTATTCGCCGTTAAGTTGGTGAAAATGCCCGTTCCGTTGCTCACTGCACCCGGGTTCAATGTGTATACCAGTGCGCCGGTGCCGCCCGAAGCGGTGATCGTGACCGTACCATCAGCGTTTCCATTGCAGGTAATATCCGTTGCTGTTTCACTATCGATGGATAGGGCCAGTGGTTCGTTTACGACCAGGTTATTGCTGACAGCAGGCCCACATCCATTGATATCAGTCACACTGACCGTGTAGGTATTCGCTGTTAAATTGGTGAAAATGCCCGTTCCGTTGCTCACTGCACCCGGGTTCAATGT
>Ga0209536_100016683_pt1 | contig 10436 bp, 15 predicted proteins | sample DeeMarSeWOR28_12_FD_187461 | JGI IMG/M metagenome (GOLD analysis project Ga0209536, IMG submission 187461) | Marine sediment microbial communities from White Oak River estuary, North Carolina - WOR-2-8_12 (SPAdes) (version 2) | ecosystem: Environmental > Aquatic > Marine > Intertidal zone >...
AATATTTTAAAAAAAAGTTTAAAAAACTCTTGACAATTTATATTTTATATATTATACATATATATGTAATAATTGTTAATATTTGTTGATTATAGTATATGCAAGATAGATTAAAAAAGAGAGTTTGGGACAAAAAGTTTCAAACAATGTTTGAGAGTAATAATTATGAAGACAAAATAGCAGATTTGGTGGCAAAAGGTATTTATAAAAAACGAGAGCCTTTTCAAGGTAGCGTTTGCCCCGAAGATGACTACTTTTATGATGATAACGAATGGTATCAACCTCATATTAGCTTTTTATTTGGATTAGAAAATTTATATAGTGAACAAAAATGGCAAGATAGATTTATTGTAATGTTTAGCACACAGTTAAAAGATAGCAACGGCAAATTGATATTTGAAGGTGATATTGTGGAGATTGAAGGCAAAATAAGAGGCGTGGTAAAGTTTGGAAAATATAAAACATATGATTTAGCAGATATAACACATTATGGCTTTTATGTTGATTTTAGTGATATTGACAAAATATGCACCATTATTGACGCCGTAAATCCTGATATATACAAACAGTGTCAAGTTGTAGGCAATATATATGAGAACCCTGAGTTATTGAATAATAGTTAAGTAATGATTATAAAGTGCATTTATCAACAAAGACAATAAAACAATTGACCTTGACTGGTGGGAGAAACAAGGTGGGGTAGTAGTATAAACAATGTTAATTAAAATTTTATGATACCTTTTAATTACGAAGTCGTTGCTGCAAATTATGCTTGCGATGCAGAACAAACAAAATCTTATTACAGCAACTGGACGGAGCAGGGTGCAAATTTGCTTGATTTATATTGTTGTGGGTTTAGTATAGATAAGATGGAAGATTATGAAGAGTATATAAGTAGTTATCACTGTGTAGCTGATTATTCTAGTAAATTTGTTGAAATTGATAGACAAGAATTTTGCACTTTAAAGCCACAAGGTAGAGTTTTAGTCAATACAGGCATTAAGATTGAGTTGCCAGTTATTCAAGATATGGCGGTGGTTGAGACAGAAGCGTTTGGAACTACGATGGATAAAGTTGAAAAAAACACACAAGCACAAATATATTCAAGAAGTGGACTTGCATTAAAACACGGCGTTATAGTATTGAATGCACCCGGGATAATAGATCAACACTATACACAAGAAATAGGCGTAATATTGTATAATGCTGGAACAGAGCCTTATCAAATCAATATAGGTGATAGAATAGCACAAATGAAAATATGTGTTGTTGAAATTGCAAAGCCTACACTTGTTGAGAAAATAAAAGAAACAGAGCGTGGGGGTTTTGGTAGTAGTGGTAAATAGTTAATTATAGTATATGTCTAATGTAATAGGAATACAATGCACAAACTTAAAAGACACAAACAACAAGTTAATATATGAAGGTGATATAATTGAACTAGAAGGCAAGATAAGAGGGGAGGTAAAGTGTGGAGAGTATAAAACATATGATTTAGCAGATATAACACACTATGGCTTTTATGTTAATTTTAGTAGTATTGACAAAATATGCACCATTATTGACGCCGTAAATCCTAATATATATAAACAGTGTCAAGTTGTAGGCAATATATATGAGAACCCTGAGTTATTGAATAATAGTTAATTATAGTATATGAAAAAAAGTTTATTAATAGTAGTTTTAAGTATATTAATTTGGCAACCTTCTTTTGCAAAATTGGAGTGTGGTAACGAAAATTATGTAAAATATAAACTTGGGGGCATAACAGGCCCAACGATAAGAGTATATGAATGTTTAGATACATATAGAAATATTATATGTTATTTTTCTGATTCTAACACGGTAGGTATGTCTTGTGTTAAGTTAGATTAAGTTTTTAATTTATCAAGCCTTGACCTTGACCTGCCCCGCGTTTGCAATAGTGCAGGGGTTTCCTAAACTGTCATTAATGACTGCATTTGCATTAAGAACATTAGCCGTTGCATCTGCTAAATTTATAGCAGGAGCGTCTACATCAACTTGACCTGTTGCAGTTATGGTTGCATTGACACTATTTACAGTTATATCTTCCGTTGCATTAATTGTGATACCCCCGCCCGAACTAAATGATACAGAGGCGTTTGCATTTTGAATAACAATTTCACCACTTGCAAGATTAGGATATATTGATAAGTTGAATGGTATGCAAAAGTAGTTGTTGTTGTTATTGTTTGGAGCCAGTAATATACACAAACTATTTGCAGTTATTGGTATGTTGCCATAATAACCGAACGGATATATAATATTTGCATTGACAACTTCCCCCTGTATGTTGACCTCTGCTATTTCATCTTTTATTCTTGTAATATAACCTACACGCACCCAGTCTCCACAATTCATATAAAAGCTTGATTTTTTAATTAAAAAGTATATTTACATTATATTATAAATAAATCAAGACAAAATGCCACAGGATATAAAGTTGTTTCAAAATCAATACGGATATTTTGATTTGCAGATAGAAAACGGCGAAATAATTAAGACACAAGGGCTTGATACGGCGTTGTATTTATCTATTTTTAGCAAGAAGAGGGCGGATGGTGGATTGATACCAGACCCTTTAAAAAGAGGCGGACACCCGATTAATCAACTGCTTGACCGTGCAATTGGTAATTTATCTTGGATAAAAATAGAACAAGGCACGCTTGACAATGAAACGCTAAACTTTATTGAGAGTGAGTTTTACAACGGCTTGAATTGGTTGATAACAGATAATATAGCAAAAAGTATAACAATTAATCTTGAAAACAGGCAAGGCAAATTATATGCAACTATTACCATAACAGGTAAAAACGCCGAAAATACATACGAATACACTTTGTTAGTAAATACAAATTAATATGGCTATAACAACACCTACATATCAAGAAATATATAACAAGCAAGCAAATGAGTTAACTATACAAATAAACACAAATCAAACAGATACAAGCAAACATATAAACACCTTGCAAGAAAACTTTTTGGTTGGGTTGAATGCAGGTTTATCATTGAGTATTGCAGATTTATACACAATTGCAAAATTTAGTATATTCAATAATCTATTTCCACAGACGGCGGATGAGACTTATGCACTTATATGGGGCGTTATTTTTGGAGTTATAAGAAAAACAGCAACAAAAGCAAGTGGTAATGTTGCATTTACAGGAACGGCAGGAGGTAGTGTGCCGAACGGAACAGTATTGACAACCGCCACAGGATTATCTTATACAACACAAGCAACCGCAAACATTACTTCCCAGACAATCAATATATCAAGCTTGACTAGGTCGGGCTTTACAGTGATGGCAACTACAAGCACCGCACACAACCTAGCAAGTGGAGTGGAAGTTGTTATTGCAGGTGCAAACGAAACAGATTACAATGGCACTTTTGAAATTATTGTAATTAATGCAACACAATTTACTTATATAATCACAGGAACACCAACAACACCCGCAACAGGAACTATAACAGCAAGTCTTGATTATGCATTTGTAAATATTATTGCAGATGATTTTGGAGCAGATTATAATCTTGCAAATGGTGGTATAATAGATTTATCAAGTAGTATTGCAAATGTTGATGATACTGCTAGGGTGTTATATGAAGGTATAACAGGGGGGCAGGATCAAGAAACTATAAACAGTGTAAAGTTAAGAACACAAGAACGGACGGCGAACCGCGTGACGGCTTTTGCAAAGAAGGGGATTGAATTTTTTGTATTAGATAATTTTAATTTTGCAACTAGGGCGTGGGTGTTTGGTGCAGAGGCAATAACAAAAACAGTGAGCGTGTCAAGTTTATCAAGTAATACAGACGGCACGGCAACGGCAATTCTTGCAAGTAGTATATCATTTCTTGAAGGCACAACTATAACAATAAGTGGTGCAAACGAAACAGCTTTTAACATAACAAAAAAAGCAGTGCAGACGGCAAATAATAAAATTGTATATTGTCTTGATACTGCTAGTAATTTAACAGCAACAGGCACAATAACAATGCAATATACAGAAGTGCCAGCAGGATTTACAAAGATATATTTTGTAAAAGACAATGAAGCAAACATTATACCAACGGCTAGCAACTTGATTAGTGTAAAGAATGCAATAGTGGGTAATACGGCGGGGATTGATGGAATACTTCCAGCACCGATGCCAGAAGCAAATTGTCAAGTGTTAGCACCAGCAAAGGTTGATGTAGATATTACATTTAGTGCATTATCACCAAATACCCTTGATATGCAAACGGCTATTACAAGCAGTTTAGAAAACTATTTTTCAAGCACAAGTGTCAACTTGGCAGAGGATGTATTACTTGACAATATTAAAGGTGTTATATCAAACACAATTGATAATAATGGTAATACGCCGTCTTTTACTTTATCAAGCCCGTCGGTTGATGTGAGTGTAGATAGTGGAGAGTTAGCAGTATTGAATAGTATTACATACCCATAATATGCCTAAAATAGCAAATAACACAAGGGAGGTGCAGGCGGATATATTAGCACAGTATTTACCTAATAATGTATGTTATCAATCTGCGTGGGAGGATGGTAGTGTATTAAGAAAAATATTACTAGGGCTTGCAAGTCAATGGATGGATGCAAGGGCTTTTTTCAATGATACATATGATGAATGGAACCCGAACACTACTACTAAATTTATAACAGAGTGGGAGCGGATGGTAGGGATACCAGATGAATGCATACCCGTTGCAGACACGCTAGAACAAAGGCGTAAAAATATAGTATTAAAACTTGGTGGATTAGAAGCGGAGACAGAGCAACAGTATATCAATATTGCAAATATATTAGGGTTGTCAATTACAATAGAAAAAGCCAGCACTTTAGCATTTCCATTAATGTTTCCTATTGTTTTGATTAATCAAGACGAAGCACCATTTACTTTAATTATAAGAGTTAGTGGGTTGACAAACATACAATCATTTCCGCTAAATTTCCCTCTTGATTTTTCAAGTAATACTAGCTATATTCTTGAATGTCTTTTGAATAAAGTAAAACAATCACATATAATATTAAGATTTATATACAGTTAGTATGGCAGAATTTACAGTTGGTAAAGTTGATGGTGCAACGGGTGCAACGGGGCAACTCTCGGCGGCAGAATGGAACCAAATAGCAGGCTTGAATAACCTTATTACAAATTCAAATCAAACACCTTCCACAGGAGATTTACAACAGTTGACAAAAGCAGTGCAAAATATAGGCACAGCATATGCAAGTTTAATTGAAGGCGGAGGGAGTGCGGCGGATACATATATTTTTGATATTCAAAGCAACTTTACAGCCCCTACTTTACAAAATGGTATGCGTTTTAAAGGTTTGACACAATTTGCAAACACAGGAGCTAGCACAATTAATATTGCAAGCACAGGTGCAAAAAGTATTACAAAGTCGGACGGCACAACGGATATTGACTCGGGCGATATTCAAGATTTTTTTGAAGTTGAATACAATACTAGCAATGATGTATATATTCTTATTAAAACATATTCAAAATATGATATTGGTGCTTTTAAAATAGGATTAGAGCAAGCAAGCCATAATGGATGGTTGTTATGGGTAGAAGGTAGTAATTTGTCAAAAACAACTTATGCTAGTCTTTGGGCGTGGGCACAAGCAAATAGCCTTGATGGTGCAGTTGGGACGGCAGGTAAATTTTTTGTAGATATTGACGCAAGCAATTTTCAATTACACGGACTTAGTGGTAGAGTGTTAGGCAGCAGTGGTGCTGGTAGTGGGTTGACAAGCAGAAGTTTTGGAGATAAAACAGGCTCTGAGACGCACACTCTTACAGAAAATGAAATGCCATCGCATAGTCACGATGTTAATGTCAGACAGGGAACTGCAGAAGATTCAGGATCTGATATTAGGAGAAATGATCTCGTTGGTCCTACCTCTGTTAATACTACTTCAATATTGTCAACTGGTGGAGATCAACCTCATAATATTATGCAACCTACCACATTTTTAAACACTTTTATATATGCAGGATTATAGTTTTATGTTTAGATATTTAAAAAATAATTTTATTGCAATTGATAATGATTTCAAATGCACAGTTGCAGAATTTTTACAACTTGAACCTAATGCTAATTTTGATGGCATAGATGAAATATATTATAGCAATGATAGAAAATACCAAATAGTAAATGGTAATCAAACAGGATATTACAACACAGATATTGATACTTATATAGCCAACAAACAAGACTATATAGACACTCTTGCAGAATGGAACGCACCAACCCCACCAACTCTTGAAGAAGTAAAACAAAGTAAATTAGCAGAGTTGGAGTTGTATTACGCAAGCGATGAATGTTGGTTATTTCAAATACAAGATGGAGATGCAAGCTTGACAAAAACAATTGAATGGTTTGGTAGAATGATACCAGCAATTGCAGGCTTTAATATAATATTGCTTGACGACAACGGTCAACCGCAAAGTTATCTTTTAACAGAAAAAAAAGCAAAAACACTAAACTACAAAATACAGGTGAAAGCCTCTTTTACAGTGGCACAAGCAAGACTATCTATTATACAACAAATCAATAGTGCAACAACGCCCGAAGAAATTGAATTAATTGATATCAAGCAAGAATTAAGCAATATTCCCCGTGTAATAGTTTTAGCAGATATATAAAATGAAGCACACAAATATTGACCTTGAATATCTATTCAACAATATTAAGAACGGAGACTTTTTAGCATTTTATCATAACCCTTGGTATTTTCTTTTTTCTAAACTTATAAGATTTTTTACAGGGTTAAGAATAGACCATATAGCAGGCGTGTTTAATATAATACGCTCTGAAAATATGGTTATATTCAAGATGGGTGAAATGAAAATAACAGGCGGTAGAGTTATTAATACTTATACAATCACGCGTGAAAAACAAGGCAATAAGTTTAAATACATAATAGACAGCAGGTTTAGAAAATCATATATTGATTTTTACTATATACCAAATACACACACTATAACAAAAGAGCAAAATGCTAAATTAGAAGAGTTTTGGGGCAAGGATGCAGAATATAATGTTGTTGAGACTATTTTAAGTTTGAATTGGGTTTATAAGATATATAGCTTTTTGTCTTTTAAAAAAAAGAAAAAGTATGCTAATATATGTTCTTCTGCTTGCAAGCAATCAATGGAGTATATTAATATTTTTTGCAAGAAGTTTAATGACCCGATACCTAGCCCCGCCGACTTTTTAAAATATAATTATATACAAGAGTTATTCTTGGTTAAAATCAAATATCAAAATATGCCAAAACAAGTAAAACGCACCAAACTATATGGCACAACTGCTTTTATACTAGTCTTGTATATTATATGGACTATAATGCCTAGAAATTTTGAATATATGTATTTTACAGAGAATAAGAAGGTGAGAGATGCAATGATTGACAAAGTGGAACAGTGTGGCAAAGGTTATTATGCCTCTTGGTTGAAGTTTGAAAGCCTCGAACACAAAGGCAATTACTATTTTCAAGATGTTGTAGGGTGTAGCAGTTGTGAAGGAGATAAAAAACATTGTGGATACTCTGTAAAAGAAAAAGGGTTGAACCCTCATTATAGTAGACGGGATTTAGTTATTAAAAGCACTTTATACGGATATTTGCAACAAATACCTAGTGGCAGCGTTGGATATTACATAAGGGCAGAGTTGGAGAAAATGTCAAATGAATATTATGAAATAAATGATATACTAAATACTACTAATAATGTTATATTGGCAGCGGGCGTTGTTGTGATAAAAAATACACACAATAGAATAACAGATATATTTATTATAACACAAACACAACAGAACTTGACTATATGCAATAAACAAGATATAACAAAAATATTGCAAGAGTTGTCAAGTTTAATAGATGTTAGGGATTGAATGGATTGAAAATACATATATTGCACTCTTAGGAGGGTCGGCAACTCTTATTGGGTTGGTTGCAAAAATGTTTATTGATAAAATTAATATGCAACGCCAGCTAGACAAGGCAGAAATCAAACAAGAACTAGATACTAAACTAACAGACAAACATAATGCATTACAAAATAATATTAAGGATGGATTTGCGGAAGTAAATCAAAAGCTTGACAACATACAAACTGATACACAAAAGACAAGAAATAGAACAAAAGCAGTGCTAAATATTGTTGAAAAATACAAATGAAGGGTGTATTAAAAATATTATTCAACTACCTTGACAAACATAAATGGCAGGGGCGGATATTCTTTTTCTTTTTAGGTTTATCAATGTGTATTCTTGCATATAGGGGCAGTTGTGATGCGTTAGTTAATCTTTTATAGTATTATGTCAAAAATCAAACTTATATTATGTTATGCAGTGTGTTTGTTATCTACACAGTATGCAATAGCAAAAACAGTATTTACACCCACTATTATGGCAAATATACTATATATAAAAAGCAATAGTAATCAATTTGAGTATGTGAATGAATATGAAACAATAACAGACCCAAATTACTATATACAATCATTAAATTTAGGTGGACTTGTTAGATTTGGTAAATTGCATAGCACCTTGACAAGTAATAGATTTTTTAATAATGTGAATACGCGTGAAGTTAGAAGCAAGGCAACAGGCACTATATTCAATAACAGGGATGAGATAACAAATGACACGCTAGGCGTTGGATACTTGCATAATAAAGTAAATATAGCCTTGTTATTTGCAAATGTAAATAAGGAAGACGAATTGATATACAATAACAGTATTGTGAGTAAAACAAACGCCCACGATATAGTCAAGGGCATAAGTGCAGGTTATTATATCAACCCCCGAACTCTTATATCAACAAGCTATTTTGAAGGCAGTAAAGACCTGAAATTACAGTATGCAATAAGTTTCAATATATTCTATTCTTTTAAAGATATATTGTAGATAATACTTGACAATTAATAAAGTAGATTACATACTATATATGTAAATAATATTAATATTTGTTAATTAAAGTATATGGATCTATTAATCACAATAAGCACTCTGCTAAATATAATTACAGTTTGGCTATTACTTAAGGAAAAAAGAATGGTCAAAGATACAAAACAAATAGACAATGAGAATATAGCATTAAAACTAGAAAATGGTTATTTGAGAAGCAAGCTAGAAAAAACAAAATATGGCGAAAATGAAAAGATTGAGATGCCAGAGATAAAAAAGCCTTTTGAGTTTGCAGATAAAGAATTGAATAATATTATTAAAAGTAATTAACTAAAGTATATGAATAAGATATTGATTATAACACTAGCAACTACTCTTTTTTGCAATATAGCATTAGCTGGAGAAAAAAAGAATGAAGCTTATTATCAAGAACTAGATTGCAAAGAAAGGGGTGGTATAGTAGAGTATAAATTGTCCGATAATACAAGAGTTGACTGCTTAACAGACACACTAGCTATTGAATATGATTTTGCCTATAAGTGGTATGAATGCATAACGCAGTCTTTACATTATGCAATGCATACAAATACACAAGCGATATGCAGTTTAATATTCAAAAAGGATAATGATATAAAATATAAGAACAGTGCCGAAGCACTTATTCAACACTACAACCTGCCCGTATTACTTGAAGTTATTAATGATTTAGATAAATATTATGTTTAATAAAATAAGAGCGTTTTAGACAATGACTAAACAAATACACTGCCAAGACAATATAGAGTTGTTGCAAGGGTTAAAAGACAACTCCGTTTCTGGAATAGTAACAGATATACCCTACGCCCTAGATAAGATTGACGCAAAGGCAATGATATATCAAGACGCAAATAACACAAAGGGCTTTATGGGGAAGGCTTGGGATACTTTACCAACAAAAGACTTTTTGAGTGAGTGTTTGAGAGTGTTAAAAGATGGGAGCTGGTTTGTGACTACTTTTATACCCCGTCTTGACTTGCAAACTGTATTTGTTGCAAGATTGATTGAAGTTGGTTTTGATTGCAGTTATACACCGATTTACTGGAACTTTAATTCAGGCTTCCCTAAAGCAAACAATATATCAAGAAAAATTGACAAACAAAAAGGGCTTGAAGGTAAATGGAGTTGCAACGGAGAGCAACATATCACACAACCCACAGTAGAAGACGCTATATATTGCAATGGACTTTATGGTGGATATCAACCCAAGCCAGCCGTTGAAGTTATCTTATGTGTTATGAAGCCACACAAAAGCAAATCACAAGTGGAACAAGCCAAGAAGTGGTATAATGAACGCAAGGCACTATTAGAACAAGGCATTACAGAAGAGGAGCTATACAAATACACAACACAAGGCACAGGGGGTAGTTGGCTAGATAATGCAAGAATACCAATTGCAGACGAGACACAAGACACACAAGGCCGATTTGCACCAAATTTACTTGTG
>Ga0209536_100016684_pt1 | contig 10436 bp, 10 predicted proteins | sample DeeMarSeWOR28_12_FD_187461 | JGI IMG/M metagenome (GOLD analysis project Ga0209536, IMG submission 187461) | Marine sediment microbial communities from White Oak River estuary, North Carolina - WOR-2-8_12 (SPAdes) (version 2) | ecosystem: Environmental > Aquatic > Marine > Intertidal zone >...
AGAAAAAACCGCCACCGAATTTACTGATGATGGTTATTTCCGCACCGGTGATCTCGCTCGCATCGATGACAATGGCTATGTTTCGATCGTTGGGCGTAACAAGGACTTGATTATTTCCGGTGGGCTGAACATCTACCCCAAAGAGATTGAATTCGAGATAGACCAACTGGAGCAGGTAACAGAATCCGCCGTCATCGGTTTGCCGCACGAAGATTTTGGCGAAGCCGTCACTGCTGTCGTCGTGCTGGAAAAAGATGCCACGCTGACAGAGCAAGACGTCATAGATTACCTCAGGGGTAGGCTGGCAAACTTCAAGCTGCCCAAGCGAATCCACTTCGTGGAGTCACTGCCTCGCAACACCATGGGCAAGGTGCAGAAAAACATCTTGCGCGAAAAGCTTGGTGGATCAGAGTAGCGGTAAACAATCTAATTCAAAAATATAAGAACAACCTGTCGCGGGCCAAGTTTATATTTCGATATTTATTGATGCACCACCTAACCGGCTTTTATCTATCGCAGTCTTGCCGCCGTACAACTCTACGATCTCGGCAACAATCGACAGGCCGATGCCGTGACCGGGAACGGTCTCATCGCCACGCTTGCCGCGGGCGAGTACGAGTTCGCGATCCGCTTCGTTGATACCGGGTCCGTCATCTTCGACAACCAGCTCAAGTTTCTTTCTTCCGGTCCCGGCCGTGGCGATATTGTTTGCCGTGATGGCGATCGTGTTGTCGCACCATTTAAATGCGTTCTCCAGAAGATTGCCCAATACCTCATAGAGATCATCTTCATTGCCAAAAAATCTAACGGTGTCTTCGATATCCGTTGTGACAACGACATCTTGCTCACGATGGGCTTTTTGCAACGCAGCAATAATCTTTTCGGCGACAGGTTTAACCGCCACGGGAGCGGTTAACGGCATCGAGCCCGATGCGGCGGCGCGATTGAGCTGGTAGTCCACGGATTTCGACATGCGGTCGACTTGTTCCTGTGTCGCCTTTCGTATGGCGGTGATATCGGTCTCGGTCTCCGTCGTGCTGCGCAACACCGCAAGTGGGGTCTTGAGGCTGTGGGCGAGGTTGCCCAGTGAATCGCGATAGCGTTTCAGTTGCGCGCGCGAGCTCACCAGTAACTGGTTCAGGTTGTTGGTCAGTCCTTGCAGTTCTTTCGGGTAGGTACCGGTGAGTTGCTGTGCCTCACCGGATTCGATGGCGGCAAGATCCTGTTCGGCCTGGCGTATCGGTTTCAGGCTCCAGCGCAGAATCGCGCCCTGTAGCGCGAGCAGTACCAGCGCGGCGGCAGCGAGCCAGACCCACAGGCTGCGACGAAACTGCGTAATCTCGGCGAGATAGCTGTCGAGGGCACTTGCGACATAGAAAGTATAACGTTGTTGCGCGTTACTGATCTGCCAACTGACGCCATAGCCGAATACAAATACCTCTGAGCCGCCGGCGAGCGACGTGCGGACAAAGCTGGATTGACCGATGTTGACCGGCGCGCTTACCGGAAAGCTGGCGCCAAGCAGGGACCGTGAGCGCCAAACTGTTTTACCGCCACTGTCTACTATCTGTGCGTAGAGCCCGGAGTCCGCGACCGAGAAGCGTGGGTCTGGCAATTCGTCCGGCATAAACAGCATGATGTCGGCATCGAGCTCGGCGGCTGCCAGCAGCACGTAGACATGTGTCTGCAACCGTTCACGCACGCCGCTCTCGGCGCTGTCGCGGAAGGCCTTGTCCAGTACCAGTCCGGTCAGGCCAAAGAAGAACAACAGGACAATGGACGCAACCGCCAGCAGACGGGTGTGCAGCGAGAGGTTCACGCCGTTTTTTCGTTCAACGTGAAGCGATAGCCGCGACCGCGCAGGGTCTCGATCGGCTGATAGCTGTTTTCCGGGTCGAGTTTCTTTCGCAGGCGACCGACGAAGACTTCAATCACATTGCTGTCACGGTCAAAGTCCTGGTCGTAGATGTGTTCGGTAAGCACCGTTTTGGAGATGACTTCGCCGCTGTGCAGGATCAGGTACTCCAGCAGCTTGTATTCATAAGCGGTGAGTTCGATAGCGGCGCCGTTTACCGTAACGGTCTGGGCGCTGGTGTCCAGCACGATCGGGCCGCATTCCAGTTTCGGTTTGGCCACACCCACCGAGCGGCGCAGCAACGCCTTTAGCCGGGCCAGTAGTTCCTCCAGCTGGAACGGTTTGACCAGGTAATCATCGGCGCCGGCCTCTAACCCCTCAACCTTGTCCTGCCAGCGCCCGCGTGCGGTCAGCACCAGGATCGGGTAAACCTTGCCTTCGTCGCGCAGCGTCTTGATGACGTCGACACCGTTTACTTTTGGCAGTCCGAGATCAACGATAGCGACATCAAACGGATATTCGCGGCCCATGAACAGGCCTTCCTGACCGTCAGCGGCAACATCGACGGCATAGCCTTCGCTGCGCAGTTGCTCCTGCAACTGGTTGCGCAGTGCGTCTTCGTCTTCAACTATCAGGACACGCATGATTGTCTTACCCCGCCTCAGTCCATCGCGCCGGTGGCGGCATCAACACGAACGATGCGCACATGCCCGGAAGGGAGTAATACCTTGATACGGTAGGTGGTGCGTCCTTTTTTGTTTTCGGCTCTCGCGGAGAGGATGCGGCCACCGGTTTGCTCTCGCACTTTGGCTGCAGCCTGGTCCATGCTCAGCTGATCTGATTTTGCGGCCAGGGTTATCGGTGAGTTGGAAAATTCCGGCGGTGGCGATGCCTGAAGCGGCAGGCAAAAAACCAGTGCGGTGAAGAAAGTTGCTAGCAACAGCGATCTATTTTGGTTCATCTGAGTCGGCCCCGGCTGAAACGGAGCCGGGGCCTGAATCAGCCCCGGCTTCTTGTTTCGACCAAGCATATCCGAGCCCGGTCCATGCCTCCAGTGCTAGCGACGGTGTGAACGAATCACGGTAACGCGCTCGTGACGACTGCGGGAGGCGTCGGCGGCAATGACCGCGCCCATGACTGCACCAACCGCTGCGGCACCCCGATCACCACCCGAGATCTCGCTGCCGATGACTCCGCCGATGATGCTGCCGACGATCACTGGTGCAGCAACGCCGTGGCCGTGGTGATGATGACGTGTCACCACAACCCGGCGCGGACCGTGACCACGGTAATAGTGGCGTGCATGACGATCAATGTGGCGATCGCGCTTGTACCACTTCCAGTGTGCCCGTGGACCGTGGCCGCGGTAGGGCGCGGCATGACGTGGGCGATGGTCCCACTTCTTGTGGTGCCGGTAGTGATGCTCGCGTTTCGCTACACGCATTCCCCGGTCGCGGCTGGAATGATGGCCACGCTCGGCCTTGTAGGCGCCGGCACGATGGTCGCGGTAATCCGCTGCGCTCGCCACGGAACCGAAGGTGCCGATGACAAGTGCGGTGGCGATTGCTCCGTAGGTAAGAATTTTCATGACTCTGTCTCCTGTTTATGCGCCCGGTATTGGGCGGTTTTTTCGAGAAACCCGTCAGGGTTAAACAGGAGAATAGAGCGGGGTGGCTGAATCAATCCTGAACGGATTGAGGCCGGTAGAATTCGGAATTATTTTGCGTTCGGACCCAACCGCTGCTCGCAGCAAGTCCCGGAGTAATGGCTAGAAGCCGAGATCTGCCATGTCGTCATCGCCGAGCAGATCGCGTAGCCGCTTCCACTCGCGGTATTCCTCGACGTCGCGCCACCTGCGCTTTTTCGCCGGGGCGCCTTCGCCAGACCGGGCAGCCAACTGCTCTACCAGGTCGCTGCCCTCAGAGACGTCCATATCGTCATCGTAATCGTCCAGAGAAAAGTCGTCGTCGTCCGATGCCATGCTTGCCATTGTTGCCTCCAACTCACATAACCAACCAGTTGTAATAACCGGTGTACACACCGAAAACCGCAATTTGGCGATTTATACATCCGCTTCCAAGGGAAGCAAAATAAAAATATTTTTATCGTTTCGATTAATTTTATTAATCAATCTCCCGCCGGGGTATTACCGGGCAGCCGGGAGCCCTGGATCAGGGGGAGACTAGCCCAGTCGTGTGTCAGTTTCGTGAAGCGCGAAGCGACTCATTGCCGGACTTCGGTCTTGAGCGAAAAGATCTCGGCGAGAACGATATAGGTCTGGACGATGAGGTATTTGCCCTCGGCCGGGGAGATGGCGTGTCGACTGGTCGTCGACAGGTAGTCGGTCAGTTGCGTGAAGTTTCTTACCAGGCGCGTGACCCGGGAGGTTTCCTTGCAATGCCTATTAATAAAATCGGTAACGCGGTCTGTTTTATCCTCGGCAGATAAATCCATTTGCGTGTTCGCTGGCAAGCGACGCTTGCCCTTATGGGTGGCCACCACGGAAAAGCTGTCGATCATTTGCTGGCAGGTTTCGATAGCCGGGCCCACGGCGTCAATGTCCTGTTTTCCCAGCCGGTCATAGAGCACCGGTATGCGGTTGAGAATGTCACCGATGTAATTGACCAGCGTCATGTCGATCACCGAACGCTGGAACTGGAACGTGCTTTCGGTCTGGTTATCAAACTCCAGCCGGTAATAGATGTCGGTAGCGAAGTCGTGCACCAACGATTGCAGGCGCGCGCATATCGATCTTCGGTAAGCGCATTCCTCGTCGGCCTCGATCTCGGCGATCGGGCGCCAGTCGCCATCGCCGGTTTCCGGGTTTAGCAATCTGCCGGTAAGAATGGCGTACTTTTTCTGAATCTTGCTGACAGAGGGTTCGTGGTAGCCGGATACTTCGCACCCCAGCCAGGTGTGGATCTCGATCTGCTCTGTGACCTTTGCCAGTCGGCGTGCGACCAGCAGCCAGGTATTGAGGCGCAGCAGTGAAGTTTGCTCGGTATCACGCAGCAACTGCTCAGCCAGTTGGCGAGTATGGTTCTTTATGTTTTGCTGCATAAAAATTTCGTTGCTGAGGATTCAAAGGGACAGCTGAATACCATGCTGGATTCGTGCCAATTCCGGTCGTGGCGCAGGCAGATAAAAGGGACTTTTCCGTGTTATCGCAGATAAATGGTAGAAATCGTCAGATGCGAGGAAATCAGCGAAAACAGCGCGACAGGCATACTAGATGCTCGATTTTACGCCCGGGATTCAACGCGTGTTACCGATAGAGAGACGAACAGAGCAACGCAAGCCGGCAGAGGTCAAGGCCTACCTGCAGCTGCGTGGTCGTGCTCCGGCAGCGTGCGAAACCATCAATATCAGCCTGAGTGGTGCGTTGGTGAAACCCCGTGGCCGCCAGGTACGCATCGGTGAGCGTGTATCGCTGGTGGTGGCGTTTACCCACGGCAAGATCGTTCGGACCTACTATCGTAAAGCAATCGTGGTTCATATCTCGGGTGCCGGCGTCGGCCTGCGCACCTACCGCCAGCGTAAAGTCCCGCAAGATACCGGGACCGGGTCTTTTACTTCGAGCGGATCCCGCTAGGGTTTATTTCTTTTTGATCAGGACGTAGACGGCACCGGTGCCGCCATCGACCGGCTGTGCCGAACAGAAGGCCATCACCTCGTCTTTTTGCTGCAACCAGTGGTTCACCTTGTTTTTGAGTACCGGCAGCTTGTTTGGTGAAGACAGCCCCTTGCCGTGAATGATGCGCACGCAGCGTATTCCGCGTACCTGCGCTTCACGGATAAAACCGGCCACGTTTTCACGCGCCTCGACGACAGTCTGTCCATGCAAGTCGAGTTCGGCCTCAACAACGTATTTTCCGGTGCGCAGTTTTTTAAACGTACTGCGTTGCAGGCCCGCACGGCAGAACGACAGTTCTTCGCCGGACTCCACTTCGCCCGGTTCCCATTCATCTGACAGCAGGCTTTGCATGACGGCCTGGTTGTCCTCGAGGGTCTTGCGCGGGATCGGCTTGGGCCGGTTTTTTGAAGGCGGCTTGCGATCCTGCGCTATCGGCCGCACGCCAGACACCGCCTGTTTGAACAGGCTGGATTCATCGTCTGGCGCGTCGTCGTTCGGCATGGCACGTTAACTCACCCTGGTTATCGATGATGGCTACTTGCTGCCTTTCAGGTAGCGTTCCGCGTCGAGCGCGGCCATGCAGCCGGTGGCGGCCGATGTAACCGCCTGGCGATAGGTAAAGTCCTGAACGTCACCGGCGGCAAAGACACCATCAACACTGGTGGCCGTGGCATTGGTGTGGCCGGAACTGGTCTTGATGTAACCGTTTTCCATCTCGACCTGTCCGTCAAAAATGGCGGTGTTGGGCGAGTGGCCGATGGCAATAAACACACCCTGCAGGTTCAGGTCTTTGGTGCTGCCATCATTGTCCTTGATGCGAATCCCGGTGACACCGGTGGCATCGCCCAGAACTTCATCGAGATTGCTATTCAGCTCCAGAGAGATGTTGCCGTGTTCCACCTTCTCCATCAGCTCATCGATCAGGATCGCCTCGGCGCGAAACGTATCGCGACGATGGACCAGGGTCACGTTTTTGGCAATGTTAGACAGGTACAGCGCTTCTTCCACCGCGGAGTTGCCACCGCCAATGACGGCGACGTCCTGGTTCTTGTAGAAGAATCCGTCGCAGGTAGCGCAAGCGGAGACGCCCTTGCCCTTGAATGCCTCTTCCGATGGCAGGCCCAGGTAGCGCGCGGAGGCGCCGGTCGCGACGATCAATGCGTCGCAGGTGTAGGTGCCGGAATCACCGGTAAGGCGAAACGGTTTTTTACTGAGATCGACCGCGGAGATCGTGTCGAAAATAATCTCGGTTTCGAAACGCTCGGCGTGCTTGCGCATGCGTTCCATCAGTGCCGGGCCCTGAACACCCTCGTCATCGCCGGGCCAGTTGTCGACGTCAGTCGTCGTGGTCAGCTGACCGCCTTGTTCCATGCCGGTGATAAGTACCGGTTTGAGATTTGCGCGCGCGGCGTAGACGGCGGCGGTATAACCGGCCGGGCCGCTGCCAACGATGAGTAGTCTTGCGTGTTTTTCTTCGCTCATTATTGATAAAACTCCGGAGTGTTTTTTGCGAGGCAATGCCTGACAATGCTTGCGGTTGTAATGGGGCCAAATCTGGCCCATAACAACCAAAGGACCGCATTCTACGTGACCGGTTCCAAAAAATGAAAAAGGAGCAGCAATGCGTATCGGGATACCCAAGGAAATCAAGACACTGGAAGGGCGGGTGGCCCTGATCCCGCCCGCCGCCGCGGAGCTGGTGAAGGCCGGGCACGAGGTATTTATCGAGACCGGGGCCGGTGATGCCAGCGGCTACGCCGATGATCAGTACACCGCCGTGGGTGTCCGGATCGCAACCGATGCGGCGGCGCTCTACAAGGGTGCAACCCTGATCGTTAAGGTCAAGGAACCGATCGAGCCCGAATATGCGTTGCTACGCGAAGACCACATCGTCTTTTCCTATTTACACCTCGCGGCGGTGCCCGAGCTGGCGGCGGTGTTGTGCGACCGGGGTCTCACGGCGGTGGCGTTCGAGACCGTCGAGGAGCGCGGCCAGTTGCCGCTACTGGCGCCGATGAGTGATATCGCAGGACGGCTGTCGGTGCAGATTGGCGCCACGTTGTTGCACCGGCCAAATGGCGGGCGCGGACTGCTGCTGGGCGGCATGCCTGCCAGTGAGCGTGGTCACGTGGTGGTGCTGGGCGCGGGTTCCGCCGGCGGCAATGCCGTTGCCGTCGCCGCTGATCTCGGCGCGAGGGTGACCGTGTTCGCGCGGTCGCGATCGAGCCTCGCGCGCATGCACGCCATTGGCGCCAATGTCACTGCCTTGCCATCGTTTGCGCCGCTGGTTGACGCGGCGGTTCGCGACGCGGATTTGTTGATCGGGGCGGTTCTGGTGACCGGCGCCAGGGCGCCGAAGCTGGTGAGCGAGGAACAGGTGAAAGCGATGAAGCCCGGTGCGGCAATTGTCGACATTGCTGTCGATCAGGGTGGTTGTATCGCCACCACGCGGCCGACCACCTATGCCGAGCCGACCTATATCGACCACGGCGTCGTCCATTTTGCCGTGACCAACATGCCGGGTGCCGTGCCGCGCACAGCCTCCCAGGCCCTGTCTGCATCATTGTTGCCATATGTGTTGAAGCTGGCGGCAGATGGCGGCCTGTCTGACCCGGCCCTGCAAACCGGCATAAACGTTCAGGCGGGGGAGATCGTCCATCCGGCGGTAAAACAGGCCCTGCAATAGACCTCCCCTTGGCTTACGGTCGATAAAAGGCGAGAATCGCGGGGCTTAATCACTTACTTACTCAGGAAGGCTGTGTCTCAGGCCACGCGGAAAAAAACCCAGGAACCGTTGCTAACTCCCGCCGTTTGGCGCCTGTTGCGTGAAGCCGGTTTCTACGTGTTAACCGCGGTGGCGATTTACCTGCTGTTGTCGCTTGCCAGCTACAGCCCCAGGGATCCTTCCTGGTCGCACTCCGGACCCGTTGAGCAGATCCGCAATCTCGGCGGGCAGGCCGGCGCCTTCCTGGTCGACGTTCTGCTGAACCTGTTCGGGTTCCTGGCGTACCTGTTTCCATTCATGGTGGGCTACGGTGCGTGGAAGGTATTCCAGCACCGCAAAGACCCCAATCCGCCCAACCTGCACCACAAGCTCGTCATTGGCAGCGGATTCATCCTGTTACTGATCGGTGCTTGCGGGCTGGCAACGCTGCATTTTGATCCCCTCAGTCGCAACCTGCCATTTTCGTCCGGCGGCCTCCTGGGCGACGCCGTGGGCGGCGGCATGATGGCGGCCTTCAGTTTCGTCGGTGCCACCGTATTATTGTTGGCGCTGTTTCTCGCTGGCGTAACCCTGTTCAGCGGTATCTCCTGGTTCCACATCATGGACGTCACCGGCAAGCTGGCGTGGGATGCCTACAGCATGGTACGTGCGCAAATTTCCGAACGCATCGATCGCGCCATCGGCGAACGCGCACGAAAAGATCGCGAGGAAAAAGTGGTGCAGGTGGCCAAGCGTCTTGAGAAGCGCGTCAAACCAAAGATCGAGCCGGTAATCCACAAGGTGGAGACCAGTGCCCGGGTTGAACGTGAAAGGCAGGTGCCTTTGTTTGAAGTACCGACTGGCGCCAAGCTGCCACCGCTGTCGTTGCTCGACAAGGCAGAAGAAAGAAAGGTTCAGAGTTTCTCCGAGCAATCGCTGGAGAACATGGCGCGCCTGCTGGAAAAGAAGTTGATGGACTTCAATATCGAGGCGGTAGTGGTGGCAGTACACCCCGGACCGGTGATCACGCGCTTCGAGATCGATCCGGCACCGGGCGTAAAGGCCGTGCAAATCAGCAACCTGGCCTCCGACCTGGCGCGCTCGCTGTCACTGGTGAGCCTGCGTGTGGTCGAGAACATTCCCGGCAAGTCATACATGGGTATCGAGATCCCGAACGAGAGTCGAGAAACGGTGCGGCTTTCCGAGATACTGTCGAGCGAGGCCTACGAGACCAGTACGTCTCCACTGGGGCTGGCGCTGGGTAAGGACATTAGCGGCATCCCTATCGTTACCGACCTTGCCAAGATGCCGCACCTGCTTATTGCCGGCACCACCGGTTCCGGTAAATCGGTATGTATCAACGCACTGATCCTGAGCCTGGTCTACAAGGCGACGCCCGATCAGGTGCGACTGATTATGGTTGATCCCAAGATGCTGGAGCTGGCGACCTACGAAGGCATCCCGCATCTGCTGGCGCCGGTGGTGACCGACATGAAACAGGCGGCTAACGCGCTGCGTTGGTGTATTTTTGAAATGGAGCGACGTTATCGGCTAATGGCGGCGCTCGGCGTGCGCAATATCGGGGGTTATAACCGCAAGGTGAAAGATGCCGAAGCCAAGGGCAAACCCATCACCAATCCGTTCGCACTGGAAGGCGACGAGCCCGAGGCGCTGACGCAGTTGCCGTTTATCGTCATCCTGATCGACGAGCTGGCCGACATGATGATGGTGGTTGGCAAAAAGGTGGAAGAGATCATCGCGCGACTGGCGCAAAAGGCGCGTGCTGCCGGCCTGCATTTGATCGTGGCAACACAGCGACCGTCGGTGGATGTCATCACCGGTCTTATCAAGGCCAATATCCCTGCGCGCATTGCCTTCCAGATGTCGGCCAAGGTCGATTCGCGCACCGTGCTCGACCAGATGGGCGCGGAGCAGTTGCTGGGGCAGGGTGATATGTTATTCCTGCAGCCGGGCATGGGCGTGCCACAGCGTATCCACGGTGCCTTCGTCTCCGACGAAGAGGTGCATCGTGTGGTTGCCGCACTCAAGCAGATTGGTGAACCGATATACAACGACGATGTACTCGAAGGCGATCCGTCGCAGAAGTCGGACGACAGCACCTTCGGCGCAGGAATCGGTGTTGAAGGCGGCGATGCCGAACAGGATCCGTTGTACGACGAGGCCTTGCGTATCGTGACCGAGACACGCCGCGCCTCGATCTCTGGCGTACAGCGTCGATTGCG